>Ga0209415_10001655_pt1 | contig 42505 bp, 36 predicted proteins | sample PeaSoiSIISIP2007_FD_187696 | JGI IMG/M metagenome (GOLD analysis project Ga0209415, IMG submission 187696) | Peat soil microbial communities from Weissenstadt, Germany - SII-SIP-2007 (SPAdes) (version 2) | ecosystem: Environmental > Terrestrial > Soil > Wetlands > Peat | place: Germany...
GGCAAGACCACGTTGGTCGACGGAATGCTCCGTCAGACAGGAGCCTTCCGAGCGGACAAGGAGCTCACCGACCGCGTCCTCGACTCGGGCGACCTCGAACGCGAAAAGGGCATCACGATCCTGGCCAAGCACACGGCCGTTCAATACGGGCCCACCAAGATCACAATCGTCGACACCCCCGGGCACGCCGACTTCGGCGGTGAGGTGGAACGGGGTCTGGCCATGGTCGACGGAGTGCTCCTGCTCGTCGATGCATCGGAGGGTCCCCTGCCGCAGACGCGCTTCGTCCTGCGCAAGACGCTCGAGGCCCGTCTTCCCGTCATCCTGGTGGTGAACAAGGTGGACCGGGCCGATGCCCGGATCTCCGAGGTCGTCCACGAGGTGGAGGACCTCTTCCTCGACCTCGACGCCGACGAGCACCAGGTGGGCTTCCCCGTGCTCTACGCCAACGCCCGCGCCGGATGGGCCAGCACCGATCCCGACACCGTCGGCACCGACCTCGTTCCCCTCTTCGACACCATCGTGCGCAACGTGCCGGCTCCCGTCTACGACCCCGATCACCCTCTCCAGGCTCTGGTCACCAACCTCGACGCCTCCCCCTACGTCGGCCGACTGGCCATCTGCCGTGTCCACCACGGGACGCTCCGGCGGGGGGACACGGTGGCGTGGTGCCGCGTGGACGGATCGGTGCAACGGGCCAAGGTGACGGAGCTCTACGCGTCACGCGCCCTCGAGCGCGTCGACGTCGAGGAAGCGGGACCGGGGGAGATCGTGGCGGTGGCCGGCTTTCCCGAGGTGACCATCGGGGAGACCCTGGCCGACGCCGACGATCCGGTCCCCCTCCCGGCCATCCTGGTGGACGAGCCCAGCCTGTCCATGACGATCGGCATCAATTCGTCACCGCTGTCGGGCATCGACGGAACGAAGCTCACGGCCCGGCTGGTGAAGGGGCGCCTCGACACGGAGCTGATCGGCAATGTCTCGCTGCGCGTCTCGTCCACCGATCGACCCGACACATGGGAGGTCCAGGGTCGGGGCGAGCTCCAGCTGGCCGTCCTGGTCGAGACCATGCGACGCGAGGGATTCGAGCTCACGGTGGGCAAACCGCAAGTGGTGACCCGGCTGGTGGACGGCGCTGTCCACGAACCGATGGAACGGGTCGCCATCGACGTGCCCGACGACTATCTGGGCGTGGTCACGCAGCTGCTCGCTCTGCGACACGGGCGTCTGGCCGAGGTGGTCAACCACGGGACCGGGTGGGTCCGCATGGACTACCGCGTCCCGGCCCGGGGCCTCGTCGGCTTCCGCACCGAGTTCCTGATCGAGACGCGCGGAACGGGAGTCCTGCACCACGTCTTCGACGGATGGGAGCCGTGGCACGGCGAGCTGCGCACCCGCCGCAACGGGTCGATGGTGGCCGACCGTCGCGGTGCAACGACGACCTACGCCCTGATGGCGCTGCAGGAGCGGGGGACCCTGCTGATCGGACCGGGCACCGAGGTCTACGAAGGAATGATCGTGGGGGAGAACTCGCGTGCCGACGAGATGGACGTCAATCCCACCAAGGAGAAGAAGCTGACCAACGTCAGGTCGTCGACGGCCGACGAGCTGGAGCGGCTCACTCCCCATCTGCAGCTGTCCCTCGAGCAGGCCCTCGAGTTCATCGCCGAGGACGAATGCGTCGAGGTCACTCCGAAGGCCGTCCGCCTGCGCAAGGCCATCCTCGATCAGGCCACCCGGGGCCGTCAGCACAGCCGGGCACGTCGCGACGCCCGGTAGCCGACCATGGGGACGGGCGCCGCGCCCAGGCTGGCGACCGCCCTCCGTCGACGTCACGGCGGTCCCGGTGAGGAACACGTCGCTCTCCCGGGAGGAGAGCGGGGCGATCGTGAACGGCATCACGAGTGCCGTCGGATCCCCTCCACCGCCCGGGCGTTCCACCCCGTAGAGTGGAGGGGAAAGACGTGGACCGGTCCACCGCTCCGACGGACACGACCGCCCCCGACCGACACGACATCCCGACCGACACGACCAGAGGACTCGACGACCAGAGGCGACACATCTCCCGAGGAGGACCAGACCAGTGCGCATCTCGACCCTGCTTGCCAACAAGGGATCCGACGTCGCCACCATCGGCGGCGACGCCACGGTGGCCCAGGCCGTGGACGAGCTCAGTCGGCACCACGTCGGCGCGCTGGTGGTGTCCGACGACGGCCAGACGATCGACGGCATCGTCTCCGAACGTGATGTGGTCCGCAAGATGAGCGAGAGCGGAGAAGCGGTCGTGCACGAGCTCGTCTCCTCCATCATGTCCCCGACGGTGACCACCTGCTCCCCCGACGACGACACCGAATCGCTCATGCGGATCATGACCGAACGCCGCATCCGTCATGTCCCGGTCACCGTGGAGGGCCGGCTGTGCGGGATCGTGAGCATCGGCGACGTCGTGAAAGACCGGATCGAGGAGCTCGAGAAGAACCGGACGGAGCTGATCGAGTACATCACGGCCCGCTGACCACGCCGTCGGTAAGAACCTCGGCCACGGTCGGGTGCCGCCGACACCTTTGGCCATTTTTGCTGAAGTGGGCCCGGCCCGCCGGATCCGCCCCGTCGTCCATGGGACACTGGGCGCGATGGCGAGCGGATCCTCACCTGCATCCGACACCGTGCCGGCCGTGGCCTATGTCCCGGACCTCATGGACCGCTCCCGGGTGGAGATCGCCAGCCGGGCGGCGGGGCGAGCGGTCGATTTCGTCACATCGGCGAGCGATCTGGCAGCCGCCGTGGCGGGCGGGGCCATGTTCGTCGTGGTCGATCTCGGCCATCCCGGGATCCTCGAGATCCTCCCCCGTCTGGGTGCGGCACACACGGTGGGTTTCGCCAGCCACGTCGACAAAGCACTGCTCGACGCCGCCCGGGAGGCAGGGTGTGACGAGGTCCTGACCCGGTCGGCCGTCTTCCGTCGCCTGGCCCGCCCGGGCCCGGCGAGCGGTCTCAGGCCGTCGAGTCGGCCGTCAACGGAGTGACGTCGACGGCCACGTCCAGGGTGTGGGACATGCCACCACCCTCGACCGATCCGCGCAGGGGCGAGACGTCCCAGTAGTCGCGACCCCAGGCGGTCGTGACGTACGAATCGGAGACGACCTGATCGTTCGTCGGATCGACGTCGATCCACCCCCAACCGGGCAGGTACACCGAGAACCATGCGTGTGAGGCGTCGGCACCGAGAAGCCGCTGTTGGCCTTCGGGGGGAATCGTCTCGATGTAACCGCTGACGTAGCGGGCGGCCAGGCCCATCGACCTCACGCATCCGACAGCCAGGTGAGCGAAGTCCTGACAGACCCCCCGACGGTAGGCGAGGACGTCGAGAACGGGTGTGGTCACCGAGGTGAATCCCGGCTCGTAGACGAAGTCCCGGTGGATACGCCCGGCCAGATCGACGACCGCCTCGATCAGAGGGCGCCCCGCTCCGAAGGACGCCAGCGCGTACTCCGCCAGATCGGGCGATGCCGGGACGAGCCGCGACGGGGCCCGGTACCGCCGAGCGTCACGCGAGGCCGCCTGGCGGTCGATGTCGAGCAGCCACTGGGCCGACTCCCAGGGCAGACTGGCGGGCGGAAGGGGGGTCCGGTGGACGCTGACTTCGCTCGTGGCCGTCACCGACAGCCGTCGGAAGCCTCCGGCCACGACGAAGACCGTCACCGCGTTCCCGAAAGCGTCGAGGTACTCCGATCGCGATATCGGTTCGGGATCTATCTCCAAGGTGTGCCACTGGCACCGTTGATGACCGGTGGCCCGCGGGCGGAGGTGAGCTTCGTTGTAGGACTGCTCGACCGGGCCTCCGTACTCGTAGGTGGTGCGGTGGCTCACCAGGTACACCCTCGGGTCGGCGGCACCGGGCGTCGCCGGCGCCTCGTCCCCGGCCACCTTCGTACCGACGCTCAGGGCTCGGGAACGTGACGGCTCGGGGACCATGGCGTTGGTGGAGCGGAAGTATGTCTCGTCCAGGCGACCGTGGATGGCCGCCAGTGCTCCATGAAGGTCTCCGACCAGGCTTCGGAGCTCCGACGGCGTCAGTCGGTCGACGGGCGCATCGGCGATCAGGACCGACGCGTCGGTGCAGGCGGCGAGCACCTCTTCATTGCCCGGGAGTCTCTTCACCGTGCCCCGCAGCTCGCTCAGGCACGAGGACACGGCCCGTGGGAAGGCATCGTCCTGGAGAAGGAAGCGCAAGGTGGCGCCGTTGTCGGGTCGAGCCGGCATGGCCCGGCGAAATGGCTGATAGGCGGCCAAGGAACGAAGGAGGGCCATCCAGTGCACGTCGTCGTACGGATCGCGCCCGCGCGTGGGGGCGGCGCTGTCGGCGCGCACGGCGAGGATCCGGGCGGTGATGTCGGCCCGTTCGATCTGCTGGCCGATGCTGATGAACGCCATCGCCTCGTCGCGGCGCATGGTGCTGGCCAGGATGCCGTTCGTCCGCACGCATTCGTCGATGGCCCGCCGGAGCCACCGGACCCGTCCCTGCCGTGTCTGTATCAGTGGCGCGTCGGTGCTGAGGTCGAGCCACAGATCATTGATCAGCTCCCACACCTCGCGTGGCACGACCGGACGCGCCACCCTGAGGTTGTCACGGGCGCCGGCCAGGGCGTTGACGATGGACGCCGGATTGTCCCGGTCGGTGACGACGAACTTCACGACGGTGGCCTCACTGATGCGGGGACCGCGTCCGGGCATGGCGGCCTGTTCGGCCTCCTGCCGCCGGAGACGCTCGATGCAGGTGTCGTCGGCACCGCAGATGTCGAGCAACGGGCTCCATCCGACATCGGCTCCGACGGGAAGATCGACGTGCGTCTCCCCGTGCACCTGGACGATCCGGGACATGTCCTCGGTCCGCTCGAGGTAGCGCCCGGCCCAGTACACGGCCTCCGCTACCCGTGCCAGCAACATCTCCCCCCCTCTCTCGGCGCCGACATCAAGGTCACCGCCGCCTCCTACTGGTCCTGCACCGGGGCCGGGACCACGGGCGCGCCAGCTTCGGCGGTGGTGCCGGTCGCCCCCGCCGGAACCGGGGGGAGGACCCGGGGCGGGGAACCGACGGAGGCCACGGGCCGCGTCTCGTCCACCAGGGCCCGGTCCACGATCCAGGTGTCCTTGCTCCCACCACCCTGTGAGGAATTGACGATCAGAGAACCCTCCTGGCGCGCCACCCTGGTCAGTCCCCCCGGTGCCACATAGGCCCCGTCCGGACCGAGCAGGGTAAACGGCCTCAGGTCCACGTGGCGCGGGGAGACGACTCCGTCACACAAGGTCGGCATGGTCGACAACGAGAGAAGGGGCTGCGCCACCCAATTGGGCGGGTGCTGCTCGATCCGTTGAGCGACGAGCGCCAATGCCGCCGTTCCGGCGGAGGGGCCGATCACGATCCCGTAGCCCCCTGACTCATTGGCGGGCTTCACCACCAGGGCGTCGAGATTGGCGAGCACGAAGCGCCGGTCGTCGGGATCGCCGCACCGCCACGTCGGGACGTTGGGAAGGATCGGCTCCTCCCCCAGGAAGAAGCGAATGATCTCGGGCACGAAGGCGTAGACGGCCTTGTCGTCGGCCACGCCGGTTCCAGGGGCGTTCACCAGCGCCACACCTCCGGCCCTCCAGGACCGGATGAGCCCCGGTACCCCGACCAGCGAGTCGCGGCGCAGGGCGGCCGGATCGAGGAAGACGTCGTCGATCCGGCGGTAGATCACATCCACCTTCTCGAGCCCTCCCACGGTCCGCATGTGGACGGTGTCGTCATCGAGAACGACGAGGTCACCGCCTTCCACGAGCTCCACCCCCAGCTGCTGGGCCAAGAAGGCATGCTCGAAGTAGGCCGGGTTGTGGATCCCCGGGGTGAGGACGACGATCGTGGGTTCACGGACACCCGGCGCCAGAGAGGAGAGCAGCTCGCCCAGACGACTGATGTAGGGATCGACCGGCTCGATGCTGTACGAACGGAAGAGCTCGGGCAGTACGTGCTTCGTCACCATGCGGTTCTCGAGGAGGTAGGACACCCCGGAGGGGACACGCAGGTTGTCCTCGAGCACGTAGAAGGTCCCGTCCTCACCCCGGACCAGGTCGCTCCCGCAGATGTGCGCCCAGATGCCTCCAGGGGGGCTCACACCGACACACTCGGGGCGGAAGTTCGGAGAGCCGACGATGACGTCGGCCGGTACCGCTCCCGCCTGGACGCATCGTTGGGCGTGGTACACGTCGTCGATGAAGAGGTTCAGCGCCCGCAGGCGTTGGATGAGGCCCTGCCGGAGCCGGGTCCACTCGGCCGAGTCGACGATGCGCGGGATCACGTCGAAGGGCCACGGCCGATCCACCGAGCCGTCGCCTTCGGACGTCCGGAACGTCACGCCGATGGTGCGGATCTCGCTGTCGGCCGCTCGTTGACGCTCGGCGAGGGCAGCGGGGCCGAGCGTCGTCAGATGACGCCAGAGCGCGTCGGCGACGGCCCGGGGCGCACCGTCGGAGCCGACGATCTCGTCGTACCCCGTCCCCAGTCGGTAGGGAGGCCATTGCGTCTCCACCACCATGCCCACCACGCCCCCTTCGCCGGGTTGTCGAGATCCCGTTCCCGCATCACAGGGCCGACGAACCCTCGGGGTGCGGAGCACCTGTCCGCCCACCCCTTCGTCGACAGCTCCGGTGGCCCGCCTCCGAGCGGCGGGTCCACCGACCCGATCTCAGCCGGGGCGCCTCGACCGCAACGCCCACCGTGCGATGGCCACCGAGATCCCCAGCCTCCGAATGACGTTCCGTGTCGCGATCATGGCGGCGCTCCTTCCATCGACCTCTGCACAGCGTACGAATCGGGCGTGAACAGCGCGGGTCGCACCGATGACAGCTCTGTTAACTCCGACCGGTGCCCTCTCGGGCAACTCCGACCGGTGCCTTCTCCGGGCCGGGCCCTGGCCCCCGAGATCGCCGCCCGACGTCGCCCCCCCCGGGGGGGGTTCCGGGGACCGTCGGCTCAGGCACGGGAGTGCCGTCCCCTCAAGCACGGGACCGCCGATGTCGATGCCTGAAGGGTGAACCGCTGCCCCTGGCAGGCCGGAGGTCGACGCGCGTCGTCATTCGGGCCCTCAACCACGGTCTCGGGCTAAGCCATTGGCTCCGGCCGGACAGAAGGACATCTTCATCGGACGAGCGGGCCGACTGTCGCGCAACAAGCGGCGCAAGGCGGCCGGGACGGCGCTGCCGACCGCCCCCTCCTCCCCTGTCACCGGGGCGCGCCCGATCGTGCCGTCGGGCTCGGAGCCCAGGACGGATATCCCGGCCGGCCTTCTCGAGCAGCACCACGAGGAGACTGCTCACCGGCGCGAGAAGTTCGTCCGGATCACCCTGGCCGACCGGTCCCTGCAAACGGTGTTCCAGCCCATCGTCGACCTCCGAACGGGGGGCACGGTGGGAGCAGAGGCGCTGGCCCGGTTCACCACCCCTCCGTTCCGGGCGCCGGACCTCTGGTTCGCCGAAGCGGCCGAGCTCGGCCTGGGCACCGAACTGGAGGTCACGGCCCTACGCTCGGCTCTCGAGCAACTCGTGAAGCTCCCGTCGGGTCTGTACCTGTCGATCAACGCGTCCCCGGCGACGATCGTGTCGGCCGAGTTCCGGGCCTCCATGGCGGACATCCCCGCCGAACGCGTGGTTCTCGAGTTGACCGAGCACACGGGGATAGACGACTACCACCTCTTCGGCGAGGCCATCGCCGAGCTCCGGTCCAACGGCCTCCGTCTGGCCGTCGACGATGCCGGCTCCGGATTCTCGAGCTTCCGTCACATTCTCAATCTCCGCCCCGACATCATCAAGCTCGACATCGCGCTCACCCGCGGTATCGATACGGACCCGGCGCGTCGGGCGCTCGGATCGGCGATGCTCACCTTCGGTCTCGATGCGTACAACGCGTCGATCGTCGCCGAAGGCATCGAGACCCAGAGTGAGCTGGCCACCCTGCAGGGCCTCGGGTGCCACTACGGCCAGGGCTACTACCTGGGCCGACCCGCTCAGATGTCCGTACTCCCCCGGCAACTGTCGCAACCCGGGGCGAGCCCGACTCCGGCTCTCCGGCGGACCACCCTGAACCCCGACCTGGTCCTCACGCCCGAGCAGGCGGCCGACCTCGACGAACTCCGCCGACAGGAACAGGGCGACGGGCCCGTCTGATCTCGGCTCAGCCCGGACTTCGGAATCGTCCGTCCAGGGAGATCACGACGTCGATTCCCGTGCCAGCGTGGTGGAGGACCCCGTCAGAAGCAGGTGCAAGGCGGCGGCCACCGCCCCACCCACCAGCGGGGCGACGATGAACAACCACACCTGGTGCAGGGCGAGCCCCCCGACGATGAGGGCGGGGCCGAGGCTGCGAGCCGGATTGACCGACGTCCCGGTGATCGGGATGCCGATGAGATGGACGACCGTGAGCGTCAACCCGATCACCACCCCGGCCGTCGTGGCGTTGGCCGTCTCGCTCGTCACGCCCAGGATGACGAACACGAACAGTGCCGTAAGCACGACCTCGGCCAGGAAGGCGCCCCCGGCGCCGATATGGATGTGGCTGGCGGCGCCCCACCCGTCAGTCCCGAGACCGGTCTTGGATCTGCTGTAGAGAGGCGAGCTGTTGAAGGTGGCCCACAGCACCAGGGCACCGAGGATGCCTCCGACGAACTGGGCGATCCAGTACCCGAGCGCTTCGGTGACCGGAAGACGGCGCGCCAACAGAGCTCCTATCGTGACCGCCGGATTGACGTGGCACCCCGAGATCGGTCCCAGGACATGGGCCAGGGCCAACAGGGTGAGACCGAAGGCCAGGGCGGTGGCCACCACGCCGGCAGCGAAACTGGTGCCGCTGGTCCCGAAGCCGAAGCTCAAGGTGGCGACCCCCACGGCGAAGTAGACGAGCAACGCTGTTCCGAGCATCTCCGCGGCGAGTTTGCGAGCCATGGCCATCCTCTCGTCGGGTCCGGGGATCGTCTGGTCGGTCGAGACGCTAACCAAGTTGGTCGGGGTTCGCTCGCCCCCCCATGTGACGGGAGCGGGCGCCCGCGTACCGGCGAGCCACCACCTCGATGCCTCTGTACGCTGGTCCATGATGCAGGCCGGCAGCGATGGAGGCGGCGGGACGGCGATCCCACCATCCCCGGTGAGCAGGCGAGCCACGGCCCGGCGGCGGCTCTGCATCGGTGCGCTCGCTCTCCTCGCCGCCGGCGTCGTCCTGTGGTCGTCACGCGACGGGGCACCGACCTCGGCCGACTCGGCTGTCTACGTCGGCACGGCACGGAGCGTGGCCGCCGACCACGGTCTGGACGTGCCCTTCCATTTCTACCCGCTCGGCGGCGTGAGCATCGGCACGCCCCCGCTCGGACAGTCGTCCCCCCGTCCCACCCCCCTGGTGATCTACGCCCCGCTGGCTCCCGTCCTCCTGGCCATCGGTGGGCACCCTTTCGGAGCGGCACGCGTCGAGGACGCCATCTTCTTCGCCCTCACGATCCTCCTGGTCGGGATGTTCGTCCTGGCCACCACCGACGAGCTCTGGCCGGCCGCCGCCGCCCAGGCCGTCACGGCCTTCTCGCTGGGCATCCTGGCCTCCGACGTCGGGACGTTGGCCACAGCCCTCTTCTTCACCGCCGTGGCGCTGTTCGCCGTCCTCCGGCACCGGGAGCGACCACGGACGGCCTGGCTCATCGTGGCGGCGGCGGCCATCGGCCTTGCCACCCTGGAACGGTTCGCGTCGGGTGGGCTCATCGTCTGGGGCGCACTGGCCCTGCGCCACCGACGCCGAGACGCCGGGGCCCTCCTCGTGATGAGCAGTTGCCCGCTGGCCGGGTGGTTCGTCTACGAACAGCTCTCCGGCCGGAGCACAGGACACTTCGTCGGTTTCCACATCGTGGCCTCGACCGTCCGCACCGGCGTCCGGTCCGTCGCCGACTGGATCCTGCCGGCCAGCAGTCCGTTGCCGCTGGCCCTGCTCGGAGCCCTCGTCTTGGCAGTTCTCGTCCTCGTTCTGGTGCGGATGAACGTCACCGCCCGTCTGCTCATCCTCTTCGTCGTCGTCCAGGTGGTGATCCTCGAGATCGCCATCACCTTCTTCGATGCCGGAGTCGACCTCGATTCACTCGAGTTCATCCCGCTGTTCCTGGCCCTGGTCGTCGCCGTCGCCTGCTCCGTCAACCGGACTCCGGTCATGAAGCTGGTGACCATCGCCGTCGTCGCGGCCTGCGTGGCGCGCTTCGCGGTGGACACCACGACGCACCCGACCATCGGCTACGCCACGCCGGCCTGGGTCACCAGCCCGATCATGGCCGATGTCCGGGCCCTGCCGTCGAACGCCATCATCTACACCAACGCGCCCGACGCCATCTACCTGTTGGCGGACCGTGCCACCGCCAGCATCCCCGAACAGGTCGACTACTCCACCCTGAAACGGAATGCCAGATTCGACGCCCAACTCGGCGAGATCCGCCGCACCCTGGCGACACGGGGGGGATTCGTCGTCTACGTCCGGGGGCTCGGTCGGGACAGCTTCCTTCCCACCGAGACCTCGCTCAGACACGAGCTTCCCCTGCACCTGGTGCGCAACGCCTGGGACGGGGCGATCTACACGATCCCCCGAGCACCGTGACCGTCCGCCCAACCACGACGCGGCCCCGTCCGAAGCGGTCCGGTCGACCTCAGCGGACGAGGGTCACCCGATGACGATCGTGGTGTTCGGCAACAGCTGAAAGCTTCCGTTCGCCTGGCACAAGATGGCTGAGACGGGACCGCCCACCGTCACGACCCCGCTCGTGTCCGAACGCACGCTCCCCCTCACCTTGAGCTCCGTGCTGCTCGCTCCGCACGGATTGCCCTTCTTCGTCACGACCCGAGTCCGGGCGCGGATGACGGTCGTCAGATGCTTTGTCGTGCTCGGTTGGCTCCAGTAGATCGTGCCCGTGTGGGTCCCGGCCACGAAGAAGGGGTAGGGCTCGATCGACCCCGCCCCACCGGTCGATGCGGTGCAGCTGTACAGCTGCGCGGGACCCAACTGCGAGCCGGTCACCTGGTCACAGGTGACGACCCCTCCCGTCGCCGTCGCCGCGGCCGAAAGCGAGATGGTCAGCGCCGCCACCAAGGCGGTGACGACCAGGCCCACAACCGCCAATCGACGAACGGGGTGCATGCGACGCATCGTGAGCCTCTCTCGTTCCCTGGGTGTTCAAGGTCGCGGATAGTGGTCCTACCAGCCTACAGAGGGGCCCCGCTCTGTACTCCGTCAAAATTGAGGGGCTCATGCCACTCTCCGTGCGGTCAACGTCATGCAGAGGCACATCCCCTTCCGGGCGGTCGGGGTGCCCACCGGCCCCGGCGGTCAACGGCCCGGCCCTGGGAAAGACGGGTGATCAGGAAGGATGGGCGGCCGGCCGCAGGGCACTGGCGATGCGGGCCTTGCCTTCCATCTTGGCTCTGTACATGGCGCGATCGGCGGCCCGGATGAGGGTGTCGGCCTCCATCGGGTTGTCGACACCGCAGGTGGCGACGCCGATGCTGGCCGAAAGCGTCCGCTCTCCCGATGGCGTGGCGATCGGAGACTCGAGCGATCGGAGAACGCGTTGCGCGATGTCGACAGCACCGGCCTCGTCCAAGATGTCCTCGCAGACGATCACGAACTCGTCACCACCGAAACGGCCCACCGTGTCCGTGGGTCTGACACACGCCGACAACCGCTGTGCGATCGCCCTCAGGACGAGGTCGCCCACGCCGTGGCCGTGCTCATCGTTGACCAGCTTGAAGTCGTCGAGATCGATGAACAAGACCCCCATCGAGCACTCGCCGCGCCGGACCCTGGCCAGCGCATGGGCCATCCTGTCGCTGACGAGGACCCGGTTGGCGGCACCGGTCAGCGGGTCGTGAACCACCTGATGGGACAGCTGGACGCTCAACGCCCGCTCAGCCTCGTACAGACGTGCGTTGGCAACGGCGATGGCGGCGTGCTCGGCGAACAACGACACGGCCCGGAGATCGTGCTCGCTATAGGCGTGCTCGGCCGCCCCCTGTAGGATCAGCACCCCCAGAACATCCTCGCGGTGGATCAGTGGCACGCAGACGGCACTCTGCGCTTCGACACGACCGTTCTCGGAAACCGTTCCCTGAATGAGGAGGGGCTCCCGGTCGTGCAGGACACGGCTGGCGATCCCCTCGCCCAACTCCAGACGGTCCCCGTCATCGGAGACGACGCCGGCCCGGCAGGCCACCACGAGATTGTCGGGACCCTCGAGGAGCATGATGAACCCGCTCGATGCCTCCAGAAGCTCAAAGGCACTGGACAAGATGAGCTGGAGTACCTCTTCGATGACGAGTACCGAGTTCAGCGCCTTGCCGGCCTCGTAGAGGACGGCCAGCTCCTTCAAGCGGTTGGACAACGCCGCTCCGAGCACCCGCTCGTTGACCAGGAGAGTGGCCAACCGGCGTAGGTGGCGCTCCTTCTCCATGACATAGAAGGCCAGGGCCACCACCAGCACCACGGTGCCTATCCTGAATCCGAATCGGTTGGCGAAGCCCAGGTGGTGACCTCCCGTCGAGGTGAGCAGTCCGACGGCGGCGGCCATGGACGCCAACCCGGCGAACGCCACGGTCCACAATTGGGAACGGCGCCGGTCGACGGCCTCCAGACTGGGAGTCGAGAAATCCTTGATCCCCACGATCCGGGCTTCTCGTTCGAGCAGGGACGCCGCGTGTGCCTCGCCCACCGCCCGCGCCGAAGAGGCCACCATGGCCTCAGATATCGGCCAAGCCGGGGCGAAGCATAAGGAACACCTTGTGAGACCAGGCACACCCCGTGCACAACGGGGCCACAACGGTGGCGCCGGCGTCTCCCGCACGCCGGCGTGAGAGCCGTCAGCGACAGCGACGGAGGCTACTCACTGGGCCACCCCGAGCGACGGCTCGACCTCATCGGAGAACGAGGGCGATGACGAGCCCCACGGGCAGCGCCGTCCATCCCCACCGCGCGGCCGCATTGACCGCTCCGGACCGGTACCCGTAGAGGACGGCCAGCTGGGGCGGATTGAACGCCGGCGCTCCCAGCGCCGAGAGGACGGCCACCACCTGGACCGCACGCGAATGGGACAGCGCCATGATCGGGACCAGACAGGCGATCCGGATCACCGACAACGACAACCAGCGCCGGACGCCGTCGGCCCCCTTTCCGACAGCCAGGTTGTGAGGATGAAGGACCGACCCAACGAAGAGAGCGGCACCGACGAAGGCCATCAGCGGTCCCGACGCATCGAGCACCCCCCGCGAGACGGCGGGCGCCGGGCCCACCAGGTGCAGGACCAAACCCAGACCCAGCGCCACGAGAGCGGACTGGTCGATCCACGATGTCGATCGACGCTGCGGTATCGGTGCGTCCCTTCTCATAAGGTGGATGCATGCCGCGTTGGGGGCGGCGTAGACGGCATTGGCCAGGGCCGTGACCATGCTCCCGGCGGGGCCGACGAGTGCGCCGGCGATGGGAAGCACCCAGAATCCTCCGTTCGGGAAGGCGGCCCAGCACTCCAGCGCCGCCTCGCCGCCGGATCGTTTCCGCTTCGTCACCTCGGCGGCACCGAGGAGGATCCAACCCACGGTGGCGATCAGGACGGGAGCGACGATCTCCGACGCTGTCGACAGACGCCAGGCCGAGAAGATCGTCAGGAGTCCAGCGGTGGCGACCAGCTGGATCCGGAGATAGATCGGCCAGTGGCGTCGGACGCGGGCGCCGCCCCTGTCCGCTGCGACACCCATGAGTGCACCCAGGGCGTATGCGGCAAAGGTGACGAGCACGGTTCGCAGCGACGATAGCATCAACTGGGATCGCCTCGTCGCCCGGTTCATCTCACCGACCGGGGGCCACGTCCGATGCGTATCGGCCCGTTTCGACACCTGCTATCCGGGACAGACCCGCCGACTCGATCGTCGATCACCATCATGGTGATGACGGCCGCCATGGCCGTCGGCTGCCTGTCCTCGTCGTCAGTGGTCGAAGCGGCCACCGGGCAGGCCTCTGCGAATCCGTACTTCGTCGCTCCGTTCCACGTCACCGTCAACGCGATGACCTTCGGCCAGAATCCCACGTGGACTCAGGACGGGCGCATCCTCTCGGCCGAGGACAGCACGGCAGGGCCGGAGCAGGTCTTCGTCTCCGATCTTGACGGCTCCGCCATGAAGTGCCTGACCTGCGGCGCTCCCGGGCCCAACGGCTTCCCCCAGGAACGACCCCAAGGGGACTGGATCCTCTTCTGCTCGTCGCGCCACCAGGCGGTGACCTTCGGGAGTCCCTGTCTGGGGGGCATCGGGACCGATCTCTACATCATGCGGCCCGATGGCTCGCACATGACCCGTCTGACCATGCCGGGCATGCCTTTCGAACCGACGGGAACGCTCTACGACAACTACCACCCCTATTGGTCGCCCGACGGACACCACATCGTGTGGACCCATGTGAGCTACGTCAACGAAGACGCGGGTGGCACACAGTGGACGATCCTGGAGGCCGCCGTCACGGCAATCGGACCGGGTCGGCCGACGCTCTCCCACGTGACGACGGTGGCACCAGGCGGGCCCAACGCCTACGAGACGCAGCGGTGGGCCCCCGACGGCAGCGGGTTCCTGTACACGGCGTTCAGCTCGGCGGGACACCGGGCATCGGGCTGGCTCAATTCCGAGCTCTACTTCATGCGCCTCTACGGAGACGGAGCGTCACCATCGCATCCGAGAGTGACGCACCTCACCGACAACAGTCCGGCGTGGGACGAGCAGGCCGTCTTCACTCCGGACATGAAGGACGTGGTGTGGATGTCGAGCCGCGGCTATCCCACCTGGTATCAGACCATCGTCACGGCGGCCCAACAAACCGGGTTCGATCCTCCGATGCAGAACGAGACCGCCGGACCCTTCTTCGTCGAGACAATCCTGGACCCGCACTTCCACACCGATCTCTACGAGCTCGACCTTTCGACGCGCGCGGTGCGCAGGCTCACCGATCTTCACACGGTTATCCCCGAGTTCTCGTTCGACAACAGCGGGACGCGCCTGCTCTGGAGCGACGGCGGGAACGGTCTGACACGCATCGGGCACTTCTTGCTCACGACCTCTCCCCACCGGGTCGGTCCGGTTGTCGACACGGCCCGCGCCTGGACGGGGGCGCCGCGGTCCGCACCGGTCACACGACCACCGAGGGTTTCCCCAGCGGAGAACTCCCCCACCTTCAACGCCAAGAGCGTCCCGCCGTCGATCGTGGCCGGCTTGACCCTGCTCCAGTCCCAGCTCGACCAATTGGCAGCGAAGCTGAAGGGACTGCACCGGGGGCCACTCTGCTGCGGGTCATCAGGTTAGCGACACCGGCACCGGGCATACTGAGCGACGTGGACGATGACCCTCGTTAGCCGGATCCTCGGCTCGCTGGCCCAGCTGCCACCGGCAACGACGGGTGCCATCTCGGTCGAACGCGATCTGAGAGCAACGATGCCCGACGGCATCGTCCTCCTGGCCGATCGGTGGCTCCCAACCGATGCCTTGCGACGGCGAGCGCCGGTGATCCTGCTCCGGACACCCTACGGACGCCGTCAGTGGGCGGGCATGATCGGCAGGCTCTTCGCCGAGCGGGGCTACCAAGTGGTGATCCAGAGCTGCCGGGGCACGTTCGGTTCCGGTGGCAACTGGATCCCGTTCCGCAACGAAAGGGCCGATGGTCGCGCCACTCTCGACTGGATCGTGAACCAGCCGTGGTTCACCGGTACGCTCGCCACCTTCGGCCCCAGCTACCTGGGCCTCACGCAATGGGCGGTAGCCCAGGATCCGCCGGCGTGCCTGAAGGCCATGGCTCTCGGCGTGACGGCGGCCAACTTCCGAGACGCCGTCGTCTACCCGTCCGACTGCTTCGCCCTGGGGACCAGCCTGGCCTGGTTGCAGCTGCTCGAGCATCAGGAGCAAGGTTGGTTGCGATTGATACGCTCCCAGCGCGACGACAGGCGGCGTCTGTCCGCGGCCTACGGCATCGTGCCGCTAGCAAACGCCGACACGGCGTTGGTGGGTCGGCGGGTCCCTTTCTTCCAGGACTGGCTCGAGCACGAGAAGCCCGATGACCGGTGGTGGGAGCCCGTGCACTTCGGGCGGGAGCTCGGCGACGTACCACCGTCGACACTCGTCGCAGGCTGGTACGACCTCTTCCTGCCTTCGCAGCTCGACGACTACCAGGCACTTCGATCGGCCGGTCGGAGCGTCAGGCTGACCATCGGTCCCTGGTCCCATTCCAGTCCCGGAACCATCGCCGCCAGCCTGCGCGACGGCTTGGAATGGTTCGACAGCCATCTGGGTGAAGGGTCCGGCCGTGCTCCACGCAACGTGGCGCGCGTCTTTGTCATGGGTGCGCGGCGCTGGGTGGAGTTCCCGGATTGGCCACCACCGTCGGAGGAGCAGCTGTGGTACCTCGGTGGGGGCGGCGTGCTCCAGCGTTCTTCTCCGGGTGACGATCCGCCCGATCGCTACCGGTACGACCCCGCAGACCCGACGCCGGGACTCGGTGGGCCCTCGCTCAACTGGAACGATGCAGGACCGAAAGATCAGCGCAAGCGTGAGGGGCGCCCCGACGTTCTCACCTTTACGAGCGCCGTGCTGGCCGAGGATCTGACAGTGATCGGCCCGCTGAGCGCCGACCTGCACGTGCGGTCGACCCTGGACAACTGCGACTTCTTCGTCCGGCTCTGTGACGTGTCTCCGAAGGGACGATCGAGAAATCTGAGCGACGGGATCGCCCGGCTGAAGCCCGGCGCCCTCCCCCGCTCGCCGGACGGGTCGTTCTCCGTCCGGATCGGAATGTGGCCGACCGCCAACAGGTTCCTCCGGGGCCACCGCATCCGCCTTCAGGTCTCGAGTGGCGCCCACCCTCTTTTCGCGCGCAACCCCGGGACCGGGGAACCACTGGCCACGGCCGTCGGCCTGCGCGCCGCCGACCAGGAGATCCTCCACGACGCTGAGCACCTCTCCTGCCTGCGCATGCCGGTCACCCGGCTCTAACATCGGTGGCACCCCGCCACCCGACGCGCCGAACTGGCCCGGACCTAACCGGACCGAGCCAGTTGGCGGCCCCCCACGGTGACGTCCTCGAGGGGAGGAGAGGATCGCCGTGGGACACGGTACGGACTCCAGGTGAACCGCTCGTGACCACCGTGCAACGGATCGCCAAACTCGAGATGAACTGTTCCGGCCTCCCGGTCCCACCGGCGGGTGGCGATCGGCGGGGGCGTCTCAGAACGTCGGTCTCAGCGGGCACGCAGGTATCTGGCCTGCTCGATGCGGCTCACTCGTAACTGCGTGTCGAGCCACCTGATGGAGCGGGTCACCTGACTCTCGTCGGGGACATGTGTCCGCCCGTTCGGGTCGTCCGTCTGGGTTCCGCAGCGCCGGCACACCGCCATTCGCCCGTTTGTCTCCGGAGAATGATGCTCATCGAGTCGAGCCCCGACGGATGCTGCTTCGGGAGAAACCACGATTCTCCTCACCGGCGTCCCATCGTGGGCTGACGCCAAGCCGGAAGGACCGACACGCGCCCGGGGTGAGCGGGTCTCGTCCTCCACTGCACCTTACTTCGCAACAACGCCCCGCTCCGACCGCCGGGTGGGCACATTGGATCGGACGATGCAAAAACGCCCGTTCCAGGCGTGCGCCGTGACACCTGGCGCTCGATCGTCACAACCGGAGGTCTCCTGGCGCCCGGGGAAAGCCGATCCCCGGGTCCCGGGACGCGCTTGGGCGACGATAGCCTGGCGCGTGTGACCGGTCATGCCCGTGATTCCGTCCTGATCTTCGACGGGGACTGCGGATTCTGCACGACGGCCGCCCGCTGGGCACAGAGAGGGTTCCGCCGGGGCGAGCGCGCTGAACCGTGGCAATCGGTCGGTACCCAGGTTCTGGACTCGTTCGGGCTCACTCGGCACGACGTCGAGCAGGCGGCGTGGTGGGTGGACGCCGACCGGCGACGCCAGCGCGGGCACCGGGCCATCGGACGAGCGCTCCAGGCGGGCGGAGGATGGCGTCGGGCGGCGGGCTGGCTCGTCCTGACACCACCGACCAGCTGGCTCGGGGCCGGGATCTATCGGCTCGTGGTTCGGTGGCGCCACCGGTTGCCCGGCGGGACACCGGCATGCCGTCTCGACGACGGACACTGAGAACGAAAAGCACGGACGGCGGGGCTTCTCGATCCGGCGCTCCGTCGCTACAGGGGCTCGCCCTCACCGATCTCCGAGGTGACCTCGGCGATCGCCTCCATTTCGTCCTCGGCGCTGAGCGGGCGACCTCCCCCGTCGTCCTGCCACAATTCGGGCACCCGCCACAGAAGAACCACCACCCCGACCACACACGCCAGGCCGCCCGACCAGACGGCGAACTGCGGGCCTCCGATGGCGGCCGCCACGCCCGTCTCCGCATCACCGAGCCGCGGTCCTCCAGCCACCACGGCAAAGAATGTCCCCGACAACCGTCCCTGGAGGTTGTCGGGGACGACTCGCTGCTGCACGGCCTGTCGGAAGACGGCGGACACCACGTCGGCCGCGCCGGCCAGTGCCAGGAGTGTCAGTCCGATCCACAGCACCGGAACGACGCCGAACAGGGTGATGGTCACCCCCCAGATCACGACGCAGGCGGCGATGGCCCGGCCTTGGTGGTGCACCCGGCTGCACCAACCGGTGACCAGCGATCCGACGAGTGCCCCAGCCCCGGGAGCGGCGTACAGAAGCCCGACGACCCCGGGCCCTCCGCCGAACAGTCCGACGCCCAGAGCCGGAAAGACGGCTCGAGGCATCCCGAAGATCATGGCGTTGAGGTCGATCCAGTAGGTGGCCGAGAGAAGCCGCTCCCGTCGCAGATGTCGAAATCCTTCGGCCATCGACCGCAACCCCATCGGGGTGCCCCCGCCGCTGGGCACAAGAGCCGGAAGCAGCACGGCGGCGATCAGCGCCACGGCGAATGTGGCCACGTCGATCCCGTACACGGCGCTCAACCCGATCGTGGCGATCAGGATGCCGGCGAGGGCCGGTCCGGCCACCAACGCCAACTGCTGGATCGACGTCTGCAGGGCTATCGCCGCCGTTACATCCGGTCCGTCGACCAGCATGGGCAGCGCCGCCCGTCGCGCCGGCCAGTCGACCCCTTGGAACCCGGCGTTCGCCGCCGTGCAGACGAACAACGGCCATACCCGGGGATGGGAGATCGAGGCGTTGACCACCAGTCCGGCCACGCCGGCCGCCATGGCGACCTGGGTGAGGACCAGTACCTTCTTCCGATCGGTGGCGTCAGCCAGGGCGCCGCCCCACAGAGCGCCGGCCAGCAACGGCACCAACTGGACGAGACCGATCAGGCCCACGACGAGCGTCGAATGTGTCAGGGCGTACGCCTGGAACGACACCGCCACCAGGGTCAGCTGCGAACCCAGTCCGGAGACCACCTGGCCGGCCCAAAGACGCCGGAAATGCCGGTACCGCTTCAGAGGGTTGACGTCGACGACAAAGCGGGACACCCGCCTACCGTAATGGTCGTCCCCCGGCGCTCCGGCGTGGATGGTCCCTCCCCGATGGGCGTCACCCCGTTCCCGTCGGCCGCCCGTGCCCGTGGCGGTCACGCGCACCGGTCAACGGTGCGGGGGGGTCGATGTCGACGGTCAGTGCCGCCGAGGGGTCCGTTCCCCCCTCGATGTCGGCAACCGCCTGCACGGACCCGGATGCACACGACATACCGAGAACCTCGAAGGTGGCGTTGCCGTCGTCGTCGATGGAGGCGGAGGCGGTCGAGCCGGAGAACGATCCCTGGTCTGTCGTCCAGGTGAACCCCTGCCGGCAGCGATCGTTGAGAGCCGACTCGATCTCAACCGTCGACCCGGCATAGACGGGATCGACCGCCACCGAGAGCTCGGCATACACATCGGAGTCGCCGGTCTCGACAATGGGGTCGGGTGACACGGTGAGCGTCATGGCGGAAGGACGACCCACCCCTGTCCGCTGACAGCCGGGGAGAGCGCTACTCGGATGGTGCCGGCACCACCGGGGCGATCCGGGCACGCTCCGGGCCGAGACGGTGCCGTTCAGCCCGACCACAGACAGGCTGGCGAGAGCGACGAGCACCACCGCCGTCCTCCCCCACTCGCACGAGGCTCCTCCTACGTCGGGCGTCTTCGTCACCACAGTATGAGAGCTCCCGGCGGACCGGAACCGTCAATGTTGAGGGACAGGCCGGACAACGGGACCGGACCAACCCGTCTGCTCCCGACAGGCGCCTCCGACGAATGTCACGGACCACCGCGCCGGGCCCGAATCTTGGCGGAATCCTCACAAGTCCCACAGCCTCTTCACAGCTACCGGGGACACAGTGACAGCAATCAACCAGTCAACGAGGTGGTCGATGTCGATGAAGAAGATCCTTGCCCCCGTGGTCTGCGCCGCCCTGTTCAGCGGAGTGGCGTCGGCCGGCGTGGCGGCGGCGGCAGTTCCCCGATCTCCCGCCGTCACCGCCAACGCCCACACCACTCACCGCCTGGGGAAATGGCTCGTCGCCCATCGGCAACAGATCCGACGAGCGGTCGTGGCGATCAGCTCCCAGACGATCGGCATCTCCGGCCAGCAGCTGGTGAGCGAATTGAGGTCCGGAAAGTCCATCTCGGCGGTGGCCGGTGAACATGGCGTCAGCACCCAAGCCGTGGTCGCCGCCCTCCAGCGCGCCGCCGATGCCGAGGTCTCCAAGGCAGTGACGAACCACAGACTGACGACGGCGCAGGCCGCCAAGATCGAGACGAGGATCGGCCAATTCGTCGTCAAACTGGTCAATCACAACGTCGGGCAGAAAGCAGCTCGGACTCCGGCGCACACCGCCACCACCTGAGTCGCCGCCGCCACAGCACGAACCCGCCGTCCCCCGCGGCGGGTTCGTGCCGCGCTCGCAAACGGGGCCCCCAGTTGTCATCATTGCTCTTCCAGGCAGGCGGGGCCTGCCGTCACGGAACAGGGGACGGCCATGACGACTTCACTCACGTTCTACGCGCTCCTCGGCCTGGCCACCACAGCTCTGGCCTTCGCCGGCAACCGGCACCTCTTCGGCGGTGAAGGCGCCGGCCGGGTTTCCGCTCTCGAGGCCGTCTATTACCTCGTCGGGCTGACCTCGTTGTGTCTCGGTTGGTACTTCAACATCCGCTACGTCCACACCTATGAGCACGCCAGCTACGTCAACTATACGAAGATGCTCTTCTCCAACTGGGCATCGGACTCGGCGGCCCAGGACTACACGATCGTCAACGTCGTGCTTCTGCCCCTATGGACGATCGTCGACGGACGGAGGCGGGGACTGCGTGTCCCGTGGATCTTCTTCGTCATGAGTCTCTTCACCAGCTTGGCCTTCTCGGTGGCCATGTACCTGGCGTTCGTCGAACGGCAGGTTCGCTACGCGCGGGAAGACGCGGCGTCCAGGACGGCATAGCCGCAGTTGTAGCCGGGGATGAAGGTGACACCGGGCCCGCCGTGGCAGCCCGCTCCGCAAAGGTACAGACCATCGAGCGGGATCGGATTGTCCGGCCAACCTCGTGGACCGGGGCGAAAGGGGCCCATGAACGCCGGCTGAAGGAGCCCGTGGGTGAAGTCACCACCCGTGCACCCGAACATCAGCTCATAGGTGTACGCCGGGTAGTTGAACTGACGCTCGATCAGGTCGGGGAAATTCGGTGCCACCGTCGCCACCTTGGCGACGATGCGCTCCGCCATCTCGTCCCGCAGTCGAGTCTGTTCCGAGTGGGTGGCGCCGATGGGAAAATAGAAGGCGAATGAACTGGCCGCATGCTTGCCGGACGGAGCGAGGTCCGGCTCGTCGAGCGTCGGGATCTGGAGGTTGAAGGAGGGCGACCCCGGGACGAGGCCCCGGACACAACCTTCGTAGTCGAGTTGCATCTGCTCCGCGGTCCCGAAGAGAGTCACGTTCCTGCGGAGCCCGCCCTCGTTGAGCACCTCGTAGGGACCGGAGTACCCAGGCAGCCCACTGAGCGCGAAGTGCATCTGGAAGTACGCCGCCCGATGGTCAATGGCGTCGATACGCCGGATGAAGCCGTCCGGGAGGTCCTGGCGATCGAGGAGCTGGGTGAAAGTGGCGGTGGGGTCGAGATTGGACACGACCACCGGAGCGGTCACCACCTCCCCGTCGCCCAACGCCACGCCTTCGACCCGCCCCCCGGAAGCAACGATCCGGGAGACCTTCACGTGACGGCGAAGCTCACCACCGCTGCCCTCGAACAATCCTCGAACGTGGTCGGACATGGCGCCGATCCCGCCCCGTACCTTGGACATCGTCGCATCGCCGGGGGATGCCAGTGCGAAGGCGAGACAGAGAGCGCTACCAGGCGTATAAGGGCCCAGATAGGTGGAATTGACGGCCAGGAAGCTCAGCATGCTTCGGATCTGAGCGTGCTTGCGCCGGTCGGGAAGAAAGCGATCCACCACGTCCATGACGCTCCCGAACATGGCGGTGCGGATCGCTTGCCGCTCGGATTCGTTGGATGCGCACGCCCACATCTCGTCGAGCGACTTGGGCGGTTTGCGAACTTCGAACCGACCGATCGCTCGTGCCGGTGCGTCCGCCCAGGCCGCCACTTCGGCCATCCCCATCACTGCATCGAGGTCGAGCACCTCACCGAGATGTGCCAACAGCTTCTCGGGATCGGAATAGAGCAGGATCGGTGGCTCGCCGGCGGATCCGATGCTGGCGGACTGCACTTCGGGTTCGTAGATGGGGCACTGGCCGAAACCGAGATCGTCGAAGATCTCGTTCGGGAGGGGGAACTGGACGGATCCGGCCAACTCGAAGCGGTAGCCGCGGACCAATTCCGTGGTGGACGACATCCCACCGACAAAGTGATTCTTCTCGAGGCACAGGACCCGCAAACCACCACGCGCCATCACCGCCGCCGCCGTCAGACCGTTGTGGCCGGCGCCGATGACGATGGCGTCATAATCCGACATCTCCAGGACCGTAGTCGACCCGGGTCTCGTCCCGGCGAGGTGCCACGAGAGGCGAGGACGATCGCCGTCGCTCCCGTTTCGCCGTTGGCTCGCCGGCCGTCTGGCGGCCCCGCTGCGGCCCGACGCCGGTCACCGATGCGACAACTCGTCTGCCGTCGTCAGGGTCAAGACGTCATTCGACAAGGTCGCGTTTGTGGTGCGCTCCCAGTGGCGCCCTGGTGGGTGTCGACGCAGGAGGGACAGAAGCGTCGACATCGAAGGGCGGCGTCCGGCGAGGACAACGCGAGCCGTGACGCGAAGGAGACCGGCCCCTGGGAACCGGTCTCGCTTCAGCGGTAACCGCGCCCGCCTCGGGTTCACCCGGGAGTCGCCTCGGCGTGGCGGCGTGATGATAGAGGAGTGTCTCGAGGGGCGCAAGCGACTTCTGTGGAGCCCGGGAGGCCTGGGGCAGCTGGTGAAGGCGCAGGCCTTCGTTCCCATTTCAGGATGACAGCCCGGTGTGACGGTGCTCGATGTCTAGGCTCGGACGACCGAGCGGAGGGGTTGTCCTCCGACCGACGGAAGGAGTGTGGACCCCGATGAACCGCTCGACCACACACACGCCGGCCGTCGTATCAGTGCTCGCTTCAGGACTGGCCCTCAGCCTCGTGATCACCTGTGTCGGATCGTTCGGGCCGTCCGCCGCCGCTACCCCCAGGGTGAGCGCCGGGTCGGTGAGCGTGGCCGTCGATGGAAACCAGCTCGTCAACGCCGGCGGCCAGACGGTCCGTCTCGTGGGAGTGGACCGGTCCGGCACCGAGTACGCCTGCGAGCAGGGATGGGGGATCTTCGACGGGCCGTCGGACGACGCGTCGGTCGCTGCCATGGTCAAGTGGCACATCAATGCCGTCCGCCTCCCCCTGAATGAGGGCTGCTGGCTCGACGAGTACACAACGGCCAACGATCCCTACGACATGGGGAGGAATCCGGCCCCCTACGAAGGAGCGGCGTACCAGTCGGCGATAGCTGCGTACGTCGCCCTGCTCCACAGCCACGGGATCGCCGTGATTCTGACCTTGATGGGTCTCGACGCCCCCGGAGGCCTCGACGTGCCGCCGATGGCGGACAGTGCGTACTCAGCGACATTCTGGGCATCGCTTGCCACATATTTCGAGAACGACCCCGGGGTCCTCTTCGACCTCTACAACGAGCCCAATGCGATCACATGGTCATGCTGGCTCAACGGATGCAGCGTGACGACGCAGTACGGCACCTATCAGACCATCGGGATGCAAGCACTCGTCACCGCCATCCGCGCCGTCGGCGCCACACAGCCCATCATGCTCGGTGGGCTCGACTACTCGAGCGACGAATCCTCGTGGCTCACCCACCTCCCGAGCGATCCCGACAGCAGCCTTGTCGTGAGCTTCCATACGTACAAGAGCAACCACGGAGGGTGCAGCTCGACGACGTGCTGGAACGAGACCATCGGACCGCTGGCCAAGGTCGTTCCCGTGGTGACCGGTGAATTCGGGGAATACGACTGCGCGACGAGCTACTCGAACAAGTTCATGAAGTACGCCGACGGTATCGGTATCTCGTATCTGGCGTGGGCCTGGGATGCCATCAGTCCCGGCGGATGGAACTGCAAGAGCCCTGCGTTGATCAAGAACTACGCCGGCAAGCCCTCGCCCGCCGGAGTGGCCCTCCATTCGCATCTCTCGCATCTGTTCAAGGACGACCTGTTGCCGCCGGTGCCGTAGGCACCGTGACGGTCAGACCCCCAGCGGTCCGTGCCACTGCGCCCGGCGGTCGTCCCAATATACGTCCAATCCGTTGTTGCGGTCCTCCACGGCGATCGTGACGAGGCCCTTGGCGTCGATGCCCATGGACGGTCTTCGCAGTTGTCGAGAACGAACAGGAGGTGACGCCCGGCGAGATCTTCGACGAGCGTCTGCATGGACGTCCGTCCACCACGCTCACGGACGCCGAAGGCCCGGATCAGCGCACCACAACCCGCTCAGCGGTGCGGACGGACGCCAACTCGACGAGTCGGCTTTCGTTTGGCCGCTCCCCCGACCCTGCCAGATCGACCAGTTCGCTCGCCACCCGGGACTTGGCGCGTCCACCTGGTCCGGTGACGACGACGATCCGAGACGTCACCAACATCCGTTCGACGCGCCGCCAGCTCCCTCTCTCGCCCGATGGGCGGACCGCCCGTCGCCATGACCCGGGCTTCTCCCAGAATTGGTGAGCTGCACGACAGGGGCCGGCGGACGCACCCGGGAGCGCCCCCCGGCGCACCCTCACAACCGTTCGAGCGGCCCTCGACGGGCGCTGACATGCGGTGCTCCCGCCTCCGGGCCACAGGGCCAATCGCGTGCCTGCCCATCAAGAGCGTCCCCATCTCTGCCGATGCAGGGGGGGCGACGGCGCGCAGATCTCGAGCGGCCGGCGCCGACAGCGGAGCGGGTGTGGTCAAGGGCCGAACAGGCTCTCGGGCGCCCTATGGGAAGAGGCACGATCGATGGACCGCTCGGTCACCCAACGGACCGCTTCGCCAGTGGCCCGGGACCTCCTGGCCATCTCGGCCAGCGAGCGCATCCCAGAGGGTGAGCAGATCATTCCGACGCGGTCCCCCTCAGGCATCGCCACCGATGCACCGGCCAGCGGTGTCCAACGGGGCTTGTCTCACGTCGGAACGATCGGCTGGGTCCTCTTCGGCCTTCAACTCGTCGCCCTCCTGGTGTTCAGCTCCTGGGAGTACCAGCGCTACGCACTCAGCGTCGGTTTCGGGACGTACGCACAAGCATGGGTGGCCATCGCCCACGGGCACCTCGATCCGACGAGCACACTCATCGGAAAGCCGTTCTGGCGCAACGACGCCGAGTTCATCGTGTGGCCGTTGTCGGTCCTCTACGACCTCTACCCACATCCGATCGACCTTCTGTGGGTCCAGGACCTGGCCGTCGTCCTAACCGAGGTCGTCGCCTTCAGATGGGTCCTCGAGGTGATCCGGGATGGAGAGGAGGAGCGCCACGAGGCCGTCACACGCTTCCTCGCCGTCGGAGCGCTGTGTGTCCTCCTGGTGGAGCCGTTCTCGTACATGACGATCGCCTACGACGTCCACTCTGAGGTCATAGCGGCGCTGTTCGTGGTTCTCGCCGGACGGGCCCTGTGGGCCTCGAGAATGCGGCAGCTGTGGTGGTGGGTGCCTCTGGCACTCATGACCGATGCTCTTGCCGGCCTCTACATCATCGGTGTGGGGGTGTCGGGTGTGGTGAGCGGACGGCGGACCAGACGTTCAGGCCTGGTGCTCATCGGTGTCGGAGTGGTGTGGGTCATCTTCATCAGCGCCGTCGGAGGAAATGAGTTCGGGTACGCACACAGCCTGTCGGCGTGGTACGGCTACCTCGTCGGCCACCGCGCCACGATCGGGCCGTTTGACGTCTTCCTCGGCGCCCTCAGCCATCCGTTGACGGCTGTCCATATGATACTGACGCGTTGGCATTTCATACTCGACTTCCTTGTCGTCATGGGGTTCATCGGTGTGGCGTCTGCGTGGGGATGGCCGATGGCATGCGTCGTGATCATCCCCAGTGCGCTGAACGCCAACGTCGCGTTCATGAATCCGCATGCGTCCTTCCAGACCTGGCCCGCTCTTCCCTTTGTCCTGGTCGCATCGACCATGGTGATGAAACGCCTCGGATCGGGAGCCACCCGATCCCGCGGCTTCGCCGCTGCCGTGGGGACGGCGTGGGTGATAGCCCTCGTCGTCGTGGCGGGAGCCCTTCTCCCCGGCATCCCCGGTTTCGGGCTATCGGTCGGCCGTGAGCCGGCCGCCCAGCTCGCCCGCCTGAATGCCGCCATCCCACCCCAGGCCGAGGTGATCGTCTCGTGGGGCGTTGTCGGACGCTTTGCCGTTCGTAGCGCCGTCTATCCCTACGGGCCCTCCCGTCGGACGTTCCCGGTCAACCGCCGGCTCGTCGTCTTCGTGCTGTCCCCGGGGGTGGGGAACAACGAGGTGCCGTCTTCCACGGCCCGGGAAGCCGTCCGGTTCGTCGAGCATCGGCTCGGAGCGACGGTGTTGGTCGCTCACGACAGTATCTACGGCCTCGAATGGCGGCCGCCGCCGGGGACCACTCGTGTCGAGCTTCCTTGACTCTCCCCCGTGAGACGGTCGGACGAACGGAGCCCGGCCAGGATCGTGACGGCCCGGTCGGCATCATCTTCCGGAACCAACACATGGTCGTGGTGATACCCGACCAGGACGTTGCAGGCAGTTCCCCCGGTCGCCAACGCTGTGGCGACGGCGGCGGTCAGGCCGACGGCATCAAGGGCCGACTCCACCTCCAGGATCAACCAGGCGGCCACGAACTCGGGGGTCATCCCCAACCGCTCGGCGTCGGAAACGGAGACGACCGAGGTGACGCCCTCATCCTCGACGATCGTTGCCGCCACCACGATCTCAGGAGGAACCGTCACGTTGGTGACCATGCACCATCGGCCCGGGCGCCGGCTGACCGACAGGTCCTTCAACAGAAGGGAGAGGGCATGGCCTGTCATCAGACCATTGTCCACCGGACCTGAGTCGGTCGTGTTGACGAGGCGGTGCTCGGGATTTCAGGGACCTCTTCGGGGTCATCGCCATCTCCGCGGCCACCCTGACGGGCTACGCCGCGACCATCCTCGGCGTGATCGGAGTCTTCTTCACCGTCGCCGGGATACGCACGACCCTGACCCTCCCGGAGCTGCGCCAACAACGTCGACCTCAGCTGTACCTGATCCTCCTCCTTCTCCTCGTCTTCGTCTTCGACTTCGGCTTCGACTTCGGCGTACGGAATCGAGCTCATCGTCGACAGCCACCGGAGCTCGGCGCTGACCCTCGACAGGACCCAACCGGGGATGCTCGGGTTTGACGGAGGGTCCAGTCTTCGCCAGGACTCAACGAACGGCATCACTCTGCCGATGCATCCCCGGTGAAGCAGCTCAGCCTGGGGGCACTGGTCGAAAGGTGGCAACACGCCTGCGTTCTCGACGAGAAGGAGGGTGTCGATACGTGGTCCGAGGCAGAGTCAGTCTCGCTGCTCGAGTCCGTCCTGGCGGCGAGCCCACCCACCTGTCCCACAGGAGTTGGAAGATCAGGTGGAGGAGACGAGCCACGGTACCGGGTTCGGCGCGGTTGACCGGGCGACCCGACGGTGGGCGCGGACGCAACCGTCTCATCCGGTCTTGAACCTGCGGCTGAGCCACCTTCGGGAGGCGATCGGGGTCGAGGCGGCCGACGGTGCGACGGCAGCTCTTCTCGATCACATATGCAGAATCGTCATCGCCACCGCCAACGAAGAATTCACCCTGCGGCTGCAACAGGCGGCGCTCACGGATCCGCTCACCGGAGCCGGGAACCGACGCGCTCTCGACAACGCGTGGCAAGCGGCGGTCACCGAACAAGGACGGCTCGGACAGCCGACGTGTCTCGTGGCGATCGATCTCGACGGACTAAAGCGGATCAACGACTTCCAGGGCCATGCGGCAGGCGACGATGCCATCGTCGGTCTCTGTGCCGCCCTGCGAGCGGCTTTGCGCACCTCCGCCGAGGTCTTTCGGATCGGGGGTGACGAGTTCGTCGCCCTCCTGCCAGGGACGTCAGCGGCAGCGGCAGTTGACCTGATGGCACGGGTTTCCCAATTCAACGGCCCCCTGTTCAGCTGGGGTGCGGCTGACACCATCCAGGACGGCTCGACGCTGGACGGCGTGCTCGGATGCGCTGACCGTCGATTGTATGCACAGCGGCGCCGCCGTCGTCCCACCACCACGTCCCTCGCCGTTGCCGCGCCGGCACCCGCACCCGCACCCTCGCTCTGGTCCAGGAGCTCCACCAAGCGGGCGGTGGAGCTGGCCGTCACCGGTGCACTCGCGCTGCTCATCGGCGCGATCGTCGTGAGCATCTCCGGGGGCAACCATTCGCTGTGCGCAGGGGGCGATGGACCCACGGTTGTGGATTGCGGTCTGTCGAATGCAGTGTACTACGGCGGGATCGTCCTCATGACGGCAGGCGGCATCGTTCTCGGCGTCGGAGTGATCGCAAAGGCTCTCCATCGAGGTGGCGGCGAGGGGTGAGCGAGCCTTCTCCGATCTCCGGGTGAACGGCCCTCCCACCAGCCATGGGGTGCGTGAAGCCATTCGCCGGATCTATTCTCCTCCCGTGAGCCGCGATGGGGTACCCAAGCGCTATGACGGAGGGATCGGCGTCGTCACCGGCGCGTCGTCCGGAATCGGGCGTCGGCTGGCGTTGGACCTCGCCGAACGCGGCGCCACCGTCGTTGGCTTGGCGCGTCGTCAGGAACTCCTTGCCGACGTCGAGAAGCTACTCCGGCAATCGACATCAGGGAGCTCCACGAGGGTGTGCGATGTCGGAGTCACAGAGAACTATCAGCACGTTCTCCGTGACATCGAGGAACGGCATGGGCGGATCGACATCCTCATCAACAATGCCGGTGTCGAGCAACTCACGCCCGTCGAAGAGGGGTTCTCCCACGCATACCATCAGATCTTCGATGTCAACGTCTTCGGTGTGATGGCTGGCACGCTCGCCGTTGTGCCCGGCATGGTCACCCGCCGGTCCGGGATCGTCGTGAACGTCTCCTCCGATTCGGCGCGGGCTCCTGAAGCACGCCACGGAGCCTATGCGGCGTCCAAGGCGGCAGTGGCAGCCTTCACCGAGTGCGTCGCTCACGAGGTGGCCGATCGAGGCGTCCGTGTCCACATCCTCTACCCTGCCTGGGTACCGACGGCGATGGGTATGTCCGGTGTGACCGACGGTGGGGCCCTACCTCCCAGACTGGTGCGCAGATCCGAGTCCCAGGTATCGACCTTTGTCCTCGAACGGATGGGTGGAGAGCACATGGAGATCAACGCTGCCATGCTGCCACTCTTGGCTCCCATCGGTCGCACCATCGCACCGAAGGCGTATCAAAAGGCGATGCGCCATCGTGCCCGTTGATCGGTGGGCCGGGGTTACGCTGGACAGCATGCACGCCGAGGGCTGGTACCGAGATCCCTACGAGGCACACGCCGATCGGTGGTTCTCCGACGGTCGCCCGACGGCGCTCGTTCGGGACGCCGGCCAGGAGAGCCACGATCCCCCGCCGGACACGGCTTTCCCGGGCCCGCTGGTCGAGTCTGATTCGGTCGAGGCTTCCGACGGGGACGACCTGCGGCGCGCCGACAGCGATGAAGGGCCGTTCGATCCCGATTCAGAGACACAGGTGGTATGGGATTCCTTCGGTGATACCACCGGCGGAGACTAGCGGCGGCGGGGAACCGGGTCGACGAGCTGACCGCCGAGTTCCTCAGCCGGTGACGGTGAAGGGCAAAGGCGGCGTCCGACACGAACCACGCTCGGCCATCGTCAATGTGACCTGGAGGGCCCATCGACCAGGCGGAATGGCATAGCCGAGGGCAGGCACGAAGCTTGCCGTGCCGACCAGGAGCGGGATCCTCTGCGTGGTGCCGGGCGTCACGCGGAACATCACCGAAGGAAGGTGCTGGGCACCCGTGAAGCCGCCGACGAACCGCCCAGCCGACAGATCCACGACATCCGCCGTCACATGGCCGTTCGTGGCGATCTGCACCTCCACAACGCTGAGGTTCTCGATCAACAGGCCGTGGCTCTCCGAGTGGCCCGACCGGACGATCAGGGGACCATCCAGTGCGACGTTCATCTCGGTCGGATCGAGGTCGGGCACCGACGGTGGATGGCGAACAGGACTCGGAAGCGTGCACGACGGGTAGTCCAGAGCACCGACGAGCAGCTCGACATCGGCCCCGAATCGGGTGTCCAGATCTGCCGCCACATCGGTCGCCCACGGGGCCAATCTGATCCCGAACGGGGGGTGCCGGTCACGATCGACGCGAGGGTCGGGATAGCCCGCCAGGGCTCCGGGGTCCTGTTCGCGCAATCGGGAGAGAACGACCTTGAGGTCGTCCCATGTGGCCATCTCCCGACGATAGCCAAGGCGCGCCATGAGATGGTCGGCAGTGACCGAGGCGATGGCGGGTATGCGGCATAAGGCCGTCGGCCATCTACCATCGGCTCCGTGACCGACCGGATCCCGGCACGATGCTCGTTCTGTTCGAAGCCGCGGGACGAGGTCCGGCTGATCGGCGGTCCCGACGGCATCTTCATCTGCGAGGAGTGCGTCGCCCTCTCCGTCGAGATTCTCGACAACCCCCCAGAGCGCCGAGCGGACGGTCCCGCGGTGGACTGACCCCGGTGCCGAGCACCCGTGGCGGGCGTCGTCGACGTCAGAGCCAATGGCGTCGCACACCGTTCATCACAAGTTGGGCGATCCGTCGCACGACGGTCACCAACCGTTTACTCACACCGCCTACCTTTGCTCCGACGTCCCGTTCGCGTCCTCGGGGTCGTCATCGGCGGGGCCTGCGGACCGGCCCAGGACCTAGGTTTCTGGGCCGCGTTCGCGGGGAGCCCGCCGCCCCCATGGCCCTCTTCCACATTCATCAACCGTGATGAGGGCAAGTGCCGACGAGGCGGAGAGAATGACGCATGGGTCGAATGAGGCCGCCGCACGGATGAGCGCCTGGACGCACCCCATCTGCGAGGACTGCTTTGGCGTCCTCTACCCTCGCCGGCAACGGTACCGCGTCGTCGAGCCCGAATCCGAAACGTGCTGCCGGTGCATGACCGAGACGATGTCCGGGCTCTATGTCCGGGCCGATCCCGAACTCGTGGGATGTGCGGGTCACGATTGAGGTCACCGCCTCGCTTGTTATCGTTCGCTGTTCCTCCCGCCGATCAACGAGTTCGTCCCCGTCTGGATCGGGCAACACAATCGGAGGACAAACAATGTTGCGCCGGTGTTGTCCTTGGTGACCGGTCGCGTCGTGCGGACGTCTCTGCACGATCGATGCAGCGACCTATGGATTCAAGAGGCCAGTCCCGCGCTCCGACAACGTATGTATGGCCAACCTCTCCCATCCGTTGCATCGGCTGACACACGTCTCCCACCTCCTCACGGGACTGATGCTGACGGCGACCGGAGCGGCTTTCCTCCTCCCCCTCTCGGCTCATTCCGCTGGACGTCGAACCGCTGCTCCCACCGAAGCGCGGCACCAGGTCGCCTCGACCAGCACACAGTCATCGCTGGCAACGCGGCGTGAGGCGCCCAGCACCATCCCCGTAACGGCTACGACGACCTCCCCACCCGCAGCGGCGACACCGACGACGCCCCCGGCACCGGCCCCCGCTGTTCCACTCGTTCCCGTCCGTGAAGCGGCCCCGGCAGTGCCGGGCGGATACGGATGCGCCCTCGCCCTCGCCTACCTGACGGCGCATGCCGCACCCGGGTTCACCCTTGAGTGCCCCGCCTGGGCCGACGGACACCAGGCGATGAGCTGCGACAACGTTCCCGGTATCTGTCCCGGAACCAAGCTGATAGCTATCTCGACGCCGTGCCCGGCCGCCTACATGAACGAGGCGAGCAACTCATGGGTCGTCCTGGGCGAAAGCAACGCCGCCCTCGATCCGTACGGTTACTGCTACTGACACTGGCAGACCGAGGACCGGTATCGGGGCGCTCCGTGTCCACTCCGATTTGCTGAGACGTGACCCGCCGCACGGCGGGACGTCACCAGGAGCAGAGGCAAAAGGTGTGACCGATCGGATCGGCGTAGACCCGGAACTTCTCCTGGGTATCGAGGTGGCGGGCGCCGAGGGCGATCGCCCGTTCGTGGGCGGCGTCCAGGTCGTCGACCGCCAGGTCGAGGTGCATCTGTTGCGGCACCGAGGGGTCGGGCCATGTCGGGGCCACGAAGCCGGCGGCCCGCTGGAACGTGATGGCCGTGCCGCCACCGGGTGGGTCCAGCGCCACGTAGTCACCGTCGCCCCTGGGCACCGGCCACTCGAGGAGCTCCCCGTAGAAATTGGCCAGGGCGGCGGGATCGGGGCAGTCGATCGTCACGGTGTCGAAGCGGGGGACGGCGGCGCCGGGCATGATGATCCTCCTGGTCGAGTCGTACCGGGACGAAAGCTATACCGCCCGTCTGTTCGGCATCTCGATCGGGATCCATCGAATCCGATTCTCTCCCAGAACTCCACGTGACCGGCGCGCCCCGTCGAGCGCCCTCTTCTGGTCGCCCCCGGGGTGATGGGACCGTCGTGAGGGGGGCGGCCTGAGCCAGGATGTGAGAGTGAAGAGCCTGCGGGTCCGGCTTCTGGGCGACCTCGAGGTGGAGGGGTGCGACCTGGCTCGGCTGGGCCGCCGTCAGGTCCGCACCCTGCTCAAGATCCTCGCCCTGGGCCGGGGACGACCCGTCACCCCGGACCGGTTGGCGGACTGCCTCTGGGGCGACGACCCCCCGGACCGGCCGAGCAACCAGGTGTCTGTCTTGGTGAGCCGCCTGAGGAACGTCGTCGGGTCTGATCGTGTGCGACGGAGCGATGCCGGCTATGTGTTGGCCGTCGACTGGTTGGACGTCGATGCGCTCGAGGAGTACGCCAGGGAGGCCGAGCGCCGTCTGGCCGATGACGCCGTGGGTGCATCACGGGCGGCGGCAGCGGCGGGGCTGTCGTTGGTGCGGGGGCCCCTGCTCGCCGATGAGCCCCACGCGCCGTGGGCCGAGGCCGACCGCGCCACCGTCGATCGTGTAGTGGCACGTCTCCGCCAGACCGCCGCCGCTGCCGCCCTGTCTGCCGGTGACTGGGCGAGCGCGGCGGAGATGGCAAACGGATCTCTGGCCGCCGACCCTTACGACGAGGGTGGATTGCGGGTGCTGATGGAAGGCCTGGCCCGATCGGGACGCCCGGCCTCGGCGCTGGCCGCCTACGCCACCATGCGGGAGCGCCTGGCCGAGGACCTGGGGGTGAGCCCGGCGGCGGACACCGAGGCACTGCACACCACGATCCTTCTGGACGAGTTGCCCCCCTCCATCGTGATGGAGGACTCAATCGAGGGAGACGCGGAGGAGTTGCCCGGACGGGCCGACGCGATCGGGTCGTTGGATGCCCTGTTCGGTCGGGCGGCGGCCGGACGAGGGCAAGTCTGCTTCGTCGAGGGCGAGGCGGGGATCGGGAAAACGCGGCTGCTCCAGGTATGGGCACAACGGGTGGCCAGCAGCGCCCTCGTGGTGGCGGTGGCGTGCGACGAGCTGGGGCGGGCGTTGCCCTTGCAGCCTCTTCTCGACGCCGTCGACGTCCTGGTCCGGCGGTCGAACCCGGACGGCGCTGACGATGTCCTGGGCTCTGACGTCGGCGTCTTGGGGCCACTGCTCGGCACCCCGGTTGAATCGGCGGGGCCGGCAAAACTGGCGGCGATCACCGATCCGGGTGCTGGCCAGGCTCTCCTCTTCGCGGCCCTGTTCCGCGTGTTGCACCGCCAGGCGCAGAGGCGGCCCTTGGTGCTGATCATCGACGACGTCCACCTGGCAGACATCGCTACCACGGTGTGGCTCGGGCAAGCGGCCCGGCGCTTGGCGGACGCCTCTGTCGCGGTGGTCGGCGCTCGGCGAGCCGAGGAGGCCGTCAGCGTGTCGGGCGTGACAACCATCGTGTTGGGCCCCCTCGATCTCGAGGCGGCCTGCGCCATCGTCGGTCGGGATCGTGCCCCGGACCTGTTCGCCCGCAGCGGCGGACACCCGCTCTTCCTGGTCGAGTTGGCGGCGGCAGATCCCGGGACCGAGCTGCCTGCCAGCATCAGAAGCGCTGTCGAAGAGCGCTGCCTGCGGGCCGGCCCGGCGGCGACCACGTTGCGGGTCGCGGCCGTGATCGGTCCCGACGTCAACCTCGATGTGTTGGTGGCGGTGACGGGCGAGTCGCCCGGTCAGGTCCTGGATCATCTCGAGGAGGGGGTCCGGCGTCGCCTTCTGATCGAGGATGGCCCGACGTTCCGCTTCGCCCACGCCCTCGTGCGGGAGGCGTTGGCTTCAACAGTGGGCGCGTCTCGGTCCGCCCTGATCCACCGGGAGGCGGCTCGAGCGCTCGGTGACCGCTCCGGCTCCGACCCGCTCGTGGTCGCCCGCCACGCCAGGCTGGGCGGCGAGCTCGCTCTGGCCTCCGCCATGTTCGTCGTCGCCGCCCGGCTGGCCGTCGCTCGCTTCGACCATGAGGAGGCCCTCCGGCTGCTCGACGAGGCCGTGGCCCTCGATGACACGCCGGGTGCCCGCCTCGAACGGGCTCGGGTCCACTCGATGTTGGCCCACTACGAGTCAGCGGCCGACGACATCGACGTCGCCGGCGCCGGCGGCGCCGGACCCGAAGCCTTGGAGGTCGCCGCGTGGTCGGCACACTTCCAGCGCCGTTTCGACCAGGCGCTGGCCCTGGCCGACCGGGGCGCCCGGGAGACGGCCGACCCCGAGGTACGGACGAGTTGCTTGGCGTTGGCCGGCTGGGTCTCCCTCGCCGTCGGCGACCTGTCCGGTTCCGAAGCCCGGCTCACCAGTGCGGTCGGGGATGTCCCCGAGGGCAGTGGGAGCCTGGCCGAGGCCTGGCTCGGGTGGCTGCGCACGAACCAGGGGCGCCCGGAGGAGACCCTGCGGCTGGTCAGGCCGGGAACCGGGAAGGGGTTGGCGGCCTACCGGTTTCCGAACGCCTACGCCCAGATGGCGGCGACGATGGCGTTGGCGATGCTGGGGCGGGCGGACGACGCATTGGTGACCCTGGACGCGCTCGCCGCCGACGTGGCCCGGATGGGGGCGCAGCGCTGGACGCCACGGCCGCTCAACCTACGTGGATGGATCGTGAGGAACCTGGGCGAGATCGGTGAGGCGGATGAGCTCAACCAGGCGGCGATGGAGGCCGCCCGGGCGCAGGGGCTGGCCGAGCCGCTCGCCAACGCCCTGCTCGATCTGGCGTCCGGACGCCTCCTCGTCGGCGACCTGGACGGCGCCGGCGCGCTGCTCGACGAGGCAGCTCTCCTCGGCGACGTCGAGCACGCCTTTCGGTGGCGCCACCAGTTGCGGGGGCGCCTGCTCCGCGCCCGCCTCGACCTGGCCCTCGGACGGACCGACGTGGCGCTGGCCGGTGCCGAGCACCTCGCCGCCGACGCCGCGTCGCTCGGCACGCCGCGCTACGAGGTCCAGGCCCGGCTGGTGGCCGCCACCGCTGCCCACCGGGCCGAGCGGGTGGTCGACCTCGATCAGGTGGACGGGCTCCTTTCCCGGCTCGGCGAGGTGGCGGGCCTCGAGGGGTGGTGGATCACCGCCGCAACGGCCCGGGCCTTCGGCGTCGGTGCCTGGGAGGATCTGGCCCGCCGACGGGTGGCCGCGCTGGCGATGCACGCCGGTGGCTATGCATCGGCCTTACGACGATCGGCTCAGAGCCTTGGCTGAGGCGGGACCCGTCCGGTGAGGACGATCACCTCCGGGCGCCACGTGTCGACGTGTCGAGTCACGGCGGCAACGCAGTCTCGACAGAGCTCGGTGCCCGCCTCGACATCAAGCCCGGCCACGAAAGGGGCGACCTGCGGCACGGCAAGGCGGTAGGCGACCACTTTCAGGGCGTCACGCACACCGAGATCCTCCGCACTCGCCGTGGCCGTCACCTCACGGAGTCCGGCCTCTTCGGCGGCCGCGGCCAAGCGCTCCGGATCGCCCGAGACGGGCAGCACCTCAGCCATCATCTCCCGATACCAGTCGGGCGGGACCCACCCCCAGCGGGCGAGCACCCCGTCGATCGCCGCCTTCACCGGGTCGTGCACCGCAGCCCAGGTCGAGGCCAGCACCACCCCACCGGCGCGTCCGACGCGCCTCATCTCGCCCAGGGCCGTCGCCGGGGTCAGGTGGTTGATGACGAACCCGGCCAGCACAGCGTCGAAGGCGCCATCGCGTAACGGCAGGGAGACCACGTCAGCCGCCACCGCCGGCCAACGACCCGCCAGGAAGGTGACCATGTCGCCGGAACGATCTGCCGTCACGACCCGGGCGCCGGCCGCCTCGGCCGCCGCGGCCACCGCTCCCGTCCCGCTGCCCACGTCGAGGACCAGCCGACCGGCCAACGGCACCGGCGACGACGTGACCAGCGCCCGGGCGAGGGGCAGGTAGACCGTGCCGGCCCCGGTGTCCCAGCCGGCGGCGACACCGTCATAGGCGGTCTCTAGAGCCATCGGGCACCCTCAGCGGCGCGGGCCTCCCACCAGGCCAACTCCGGTCCCTGGCCGCCGAGCGCCTTCTCCCAGCCGAACTGGACCATGGTGCCCAGAAGCTCCAGGCCGACCGCAGCGTCCCACCAGTCGGCGGTGTCGACCCCGTGGCGCCACAGGGCGGCTCGGTACGTGGCGATTGCGTCGTCCTTCGATTCCGGCATCAAGTCGGCGTTGAGGGCCAGATACCAGGACAGATCGGCGATCGGGGACGCCTCACCCGGCACCTCGCCGAAGTCGAGCAACACGGTGCGTCCATCGGCGTGACTCCCCAGGTTGGCGGCCTTCCAGTCGCCGTGAACGAGGGTGTGGGGCAGTTGGCCGAGCGCCTCGACCAGGGGGCCCGGGTCCACCAGCAGGGGCTGGACAACATCGGCCAGCAGGGGGGAGACCTGGGCCAATTTCGACCAGCCTTGGGCCATCACCCCGGGCACGACCGCCGGGGAGCCGAGAGTCGCCTCCGCCTCGGCGACGGCCGGGGAGAAGATCAGGTAGCGGGCGGTCAGCGGGGTCAGGCCGACGTCGTCCCGCCATTCCCAGAACGCCGCGTGCATGGCGGCCATGTGATCCAGGAAGCGGGCGTGCCCGGCGGGCCGAAACGGCTGCTCCGGTGGGAGCAGCTGGGCCGTGACGTCGCGCAAGAGAACCCGCCCCACTCGTCCGTCCCAGTCGGCGGCGACGACGGCGTGATCGATCACGCCGGGAAGGCGGTCGAGGAGGCCACGCTCCCACAGCAGTACGTAGCGCTCGCCGGGGTCACCGGTGGCACGCAGCAGCCAGTCGTCGCGGGGATCTTGGTACTTGAGGACGTACGGCTCGCCGGCAATCACCACCCGCTCGAACCGGGCACCGGACTTGGTGTCCGCAGGCACCCACACCTCCCGGTCCGCCCCCGCCAGCAGATCCTCGAGCGAGTCCCGCATATCAGCCGCCGTGATTGGCCGCCTCGGCCATTTCTGCGAGCAGCCCGGCCGACCACCGCCCCCCGCACCACACCTTGTCATGGGTGATCTGACCGTCGAGAACCTCGAGGACATGGGCCTGGTGGACGGCATGGGGAACACCGGCCTCTTCCCAGCGGAGGGTGAATTCCACCAGCTCGCCGTCGGGAAGCGGCGTTCGCCTGAGCTCCTCGAAGCTGCCGGCGTCGGCGTACCACCGGCCCAACTCGGCGCGCACGGCGGGCCCGCCGCAGACCGTGAACCGCCAGTTCGGCACAGTGGCGTCCAGCGTCATCTCGGGACTGAGAGCGTCGCAGTCGGCGATGGCCGCGTCGGCGATAGCTGCCAGGTACCTCTCGACGGGGTGCGCGCTGTGATTGTCGAACATCTCGATCTCCTCATCGTGAGCAGGCAGGATCAGGCTCTCACGGGAGGTTTGCCATCTTCTTGCCACGCCCATGGCAAACCGGCGGCAAGGACGTCGGGTCACGCTGTGACCTGTCCGTCGGCAGGAGGCCGGCGGCGCTGACGAGAGGGAGACACGCCATGGCCGTCGCCGAGCAGAAGACCTTCCACACCCCCGACGAGACACGGTCCTTCGAACGGGGCCAGCTCGACCTCCTCCAGATCGGCGGAGCCGAGATCGGACGCCTCACCCTCCAGCCCGGCTGGCGCTGGTCGGAGCACGTCAAGCCAATCGCCGGGACCCAGCTGTGCGAAGCGCCCCATTTCCAGTACCACCTCCAGGGCATGCTGCACATCGTGATGGACGACGGTACCGAATTCGACGCCGGCCCCGGCGATGTCACCGCGCTCCCCCAGGGTCACGACGCGTGGGTGGTCGGTCCCGAACCGGTCGTCGTCGTCGACTGGTGGGGTGCCTCCAACTACGCCAAGAGCTGACTGCGAGCCGCCGCCGATCCGGCCCGTCCACGCCACGGCCATCACCCGGTCAGGCGCGACCCCTCCGACCGGCGAGCATCTGCATTCCCCATCGCGAGAGCTCCGGTCGGCGACAGGTCAGGGTCTCCCGGTACGCACTTCAGGAGGAGATGTTCTCCAGACGGTGACCGGCCACGCTGTCGCCGGATCGACGGTCGGAACCATCATTGCCAGGTATCTGGGAGACGACTGTGTCACCGGATCGAATGGCGGCGGCTCGGGTGTGATCGCAGAGTGACGATCTCGGACGAGTGGATGGAGCACCGACAGAACGCCCATTCTCGGAATGTCCTCGAGACAACGACGACCGGACTGCTGTCAGAGCCCCGTTCGTGGAGCAGGGCAGTCGCACGCGAGGACCTATCCCCTTGCAGGTCAGGACGTCGCTTTTCATGAACTGCTGTCTGAAGAACGGTCGCTATGACGGGGTCCTCCGGCACTCCTACCAGTGCGATCTGGCCCCCCTGACCTGCGTCCGCAGACAGCATGACGCCGCGGAGACTTCGACTTCGAGCCAGCAACGATGCCCGTGATCAGAAAGCCTGTCATGGCTATCAGGACTCGTAAAAGAGGTTCGTAACAAGCGTCGAGCCCAGCAGTGCATTTGTCGGGTCGTCGAGAGTGACGGTGACTGAGGGATAGCAGATGTCCATGCTCACGTAGTAGACGGAGCACCCATCGACATTGGTGGGGTCAACCGTGAACGGGATCGAGGCGACCGTCTGACCGGGAGCGAATGTGACCGTTTCCGTGCTTGGACTGAACGATGATGCTGCGCCCACCCATGCACCCCAAGCCAGCGCTGCCTCGGGGCCGTCCGAGGTGGCGAAATTGACCTGAACTGAACCGGAGCTGGGTTGAGTCAACGTCAACTCAGCGGCGCTCGCCGGATAGAAGGAGGAATCGACGACGAACGACACTGCCGGAAGGGATGTCGGCGTCACCTTGACCCGTGCCGAGGCGGCACCTTCCCCTTTGACATTCGAGGCCCTTACAGAGACCTTGTAACGAAGTCCATTGGTCAGGCCGGTCACCGTGCACGTCGTTGCCCCCGTCGTCGTACAGTTCGAGCCACCATGCGACGCGGTCACCGTGTACCCGGTAATCGGTGAGCCCCCGTCCGAACCCGGCGCTGTCCATGACACCGCCGCACTCTCATCGAGGGCGACGGCTGTGACGCCTGTCGGCCGTCCGGGTTTCGTGATCCTGGACGCTGACGCAGCAACGGGCACAGCGGCCACCCCGATCAGTATGGTTACGGCGGCGAGCGCACGCATGGAGGACCTGCCAGCACGGTGACTCCATGCCATCGCGTGATCATCTGTCCGCTCCAGATACGACCCCATACGTCCCCTTCGATCATTCATCGAGCCAACAACAGCCCGCGATCACTCAAGGGCCTACGCCCGTCACCGGATCATTTCCTGCCCTCTGGCATCGTCGTCGCACCACGGTCGCGGGTCGACATCGCACTCGGGCCTGAAGTGAGCCACCCAGCCTCCGACGTCGCATCGTTGCACCCTGAGCATGATGCCGTCGTCAACCACCGTAAGTCGATTCTTGTTCTCTCAGTGACCGTGCTCTGCACTGCGAATCTCGTTAAGCGGCACCCCTGTTACGCTGCAGTCTCCGCCGGAATAGTCTTCATGGCGCGCGCACGAACGCACTCTGAACTTTCCGAACGTGTCGAGACGTTGCCTTCTGTTGCGACCCTGACCTGATGTTCCCAGTGCACCTGATGTCCCAGTGCACCTGATGTCCCAGTGCACCTGATGTCCCAGTGCACCTGATGTCCCAGTGCACACAGTTCAATTGTTGACGGGGCAAGGACGAGGTAGTAGGAATCGTGCGGAGATCAAGGGAAGGTGCGAAGTGACAAACATGACATTCTGCGAGTGGCCGCGCATGACAAGAGCCGCCGTGTCCGTCGTCACCATTGTGGTGGTCGCCTTCGCGGGGATGGCAATCGCATCGGCGCCCGCTGGGGCGACGCCAGACCCCACCTGGTACGTCGCACCGAGCCCTGGGGGAAGTGGTGTGAGCGGTGGGAATTGCTCGTCTCCTGGTTTCAACACGATTATGGGTGCCGTCAATGCCGCCGCCAGCGGTGACACCATCGAGGTATGCCAGGGCACCTACGACGAAGGCGTCACCGTGTCAGGCAAGGCGCTCACCCTGAACGGCTCAGCCAGCGGCACGGCGGCGACCATCGACGCGTCGGGTCACACCGAGGGCGTGGTCTTCAGCGGAGCGGGTACCGCCGGTTCGGTCCTCGAAGGCTTCGAGATCCAGAACGCGAATCAAGAGGGTGTCCTCGTCGAAGGGACCTCGGATGTCACCGTAACGGATAACGTGGTTAGTGGAAATGACCTCTCCTGTAATCCCGAGACGGGTGCCAATGACTGCGGTGAGGGCATTCACCTCGAGTCCGTTACCAACTCGACCGTGAGCCACAACAACAGCCAGAACAACACCGGCGGCATCCTTCTCGATGACGGGGTACCCCCCGGGAGCATCGGCGTCGGTGCCTTCGGTGGATCCACGGCCTATTACGGACCGACGTCAGGCAACATGATCGAGGACAACATCGTCGTCAACAACGTTTGGGATTGCGGCATAACCATGCCTTCGCACAACTCCTTCGCCGCCCCCGGCGGGACCCCTAACCCCGGCGCCGGTGGTGTGTTCGACAACACGGTCGCCGGCAATGTGTCCGAGAACAACGGCACCGAGGGCGGCGGGGGCTCAGGGATCCTGATGGCCGCTCCGTTCCCAGGCACCGCCTCCTACGACAACGTCATCGAAGGCAATACGGTTTCGGGGAACGGACAGGCAGGCATCACCATTCACAGCCACGCTCCGGCCCAAGACGTGAACGGCAACCAGATCATGGACAACACCGTCGGGCAGAACGCCGTGGGAGAGTCTTCGCCCGGTGCCGGGGTCTTCTCTTCGGGCAGCACCAGCGCCGGCGACGTCGACGCGGGCGACCCCGCCATCACTGGCATTCTGGTCTTCAGCGCCGTCGGCCACGTGACCGGGACAACAATCCAAGGTAACGCGATATCTGACGATTACTACGGGATCTGGACCTCGAACGTCGATACCAGCGGGATCAGCTCGAACACGTTCACCAGCGTCACCGTCCACACCTACGCCGTCCCAACACCGGGGACGGGGTACCTGCTGGCCGGTGGCGACGGCGGAGCGTTTGCACTCGGTAGCGCCCCCTTCTGGGGATCGGCGACGGGTTCAGCGGCAACGGCGACCTCATCGGTCATCGGGATCGCCGAGACGCCAGATGGCGGCGGTTACTGGATGGCGGCAAGCAACGGCTCAGTTGCCAACATCGGGGACGCGGCAAGTCTTGGCTCGTTGAATGGGCAGAAGCTCAATGCTCCTATCGTCGGCATCGTCGCCACACCCGACGGTCACGGCTATTGGCTCG
>Ga0209415_10001657_pt1 | contig 42502 bp, 35 predicted proteins | sample PeaSoiSIISIP2007_FD_187696 | JGI IMG/M metagenome (GOLD analysis project Ga0209415, IMG submission 187696) | Peat soil microbial communities from Weissenstadt, Germany - SII-SIP-2007 (SPAdes) (version 2) | ecosystem: Environmental > Terrestrial > Soil > Wetlands > Peat | place: Germany...
CAGACCACGAAGGGCGATGGTCTGTCCTACCTGAGCCGCGAAAGTGCCAGCGGGCTCAGGACGCCCTACGCTACTCTGGTGGATCGCCATGTTCTCTTCGCGGTTCCATTGGGACGTCCAGCGCAATCGGCTCACCGAACTGCTGGCTGCCAAGCGCGCGCATGGTGCGCGTGTTTTGGATCTCACGCAGTCGAATCCGACGCGCGCCGATATCGAATACCCCGAGGAACTGCAACGCGTTTTCGACGACCCAGGCGTGCTGCGGTACGATCCATTGCCGGCGGGTTCGCTCGTCGCGCGTGAGGCGGTGACCGATTACTACCGACAGCGCGGGCATGCCGTGGAGCCTGACCGCATCTTGCTCACGGCCAGTACTAGCGAGGGCTACTCGTACCTGTTCAAGCTGCTGGCGGACCCGGGCGACCAGGTGCTGGTGCCGCGGCCTTCCTATCCGCTGTTCGAGTACCTGGCGAAGATGGAATCAATCGAAGTGCGTCAGTACGCGCTCGAATATCACGGCGGATGGACGATCGACGTGGATGCGCTGGCCGGCGCCATTAGCGCGCGAACGCGCGCGGTGGTGCTGGTGAATCCCAACAATCCTACCGGCAGCTACGTCAAACGCGGGGAACTGGAGGCGCTGATGCGGATTGCGGCCGATCGCGGCATCGCGCTCATCTCCGATGAAGTGTTTTCCGATTATGCGTTCGCGCCGGACGCGGGCCGGGTGACTTCGCTTGCTGGCGTGGAGAATTGCGCGGCATTTTCAATGAGCGGGCTCTCGAAGATCGCCGGTTTGCCGCAAATGAAACTGGGCTGGATCGTAGTCGCAGGTCCGGCGCGGCAGCGAGCCGCAGCCCTGGAGAAGCTGGAGTGGATCGCGGATACGTATCTTTCCGTGAGCACGCCGGTGCAGTGCGCGGCGGCGCGGTTGCTCGATCTCGGCACCTCTGTGCAAGGCCAAATCCGGAAGCGGACCGCCGCCAACCTGGCCTTCGCGCGACTGGCGCTGGCAGGAACGGCGTTAGAGATTCTGGCGGTAGAAGGCGGCTGGTCGATCACGATTCGCGTGCCGCGCGTCCGCACGGAGGAAGAATGGTGCCTGGAGTTGCTGGAGCGCGACAACGTGCTGGTGCAGCCCGGCTATTTCTACGATTTTGAGAGCGAAGCGTTCCTGGTGGCCAGCCTGCTCACCGCGCCCGCGGAGTTTCAAGAAGGGCTCGCGCGGATTGTGGGTCACGCCCCCGGCCTGCCGTAGCAAAAAAGTGGGGCAGACCCCCTGGTCTGCGGCCGACGCCCTCGTCGGCCTGGTTTAGCCTGTTCGAAGAAGAGCCGGACCCGGGGGTCCGGCGCAGACGAGGGCGTCCGCCCCACGAAGCTACGGGGTTCCGCGGCCGCCGGCGGGGCGGGGTGCGGGCAAATCCTTGCGCGGAAGTTTATCGGCGCGCGTGGCGGCGTTGTACACGAAATCGGCTTCGATCACCGCCATCTGTTCCATGTCCTCACGCTGGATACGGTCGTAGACGTCCATGTTGGAGTGGTGCGTCCGCGTGCCGTAATCCATGGGGTCCTGGATGAACTGGAAGCCCGGCAGGCCGACGGCGTCGAAGGATTGATGATCGGTGCCGCCGGTGTTGCGGATGGCGACGGCACCCGGGGTGAGGTCTTTGAGCGCGGCGAACCAGCTCTCGAAAATCGGCCGCACCATTTCGTTGCCTTGCAGGTAGATGCCGCGAATGCGGCCGGTGCCGTTATCGATGTTGAAGTAGCCGGAAAGCTTTTCGTGCTCCGCGGTGGGCTTCATCACCGTTGGATCGGCGAAGTGCTCTTTCACATACGCCGCCGATCCGAGCAGGCCCTCCTCTTCCCCGCCCCACAAGGCCATGCGGACGGTGCGATCCATTTTGAGGTTGGCCGATTTCAGAATGCGCATCACCTCCATGGCCAGCGCGGCGCCCGCTCCGTTGTCGGTGGCGCCGGTACCGTAATGCCAGGAATCGAAGTGGCCGCCCACCATCACCAGTTCGTCGGCCTTGGCGCCGCCGGGGATTTCGGCGATCACGTTAAACGAATCCGGGTTGTCGGTGATGAACCGGTTCTTGATGTCGAAGGAAATCTTCACCGGCACCTCATGCTGCAGCAGGCGCGCGATGCGGTTGTAATGCTCCGCGGCCAGCACGACCTGCGGCGGGTTGTCCGCGTGCTCGCGGTTGGCGCCGCCGCCGAAAAGCGTTCCGCTGTCGCCAATACTGGAGATTTGCACTACCACCGCCGGCTTCTCATCTTTCCAGAACGTTTGCTGGCGCTCTCGGAAGGCGCGCATTTCCTGGAAGGTCATGTTGGGCTGGCCGGGAAGGCCTCCGCGTCCACCGCGGCCCCCGCGTCCGCCCATGGGGATCACGTCGAGCGTCAGGTCGTTGAGTTCGTCGGCGGTGTAACGCTTGGCGAGCGGCGTAGTGGGGAAGGCCAGGTCGCGGGGCGTGGAGGCGAGCACGATCTTCCCCTCCAGCTTGCCGTGGAACTTGTCCAGATCGGCCGGCGTCACGATCGGCGCCAGAATGGCTTCGCCCGTTAGCGGGCCGTCCGTGCCCTTGGTCCACGCCACTGGCATGGCGATGAGGGTCTGGTAAGTGGGTTCAACCATGCTGGCCGCGAAATAGGTGCACTCCCAGCCGTTGCCGAACGGGCCCCATTTTTCCAGATGGGCTTTGCTCAGTCCCCAGTCCTGAAGCTGCTTCACGGCCCAATCGCCGGCGGCGCGGAATTGCGGCGAATTGGTCAACCGCGGGCCGTAGCGGTCCGTCAGGTTATAGAGGATGTCCATCACCTTGGAGTGTTCGAACTCCTCGGTCTTGATCTTGTGGAGTACGCTCAGGTCCACACGTTCCTGCTGCTGTGCAAGGATCAGCAGCGGTACGGCAGCGAGCAGCGCCAAAATGGCGAGGAGAAATTTTCGCGGCATACGGCTGAGCATACCAAACGGCGGGTGCAACATGCAGCCCTCTGCAGGCAAGAGGAAGCAAAGCGCGGTGCAATGATTGGGGTTCCAATTCATTGCGACATCGTTGTAGCAACTTGGGGCTCGGTATGGCTAAGATAGGGTATGGCCCGAGGTTGGGAAAGCAAGTCGGTCGAGGCGCAGATCGACGCTGCTGAGAACCATCGCCACCGCGCCCAAAAGCACACTACACTCTCTCCAGACCGGCTCGAAGTCATTCGCAAGAAAGAAACGATTCTTTTGTCACGCACGCGCATCGTGCGGGAATTGGAATCGTCCGAGAACCCGCGTTACCGGGCTCTCCTCAAGAAGGCTTTGGCGGACCTGGACGCGCAGTTGTTGGACATCGCTTCGGTTTGAGTCCCCTGGAACGGGGTGGGGCACTGCGAAGTGCCCCGCCGGCCCGGGGTGTATGTGTGCCTTTTTTACGCTGAAGTTACACCAGCGGCTTAAATCCTCAACATTTGCCTGCGGCCCGCCGGGATATGATAAGAACAAATTCATCACCGGAGGGGTGCCTGCTGCAATGGAAGAACGTGAATCCGCTCCATCGGCCGCCGTGGCCGGGAGCTCCCGGCGCGGCTTTTTTCAAGTGGGGATTTGCGGCCTCGGCGCGGCAATAGCAGCCGCGTTGGGGCTGCCCGCACTGGCGTATTTACTAATGCCGCCGAAGTCGAGCCGCCAGGACTCATGGATCGAGATCGGCGGGTTGGACAGATTCACGGCCGGCGCTCCGCTGGAGGTGGCGTTCCGCCGCAGCCGCGCCGACGCCTGGAAAGTGGTCAGCGAGAAAGACACGGCCTGGGTGGTGAAACACGCCGACGGCGGCGTGACGGCCTTCGGCCCGCAGTGCACTCACCTGGGATGCGCCTACCACTGGGATGACGGCCGGCAGCAGTTTCTCTGCCCCTGCCACTCGTCGCTGTTTCGGATGGATGGCAGCGTCATATCCGGGCCAGCGCCGCGCCCCCTGGACCGTTACGAAACCAAAGTGGAGAACGGCAAGCTGATGGTGGGGCGCCTGCAGCTCTCGGGCGAGAGCCGGGCATGAGGCGGCAGGTGGAGAGCGTGGTAGCGTGGCTGGAAGACCGCACCGGCCTGCCGGGCGCTGTCGCGCATTTCCTGGACGAGAAGATTCCGGCATCGGGCGGCTGGCACCAGGTGTTCGGCAGCGTCGCGATGTTTCTCTTCCTCACCCAGGCGTTCACCGGCATCCTGCTGGCGTTCAACTACGCGCCCACTCCGGGCGAAGCCTACAACAGCCTGCGCTATATCCTGACCGAGGTCACCGGCGGCCGGCTGATCCGCGGGCTGCATCACTGGGGCGCCAGCATGATGATCGTGGTGGTGGTGCTGCATGGAGTGCAGGTATTCGTCTTCGGCGCCTATAAGAAGCCGCGCGAGACCACCTGGATACTGGGCGTGACGCTGTTGCTGCTCACCCTGGCTTATGGCCTCACCGGCTACCTGTTGCCGTGGGACAACCGCGCTTACTGGGGCACCGTGGTGACGACTAAGATCGCGGCTTCGGCTCCGCTCGCCGGGCCATACATGACCCGGCTGCTGGGCGCCGCGAAAGGCGTCGGCGTGGTCACGTTCGCGCGATTCTATTCGGTTCACGTGCTGCTGCTGCCGCCGGCGACCATGCTGCTGATTCTCGCCCACGTCTATCTGGTGCGCCGCCACGGCGTGACGCCGCAGCCGGGTGATGAAGCCCTGCCCAAGAAGCCGTTTTACCCGGGGCAGGTGTTCAAAGATACGGCGGCCATCTTCGTCGCCTTCGCCATCCTGTTCACGCTGGCGGTAGCGGCGAAGGTTCCGCTGGAGCAACTGGCGGATCCCACCGATACCACCTATATTCCCCGCCCCGAATGGTATTTCCTGTTTCTGTTCCAGACGCTCAAGTTTTTCCAAGGGCCGCTCGAAATCGTTGGCAGCACCATTCTTCCCGGCCTCGCGGTCTTGGCGCTGCTCGCGGTTCCGTTTATCGATCGCGGGCAGATGGTGAAGGTTACGCGGCGCACGGTGGCGATCGGCTTCGTGGTTCTCGCCGGCATTGGCTGGAGCGGGCTCACTGCGGCGGCCGTGATGTCGACTCCGCATGAAGCGGTGGCGCAGGTGGATTACTCGGCGCCCACCGAGTGGATCCAGCTTTCGCCGGAGGAGATGGCCGGCATCGCTTACTTCCGCGACGAAAACTGCGCCGGCTGCCATTTCGCCGGTTCGTCGCTGGGGCCGGACCTGACGCGCACTGCCGTCCACAAGGACGCGGCCTGGATGATCCGCCACTTCAAACAGCCCGCGGCCGTGCGTCCCGGCAGTTCCATGCCCCCGGTGGCGCTCGGCGATGCGCAGTTGAATTCGCTCGCCGCCTTCCTGCTCAAGCTGACGCCGGAGAATGCGACCGCGCTCGCCGACGCGCCGGACTTCGCGGCGCGCGGAGCCGTCGTGTACCAGACAGGACACTGCGCCGCGTGCCATATGGTGAACGGCGTAGGCATGAAGTTGGGGCCGCCGCTTAACGGCCTCGCCAAGCGCCAGACACAAAGCTGGGTGGACGACCACTTCGCCAATCCGCAGAAACTGTCACCCGGGTCCATCATGCCGCCCTACCAATTCTCCGCCGAGGACAAGAAAAACCTGACCGCCTATCTGTTCTCGCTGCCCGAGTGACAGGGGCAGGCGCTGTCGCTTGATGCCAGTGCCGAGGCATTCGTGGTTTTACGGACCGGGAGGATTTTCATGGACCCGGAATCTCGCCCCGGCTCATTTTCTAAGCCCGGAGGGCGAAAGCAAGTAGCCCGCGGTGCAAGCCGTGGGTCCGAGCCAGCGCGAGCAGAGCCCCGGAACGGGGCGTAAGAATCCCGACGGCGACGAAGGCGTTCCGCCCCGTTCCGGGGCTGTCGCTCGTTTCACGCCATTCCCAAGGCTCACGCCTTGGGCGACTCTCTTTCGCCCTCCGGCTTGCCCCGGGTCAGCGCTAAGTTGGCGCTTGTGCAGCGTCCTCCCCACCAATTCCGCTTACGCTTCGAGGGTGGCGGACAGTGTGATCTTGGTGTTGTAGAGCTTGGAAACCGGGCAACCGGCCTTGGCGTTGGCTACTGCCTGGTCGAAGGCTGCCTGACTGGCGCCCGGCACTTTCGCCTTGAGCTCCAGGTGGCTTTCGGTGATGGCGAAGCCTTGCGCGCCTTTCTCCAGGCTGATGGTGCAGGTGGTTTCCAGGCTCGCCGGGACCAGATTTGCCTCGCCTAGTTGCGCGGATACGGCCATGGTGAAGCAGCCGGCGTGAGCGGCAGCCAGCAACTCCTCGGGGTTGGTCCCCTTACCGTCTGCAAAGCGCGTACTGAAGGAATACTGCGAATTCTCCAGCACACCGCTGGCGGTGGATACGGTCCCTTGCCCGGTCTTCAAATCGCCGCGCCATTGCGCGCTCGCTATACGTTTCACGTTGTGCTTATGCCTCCTTGATTCTGGATGGGACAGGCGGCAAAAAGATGCAGGAAATACCACGCCTTGGGCGCTTGTTTGGGATTCGTTCCGTAAATATCTGTACCATCTGCTCCCTTTGGTCGCGGCTCCGATGCGTTTCAGAGCCGCGACCAAAGGGAGCGGTTGGTACGGTTAACAGGTAACGCGGCCTGGCGCGAAAAACGCTACGCCGTAGTATCGATGGGAGCCGGGTGCGATGCTTCGTAGGCGCGGATGGCGGCCTCCTGCTGGAGGATGTAGCCCAACTCATCGACACCTTCGAGCAGGCAGTGCTTGGCGAAGGCGTCGATGGGGAACGACACGCGTCGGCCGGCAGGCGTAGTGAGGGTCTGGGCAGCGAGATCGATTTCGACCGCGGCATCGGGATTGGCGGCGACCGCCGCAAACAGCTCCGCATGCGCGTCCGGCGGAACCGCGATGGGCAACAGCGAGTTCTTCAGCGAATTGCCGGTGAAAATGTCCGCGAACGACGTGCTGATCACGGCGCGGAAGCCGAACTGGGTGAGCGCCCAGGGGGCGTGTTCGCGCGAGCTGCCGCAGCCGAAATTGTCGCCTGCCAGCAGCACTTGCGCTCCCGCCACGCGCGGCTGGTTGAGGATGAAATCCGGCCTGGGCCTGCCCTCCGCATCGTAGCGCCAGTCGTTAAATAACAGCCGGTCGAGGCCCTGTTTGGTGGTGGTCTTCAGGAACCGCGCCGGGATGATCTGGTCGGTATCGATGTTGTTGATCGCAAGCGGAACCAGGCGGCTGCGGAAATTGGTGAACGGTTTCATAACAGTGTCCTCACGTCGGTGACCACGCCGGTGATGGCGCTGGCGGCGGCGGTCAGCGGGCTGGCCAGAAACGTCCGGCCGCCTTTGCCCTGGCGGCCTTCGAAGTTGCGGTTGCTGGTGGAGACGCTGTACTCGCCCGGCGCCAGTTGGTCGCCGTTCATGGCGATACACATTGAGCAGCCCGCGTCGCGCCACTCGCAACCGGCGGCCAGGAAGATATCGGGCAAGCCTTCGGCGATAGCCTGGCGTTTGACTTCCTGCGAGCCGGGCACCACCAGGACCCTCAGTTTGGGATTCACCTTGCGGCCCTTGAGGACCGAGGCGGCCGCGCGCAAGTCTGAGATTCGCGAATTGGTGCAGCTGCCAATGAAGACCACGTCGATCGAGTGACCGGCCAGTGGTTTGCCGCCCTCCAGGCCCATATAGGCCAGCGCCTTGGTGATGGAATCGCGCGCCATCGGATCGCTCACCTCCGCCGGGTCGGGCAGCGGCGCGTTGATTGGCATGCCCATTCCGGGATTGGTGCCGTAGGTGATCATCGGCTCGAGCGCGCCGGCGTCGATGGTCACCTCGCGGTCGTAAGCCGCGCCGCCATCGGTCGGCAGTTGCCTCCACCGCGCCAGTGCCGCGTCCCACGCCGCGCCCTTGGGGGCGTGGGGCCGGCCGCAAAGGTATCCGAACGTGGTGTCGTCCGGTGCGATCAGGCCGCCGCGCGCGCCGCCCTCGATCGACATATTGCACACCGTCATGCGTTCTTCCATGTCCAGCGCGCGAATCGCGCTCCCGGTGTACTCGAACACACATCCGGTGCCGCCGCCCACGCCGATCTTCGCAATCAACGCGAGAATGATGTCCTTGGCGCTGACGCCGCGGCAGAGCGTTCCCTCAACCCTCACTTCGAACGTCTTCGACTTGCGCTGCAACAGGCATTGCGATGCCAGCACGTTTTCGACTTCGCTGGTGCCGATGCCGAAAGCCAGCGCGCCGAATGCGCCGTGCGTGGCCGTATGGCTATCGCCGCAGACCACCGTCATGCCGGGCTGGGTGAGGCCCAATTCGGGTCCGATCACGTGAACGATGCCCTGGCGGCTGCTGTGCACGCCCAAACAGCGGATGCCGAAGTCGGCGCAATTGGTTTCGAGTTGATCCAGTTGCCGGGCGGCGATCTGGTCCACGATGGGGAGCGAGCGGTCGGTGGTAGGAATGCTGTGATCGGCGGTGGCGATGGTGAGATCGGGCCGCCGCACTCTCAGGCCGCGCTCCCGCAGGCCCTGAAACGCCTGCGGCGAGGTTACTTCGTGCACCAGGTGCAGGTCGATGAACAACAGCACGGGCGCGCCGGGCTGCTCCTCGACCACGTGCGAGTTCCAGAGTTTCTCGATGATGGTATGAGGCATAAAAAGGGCTTTCAGTTATCAGGTTACATCGGCGGCGGAGAAGTCAGGAGTCAGAAGCCAGGAGCCAGAATATGGTGGCCGCTTCGCGGCGCTTTCATTCTGGTTTCTGTCGTCTTACTTCTGACTCCTGTCTTCCTTCTTGAGATTTGGCTGAGGCGGGGCCGGTAAGCCCCGCACTCAGCCGATCGCGGCGCACACCGCTTGCCCCACCTGTTCGGTGGTGGCGGGCGCGCCGGAAGGTCGCAAATCCGCGGTAACTTTGCCGCTCGCGAGCACGGCCTCAATGGCCGCGTCCACCGCGAGGGCTTCTTCTTTCAATCCGAAACTGTACTGCAGCAGGGCCGCCACCGAGCCGATCGCCCCCAGCGGGTTGGCCTTGTTCTGGCCGGCGATATCGGGCGCGGAGCCGTGCACCGGTTCGTACAATCCCACCCACACCCCCGAAGGTTTGCGCCCGCCGATGGAGGCCGAGGGCAGCATGCCGATGGAACCCGCCAGCACCGCTCCTTCATCGCTCAAAATGTCGCCGAACATATTTTCGGTGAGCACGATGTCGAAGCGCCGCGGATTCAGAATCAGTTGCATGGCGCAGTTATCCACCAGCAAATGATCGAGCTCGACATCGGGATAGTCTTTCGCCACCTCGACCACCACGCGCCGCCAGAGCTGCGAGTTTTCCAGCACGTTCGATTTGTCGACCGACGTCACTTTCTTGCGCCGCCCGCGCGCCAGGTGGAAGGCCATGCGGGAAACGCGTTCGATTTCCGCGCGCGTGTAGGTCATGGTATTGACCGCACGCGTTTCCCCGCCGTTTTCGGTGATGCCGCGCGGGGTCCCGTAGTAGATCCCGCCCGTCAGTTCGCGGACGATGATCATGTCAGTGCCTTCCACCAGGTGATTCTTCAAAGGCGAAGAATCCAGTTGCGACGCGTAGGCGCGTACCGGACGCAGATTGGCGTACACGCCTAAAGCCTGGCGAATTCCCAGTAATCCTTTTTCCGGCCGTTTCTCGGGCGGAGCATTATCGAACTCGGGCAGCCCGACCGCGCCCATCAGCGTGGCATCGGCTTCGGCCGCCAGCCGCGCCGTCTCCGCCGGAAACGGCGTACCGGTGCGATGAATCGCTACGCCGCCGAGCAATCCTTCCGTCAGCCGGAGGTTGTGATGCCACTTGCCCGCCACACGGCCGAGCACCCGGACGGCTTCGCGCGTGACTTCCGTGCCAATGCCGTCACCCGGCAGAACCAGAACCTTCAGGTCCATCGATTAGCCTGCCACCGCAGTCCTGGCTCGGAGGCCGTCCTGAATCAGCGCCTCGATTTCTTTATCCATCAAACCCTTCTTGCGCTGGTCGGCCACCGCGGTGAAGCGGTGGTAGAGTTCATCGAGCTGCTGGCGGTCCAACTGGTGGCCCAGATCGTGGGCGCGCTGTTGCAGCGCGTGGCGGCCGCTGTGCTTTCCCAGCACCAGCTTGCCTTCGGGAATGCCCACCGTGCGCGGGTCGATGATCTCGTAAGTGGTTTTCTCTTTCAGGTAGCCGTCCTGGTGAATGCCGGCTTCGTGCGCGAAGGCGTTCGCCCCCACGATTGCCTTGTTGGGCTGGGGGCCGAACGTGATGATGGAGCTCAGCAGCTTGCTCGCCGCGTAAAGGTGCTCGGTGCGGATCGCGGTGTGATAGGGATAGCTATCGGAGCGGGTCTGCAAAATCATGACCACTTCTTCCAGCGAACAATTGCCGGCGCGTTCGCCGATGCCATTGATGGTGCATTCCACCTGGCGCGCTCCGGCCTCGATGGCCGTGAGAGAGTTGGCCACCGCCAGGCCCAGGTCGTCGTGGCAATGCACGCTGACGATGGCGCTCGAGCCGAGCGCGCGGGCCACCTTGCCGATCAGCTCGCCGTATTCCTTGGGCGTCGAATAGCCGACCGTATCGGGGATGTTGACAGTGCCGGCGCCGGCGGCCACCACCGCCTTGGAAATCTGGATCAGGAATTCGACATCGGTGCGGGCGCCATCTTCGGCAGAGAACTCGACATCGTCGACGTGACGCCGCGCCAGTTCCACCGCCGCTACGGCCTCCTCCAGCACCTGCTCGCGAGTCTTGCGCAATTTGTACTTCAGGTGGATATCGCTGGTGGCGATGAAGGTGTGGAGGCGTGGCTGGTGCGCAGGCTTGAGCGCCTCGACGGCGCGTTCCACGTCCAGCGTGCAGCAGCGCGCCAGGCCCGCCACGCGCGCCTCCGGGAACTCGCGGCTCACCGCCTGGACAGCTTCGAAATCGCCCTCCGATGCGATCGGGAAGCCGGCTTCCAGAATGTCCGCGCCCAGTTCCACCAGTTTGTGCGCCATGCGCACTTTCTCCGGTACCGTCATGCTGCAGCCCGGAGACTGTTCCCCGTCGCGCAGCGTTGTATCGAAAATGTAGACGCGCTCGCTCATGCTTTCTGCATTATGCGCACCCCGTTCTGGATTTGGCAAATTTATAATCTTACAGGTGTGTATAAGCCGATGTTATAATGAAACCAGCCATGGAACTCAATCCGCTGCAGGTATTTCTGATGGTGGCGACGGAAGGAAGCTTTTCGCGCGCCGCGGAAAAGATGTTACGCACGCAGCCGGCGGTGTCGCTGGCGCTGCAAAGGCTCGAGCTGGAGCTGGGCGAAAAGCTGATCGACCGCTCGGGCAAGGAGCTGCTGCTGACCGACGCCGGCCGGAGCGCGCTCGAATTCGCGCGCCGCTTCGAGAGCCTGGAGCGGGACCTCGAGAACTCGCTGGCCGAGTTGCGGGACAACTCCGCTGGGCGGCTGACGGTCGGGGCCAACGAATCCACCACGCTCTACTTGCTGCACCATATCGAGCGCTACCGCGCGCTCCATCCCAAGATCAAAGTGACCGTGCGGCGCAGCCAGGGGAGCAAAATCCCCAATGAGCTGCTGGACGGCAACCTGGAGCTGGGCGTGATCAGCTACGATCCCGCCGACGAACGGATCCGCTCGAAGGTCATCTACACCGACGCAATCGCCCTGGTGGTTTCGCCGCGCCACCGCCTGGCCCGCCGCAAGAGCGTCTCCATCGCCGATCTGGCGGAGGAGAATTTCATTGCCCACAACATGACGTCGCCGTACCGCGACGTGGTGATCCGAGAGTTCCAGGCGCGCAAAGTGCCGCTACGCATGGATGTGGACATGCCGACCATCGAGAGCATTCGCAAGCTGGTGCAGAACAACGAAGGCGTGGCGTTTCTGCCGCGCATGTGCGTGGAGCAGGAAATCGAACAGAAGCTGCTGTGTGAAGTGCGGGTGAAGGAAATGAACATCGAACGGAAGATCCGCCTGGTGTATCCCGCGCGCCGCGCCTTGAGCCACGCGGCACGGGCGTTTCTGGAGATTGTGGGCTGAGGCGCAGGCTGACGGGCACGGATCCCAGCGAACAGCGGGCAAGCTAAAGCATGCCCTACCAATCGGTTGCGGGCCTCCGAGTAAGGGCATACTTTAGCTTGCTCGTACCTCGTACAGCCCATGTTGCGCGATGTAGTCAAGTACGCGTTGCGGGATCTCTGGCGGGCGCTGGCCTGCTTGCAAGAGCTGGCGAATGCCGGAGGAGGAGACATCCAGTTGCAGCGAGTCCAGCCGCTCCGCTCTCACGCTCTCCGGTATGGCGAACGAATACGCAGGCCGGCTGACGACCAGGAAAACCACCTGCCGGGCCACGGCCTGCCAGCGATGCCAGGTTTGAATTTCGGCGAAGGCGTCGGCGCCGATGAGAAAGAACAGCTCGTCGGCGGGGGCGAGCGAGGCGCGCACCTTTTCGATGGTGTCAATCGAATAGCTGCGGCGGGTGCCTTCTTCCAGGCGGGAAACTGCAAAGCGCGGCTCGTCCGCACACGCGATTTCGGCCATGCGCACGCGATCGTCGAAGGCCGCCTCGGTCACCCCGCCCTTGTGCGGCGGATGCTCGGCGGGGACGAACAGTACGCGGTCCAGCCGAAAATGGACCAGGGCTGCGCGAGCGATGGCCAGGTGAGCGTTGTGAATCGGGTCGAAGCTGCCGCCGAAGATCGCCAGTCGCATGGGGGCCGGCCGGGAGGCGCCGCTACTCCCTCTCGATCTTGACGGAAAGGATCTTCACCTCTTTCGAGGGACGGTCCTGGGCGCCGCGCGGCGTCTTCGAAATCTTTTCCACCACAGGGTAGCCTTCGGTGACTTCGCCGAACACCGAGTGGCGATTGTCCAGCCACGGCGTGGCGGCGACAGTGATGAAGAACTGGCTGCCGTTGGTGTCCGGTCCGGCATTGGCCATCGAGAGCACGCCCGGTTTGGTGTGCTTCAGCTCGGGATGGAACTCGTCGGCGAACTTGTAGCCAGGGCCGCCGCGGCCGGTGCCCTCCGGATCGCCGCCCTGAACCATGAAGTCCGGGATCACGCGATGAAAAATAGTGCCGTCATAAAACGGTTTGCCGGTCTTGGTTCCCTCGGCTAGCGCAATAAAGTTCTCCACGGTGCGGGGGGCTTTGGCGGCAAACAGACGGATCTTGAACTTGCCTTCGGTCGTATCGAAAACGGCGTAGATTTCGTTGGCCATCAGAGCGATTGTACCAAGCCTGAGCGAGCAAGCCGGAATCCGGCGTATGCTACACTGTGTTGGCACTGCGCTGCCGCGCGAAGAAGTGGGGCGCCGGCGCGGGTGGCTCGACCTCATGCACGCGATCTCAATTATCCTGGCCCTGGATACGCCGTAATGCGCCCGCACACACCGCAGCCTCTAACCCGCGACGAACATTTGGAGCTGGGCCGCGAGCTGAAGAAGGCCCGGATCAAACTGCACGAGTTGGCTGCCCTGGTAGTTGACGTCTACGGGCCGCAACACCAGGCCGCGCTTACCTTCCAGAAGGCTATTGTGGCGCTCGATACCCTGAGTGAGGATCTGCAGGCGCAGGCCGCCGAGGATCTTCGCGGGCAGCGGGTCGAGGGATTTTACACCTAAGCGGGGCCGCCCCTCGTGCAGCGCTCTGGCCGCGTTGTGGGGCAGACCCCCTGGTCTGCGCGGGTCCCCCTGGACCCGCTTCCTCGTCCACAAAGCCAGGTGCTTGCCCACCACAAAGCGCGACCGGGGGTCAAGCGCGGACGAGAGCGTCCGCCCGGCGTGGCCGGCATACCGTAACGGCACTTTGGCGGGTGGTATTCTCAAAGAGACTCCAATGCCCGAAATTGCCAAGCCGCGCTCCCGTTTTGTGCGTCTGGCGATGGGGGCGTATCTCGCCGCGATCGCCGGGCCGCTGGTTTCCGGCCAACAGCCAGCTGCTCCCGCGGCGCCGCAAAACCAGCCGGAGATCAGCACACGCGAAGAACATGCCACCTTCACGTCGCACGTCAACCTGGTAATGGTGCCGGTGGTGGTGCGGGACAAGCAAGGCAAGGTGGTGGCCGGTCTTACCAGGGACCAGTTCCGTCTTTTCGACAAGGGAAAGCCACAGGAGATCTCGCGGTTCACGGTGGAAAAACCGGGCAGCCAGTCGATTCCTGCGCCGTCTGCGGAAGAGCAGCAAGCTGCCGCCGGAGGCCCCCCGGCACCAGTTTCCGCGGCAGCCATACCACGGCGCTTCGTCGGGTATCTGTTCGATGACGTGCACGTGGAAGTAGCCGACCTGATACGCGCACGCGACGCCGCCGAACGCCACGTCGAATCCCAGTTGAAGCCCACCGACCGCGCCGCCATTTTCACCACCTCGGGCCAGGGCATGGTGGAATTCACCGACGACCGCGACCAACTCCGCGAGGGCCTGGCGCGCCTGGCGCCGCGCCCCATAGCCCGTGTCAGGGGCCAGGAGTGCCCTGACATCAGCTACTACCAGGCCGACATGATCGTGAACAGGAATGACGCACAGGCTCTCGGCGCAGCGATCACCGAGTTCGCGGCCTGCACCCACATTTCCGTTGTCGAGGTCCCTGCGGGAGTGGTGGCGGCTGAAGCGCGCCGCGCCCTGAGCGCAGGGGAGCAGGAAACCCAGGTTACGCTGGCGACGCTCAAGGACGCGGTGCGGCGCATGGCGGCCATGCCGGGCGAGCGCGTTCTGGTGCTGGTTTCCCCGGGCTTCCTCACCTTGGCCGAACATCAGCCGGACGAGTACGATGCGATCGAGCGCGCGCTGCGTGCCAACGTAATCATCAACGTCCTCAACGCCAGGGGTCTGTATACCACGAACATAGACGCCTCCCGCGTGGTACTGGACGTGGCGCCCACGGGCCAGTTTCCGGCGGCGCACGCGACAGGTACCAATTCCGCTGGCGGACCCCCCGCCGAACAGACCAAGCAAAACCTGCTGCGCCAGAGCGAGGCGTTGGAAGAGATCCTGCTGACTGAAATCGCGGCGGATACGGGCGGTATTTATTTCCATAACAACAACGATCTGGACGAGGGCTTCCGCCGCACTGCCACCTCCCCGGAGCTCTACTATATGCTGGGCTTCCAGCCGCAGAACCTGAAGCTCGATGGCAGCTTTCATACGCTAAAGGTCGCGCTCGAATCGAAAGCCGGGTATACCATCGAAGCGCGCCGCGGCTACTATGCGCCCTCGCACCTGGAGGACGCCGCAGCCAACGCCAGGCGGGAGATCGAAGACGCCATGTACTCCCGCGAAGAGATGAGCGATCTGCCGGTCGAGCTGCATACCCAGTTCTTCAAAGGCCCGGACGGCGCGGCCACGGTGACGGTGCTGGCTCATCTCGACTTGAAGAGCATGAAGTTCCGCAAGGCGGATGGCCGCAACGTGGACAACCTGACGGTGGTTTCGGCACTGTTTGACCGCAACGGGAACTACCTGACCGGTGTTGTGAAGCACCTGGACCTGCGCTTGCGCGACGAATCCCTGCAAAACCGGCTGGCGCACGGCATCACAGTCCGCATAGGCCTGGAGGCCAAGCCGGGTTCATATACGGTCCGGCTGGTGGTGCGGGATTCGGAAGGCGAATTGATGTCTGCCATCAACGGCGCGGTGGACATACCATAGAAGGAACAGAAAGGCGACGAAATGCGCATCAGCGGATTTGCCGGACTTATTCTCCTGGCGGCGATGGTGGCCTCAGCGCAGGACCAACCGGCCGCCAATGTCGGCACGGTGATTCGAACCGAAACCAAACAGGTGCTGGTGGACGCGGTGGTCACCGACAAAAAGGGCAACTACGTCCCCGACCTTTCACAGAAAGACTTCAAGGTTTGGGAAGACGGCAAGGAGCAGTCGATCCGGAGCTTCTCTTATGAAGCCGAGGCGGCTTCGTCCGGCGCCGCCCAGAAGCATTACCTGGTGTTGTTCTTCGACAATTCGACCATGAGTTTCAACGACCAGGCGGTGGCGCGCCGGGCGGCGGGCAAGTTCGTCGAAGCCAATGCCGGGCCCAACCGTTACATGGCGGTCGTCAACTTCTCCGGCGGTGTGCAGATCGCGCAGAACTTTACCGCCGATGCGGTGAGGTTGAAACAGGTCGTCAGCGGAGTGAAGTTCGCCAACGTCGATCCGAACGCAGGATCGATAGCGGTTGGCGACGCCTCCAGCCCGTCCGCCTCTTTGGACACCAGCGCCGGGCTCAGCTTATCCAACAACATGGAAGCCGAGTTCGGACAACGCGACTTGCTGCTCGGTCTGCGCGCCATAGCCAAAGGTCTGGAATCGGTCCCGGGGCGTAAGATCCTGGTCCTCTTCACCGAAGGCTTCCCGCTGAGCGTGCAGATCCGGTCCGAGCTGACCGCCGTCACCGATACGTGCAGCAAAGCGAATGTAGCGATTTATCCGATCGATGTGCGCGGCCTGGTGGCAATGCCCGCGGCGCCCGGACCAAGTCCCGGCATTCCGCACGGCGCTTTGAACCCGTTGGTGCCGCGCGGCATCCTTGCGGCATTGGGATTCACCGGCGGTTACGGCCTGGTGCAGCCCGCAGCATATTACTACCAGCGCGGCCCCGGAGGCTCGCCGGGCGGCGGCGCCCAGCGTGGCCCTGCCGGCGCCCCGGGCGGCGGCGCTCCGGGTCCGCCGGCTGGTTCGCCCGGAGGTTCCAAGCCTGGCGGCGGCACACCAACTCCGGCGCCGGCCCCGACCCGTGGACCCACTAGTCCGGCCCCTGGCTCCGGCACCCCCACGCGCGGTGGTGCCCCGCTCAATAATAATGGGATCAACCCCAGGTACAATACACCCCCCCAGATCATCGTTCCGCAGTTCCCGTCCAGCGCGTCCACGAATCAGGAATTCATGTACATGCTGGCCGACGGCACCGGCGGATTCGTGATCGTCAACACCAACGACTTATTGGGCGGCCTGGAAAAGATCGGCAAAGAGCAGAACCAATATTACCTGATCGGATACACGCCACCGGATACCCAGGAAGGAAGCTGCCACCTGCTTAAAGTGAAGGTGGAGCACGGCGGCTACATCGTCCGCGCGCGCAGCGGCTACTGCAACGTGAGACAGATGGACCTGCTGGCGGGCAAGCCGGCAGAACGGGACCTGGAGACGCGCGCAGCGGCCGATGCCACCGGCACAGTAAAAAACGCCGCCATGCAGACGCCGTTCTTTTATCTCTCTCCCAACGCTGCACGTCTGGACCTGGCGCTGGAGATTCCTTCCGATTCCATCCAGTTCACTAAGGTCAAAGGCCGGCAGCACGCCGACGTCAACATCCTGGGAATTGCGTACAACCCCAATGGCGCGGTTGGCGCGCGGTTCAGCGACACGGTCAAGCTGGACTTCGCCGACAAGAAGGAGATGGAAGCCTTTCGGCAAAAGCCCTTCATGCACTATGACAACCAGTTCGACGTGGCCGCCGGTTCCTACGATTTGAAGGTGCTCTTCAGCTCCGGCGGCGAGCAATTCGGCAAATTGGAAAAGAACCCGCTGACCATTGACCCCTATGACGGTAAGGGCTTGTTCATCAGCGGCGTTGCGCTTAGCACCGACTTTCACAAGGTAAGTGAGGTGGATACGGACCTGGATGCCGAGCTGCTGGACGGCCGCGCGCCGCTGGTGGCCCTCGGCATGCAAATCACACCGGGCGGCAGCAGCCGATTCAAGAAGACCGACAGCGCAGTCTGCTACATGGAAGTCTACGAGCCGCTGCTGCGCAGCGCGGAAACGCCGGCGCCGGCTGCCCCGGCCGCCGGGGGTGAAGCGGCCAAGCCCGCGGCTCCCGCAGCCGGAGTGACCATCGAGATCCGCCTGCTGGATGCCAAGACCGGCGATCTGAAGAGCAGTTCCGGCGCCATGGGTCTGAGCAGATTCGCGAAACCCGGCAACCCGGTGATCCCGCTGGCATTCCGCCTGCCGGTGGAGGGTCTCGCTGCCGGTTCCTACATCGCCGAGTTCCGCGCCGCAGACGCCACACACCACATGGTCGCCCGCAAAGTGCCGTTTGACGTGGTGGAATAGGCGCCGCGAAGAACTCGTTAGCGGTTGCCGTGGCGCACACATTCCTGCGTGCAGCGTCGAGATTCTTCTCGACGCTTCTGCGCTTTGGGTCTCCGCACGTCGGCAATAATGCCGACGCTGCACGCAATAGTGCGTGCGCCACGTTGCGCGGCGCCTCGGATTAAAGCGCCGCCTCTATCGCCGCCCGCAAGTCCGCTTCTTTCGTATAGCCGTCGAAGCGTTTGAGTAACTTCCCGGAGCGGTCGAACACCAGCGCCACCGGGAGATTCTCCACGCCGTATTTCTTGCCCACCGCCTCAGAGCCTAGCGTTACGGGGTAGTCCAGCGGATGCTTGGCCAGGAATGGTTTGACCACCGCCGCGCCCTCTTCATCCATGGCCACGCCGACCAGCGCGAGCCCTTTGGGCGACAACTCATGGTACAAGCGGTTGAATTCCGGCATCTCCTGAATGCACGGCACGCACCAGGTGGCCCAGAAATCGAGCACCACCACTTTGCCGGCGCCGTCGATCACGCTGCCGTCTAGCGCGGTAAAGCCCGCGGCGTCTCCCTCCGGCGGCGCAGTTGGATTGGCGGGCGCAGGCGCGGCGGCACCCTGGTTCAAAAACGAGAGGAACTCCTGCGCGTTGGTGGTGCGGCCCTCGAACTTCGCCACCACGCTTCCGTCCGGGCGCACGATGGCGTAATACGGTTCGGCCACGGTGCCGAATTTGGTTTCTTCCAGCTTCTCGTTGGCCTCGCTGACCGCGTCGGTGCGGTCCGTGAACAGCTCCACCAGTACGAATCGCTCGAGCGCAGCGGCTATTTCCGGGCGCGGGAGCATGTTAGCTTCCATCCAATGGCAATTGGCACAAGCCACGCCGGTGAAGTTGATGAATAACAGCTTGCCTTCGCGCCGGGCCTGGTCGAGCGCGGCCTGATACTGGTCTTTCAGCCATGCCGGCCGTCCGCGTTCGCCTGACGCTGCGGCGCGTTCGGCGGGAGCGGGCACAAACGCGTCCAGATCGCCCAGCCTGCCGCCGGACATGCCAGGCACCAGGCTGACGGCGAAAATCAGCAACACCGTGCCGGTGGCGAGGCGTCCCAACCCGAGTTGCTCGTCCGGCTTGACACCTTCCAGACGCAGCAGCCCCAGCAGGTAGAGGCCGGCCATGGCAAACAGCACGATCCATGCCGCCAGGAAGCGCTCGCGCGTCAGCCATCCCCAACCCAGCGTCTGATCCACCGCGCTCAGGTACTTCAAGCTGGCGGCCAGAATCACGAACCCCATCACGATCTTGACTCGCGCCAGCCAGCCGCCGCCGCGCGGCATTTTCTTGAGCAACGCCGGAAACAGCGCCAGCAGGAAAAACGGCAGCGCCAGGCCGGCGGCGAAGGTCACCATCCCGGCCAGTGGGCGCAAGCGTCCGCCCGAAACCGAAGCTGCCAGCAGGGTTCCCACAAATGGCCCCACGCACGCGAAGGATGCCAGCGAAAATGTGAGGCCCATGAGCAGCGTTCCGGCGAATCCGCCGCCGCCCGAAGCCTGGTTGAGCCGCGTCAACACCGACGACGGAATGGTGATCTCAAACGCGCCCAGCAAGCTCAGCGCGAAAACGATGAACAGCGCCGCGATGAAGCCGTTTACCCACGGACTGGCGCCCAACTGGACCACTCCCACCGGCCCCAGCACCGCCGCCGTCACCAGGCCCAGCCCCGAAAACAGCACGATGATCCCCAGGCAGAAAACCACCGCCTGCCGAACCGAGTCGCTGCGCCCGCCGGATTGCCGGTTGAGGAAATACGACATGGTGATGGGAATCATCGGGAATACGCACGGCGTAAAGATGGAAGCCAGGCCGAAGCCGAAGGCGGCGAGCAAGAACAGCGTCCAGCTCTGTTGAGGAGCGGCGGGGCCGGCTGAAGCAGGCGCGGGCCTGAAGGGCTGCACTTCGGTCAGATCGGAAGGCAGTGCGATGTTCGCGACCTTGGCGGTTGGATCGATGGTGAGATTCGCCGTTCCCGACCACCTGCCGGGCACGCAGGTGGTGTCGTCGCAGGTTTGGAAACGCGCCGCAATTTGAAGCGTGGCGATGCCCGGGGGCGCGTCCCGCCGCGTTTCGATGTCGAGCGCGAAAGACGTGGACCCCTCGAAGGTTTCCGTCTGGCCGTTGAAGTTGGGGTCGAACGCGCGCTTGGTCGTGCCTTGAAACAGGCGTGCGCGCGCCACCACGGCATTCGGCGCGAGAGAAAAGGACGCCGGGATTCCCGCGGGAGAAGACGCGGCGTAGAGGTGCCATCCTGGATCGATAATGGCGTTGATGCGAATCACCGCGACACCTCCGGGCGCGACGGCGACCGCGGGTACGGACAAGCTCCAGCTAACATGCTGCTGGGCGCCGGACGCCGCAGCGGTCAGCAGAAGAAACGCACAGGTCCAACGCAAGAACAACTTCACATGGCCGGATGGGCACCTGTGGCGCACGCACTCGTGCGTGCCGCGTCGGCACTCCTGCCGACGCCCGGCGTCCCGGGGCAAAGCGGCGTCGAGAAGAGTCTCGACGCTGCACGCAGGAGTGCGTGCGCCACGGGTGCCTCCGCCAATCACGGCACTTTCACTGCGGCGAGTTTCTCGGAAGCGGAAGCCCGCAGCTCCTCTTCGATCCGCTGGTTGACCTGGCCTTGGGAGAACTCGGCGGCCACGCGAATCGCGTTGCGGATGGCTTTCGCATTGGCCCGTCCGTGGCTGATGATGCAGACGCCGCGGACGCCCAGCAGCGGCGCCCCGCCGTACTCGGAGTAGTCCAGGCGCTTCTTGAAATCGTTGAGCGCGGTGCGCGAGAACACGTAGCCGATCTTGGCGGAAATGGTGGCTTCGAGCGACTCGCGCAGCGTGTGCTTCACCAGGTCGGCCACGCCTTCACTGACCTTCAGCGCCACGTTGCCGGTGAAGCCGTCGCAGACTACCACGTCCACGTCGCCGCCGTAAATATCGCGGCCTTCCACGTTGCCGATGAAGTTCAGGCTCAGCTTTTCGAGAAGCGGCCAGGCGGCGCGCGTGAGGTCGTTGCCCTTGTGCTGCTCTTCGCCGATGGAAAGCAGGCCTACCCGCGGCCGGTCGCGTTTGACAATGATGCGCGCGTAGATTTCGCCCATCACCGCGAACTGCGCCAGCATGCGCGGCGAACAATCCACGTTGGCGCCGACGTCGAGCACGATCACCGGGTGAGTGGGGCCCTTGGAGGTGGGGAAAAGGCCGGCCAACGCCGGCCGCGTCACGCCCGGTATCACGCCCTGTACGATTTTCGCCGTGGCCATCACGGCGCCGGTGTTGCCTGCCGACACCAATCCCGCGGCCCGGCCATCGCGCACCAGTCGCGAGGCCACCTTCACCGAACTGTCCCGCTTGGTGCGGACAGCCTTGGTGGGGTCCTCCATGGTGACGTTCTGACTGGCGTGCACCACTTCAATCGGCAGGTCGTCGCAGTCGGCGTATGTCGAGAGCTCCTGCCGGACCACGTCCTCCTGGCCTACCAGGATGACCTTTACGCCTAATTGCCGGGCGGCAAGAACAGCGCCCTCCACTTCGGCCTTGGGGGCGTGGTCTCCGCCCATTGCATCCAACGCAACGGTCAGCATTTGAGAATTTGGAGCTACTCCTGTGCGACTTCGACTACTTCGCGGCCCTTGTACTGCCCGCAGTGCGGGCACACACGGTGCGGCAGTTTAGGCTCGTGGCAGTTGGGACATTCCGAAAGGCCCGCCGGCTTCAGCGCGTCATGCGCGCGTCGCGTCGCGGTCCGCCTTTGGGAGTGTCTACGTTTGGGATTAGGCATATCTCGTCAACCTTCTATAGTCTTCTTGGACACAGAGTCGCGGTCCGGGAACAGCCCCGAAAACCGGTTCCGTCCCTAGGGAATCTCCAGATCCCTGAGTGCGCCCCAGCGGCCCGCGACGTCTTCCATCTTACAATTGCAGGCGGCCTGGTTCCGGTTCTGGCCGCACTGCGGGCAAATGCCCTTACAATCTTCGCTGCAAACTCGCTGCATCGGCAATGCTAGCAGAATCTGCTCGCGGAGGACATCTTCCAACTCGATCCCCCCGCCCTCGTAAAACCCGATTTCGGACTCGGCCTCGTCAATGCCGACTTCTTCCTCGCGCGCGATCGCCGTCATCGGCTGGTAGTACAAATCGAAGCTGGTCTCCAGCGGATAGCGCGTCCGCTCCAGGCAACGGTCACAAGGCGCCGCCACCTCCACGCTGTATCGCCCTTGAATGCGAACCTCGCCGGATGAATGGGGCACCAGCGCCGCCTCGCCGGCCGCGCGCAGCAGCGATTCCTGTTCTAATTCATCCCCTGCAAAATCGATCTGCCCGGCGCGGAAGGTTTCGTCGAAACGAATCTTCCGCACTTCCATCTCTTTGACACTCAAAAACATAACCAGACGGAGGTTGCGCGGAACTCTTCCATTATAGCAGCAGCCGCAGCAAGTTTCTTTAGAATCAGAGCCAGGACGGAAATCGCAGCCGACGCCCTGTTGCATACTGGTCACTCAGGAGGTGCTGGGTGTCGATGCACTGTTTTGTCCGCTTTGAACCGATGCCAGGGAAGGAAACGGCATTTCGCGAGGAGGTGCTACGGGTGGTTCCGCTGACGCGAGCCGAGGCCGGATGCTTAGCGATCCGCGTATTCGAGGCGATCCGGCAGCCAATGGTGTTCGCGATTCACTCCGAGTGGGTGGATGAGGCCGCGTTTGAGTTGCATGCGCAATTGCCGCACACGGTCCGCTTCCTGCAAGCTGCGGAGAAGCTGCTGACCCATCCGGTCGAAGCGTTGCGGTCGCGGGAAATCGGGGCGGGCGCTGGGTCAAGTGCCAGCGGGTAGGCGGCCACGGCAGCCATCGCGAAATGACGAATTTCCGGCTCAGGCCGCTACCGCGCCGCGGCGCGTTTTTTTTCATACGCGGCGAATTGCGCGCGGTAGGATTCGTAGCCGTCGCGGCCCATCAGGCCGAAGGTGAGCTTCTTGCCCAGCTCGACGCCTTCCTGGTTGAAGGCGTTGATGTTCAAGAACTCGCCCATAAAAGCCGTCTGAAACTCCATCATCTGCAGAAACGCGCCCAGGTGCTCTTCATCCACGCGGTCGAGCGTCACCGTGCAATTCGGGCGGTGGTATTCCACCATCGCCGCCGCCGTGGAGCGCCGTTCTGCGTCGATCAGCCTGGCCAGCGTCTGGCCGGCCAGGGCATCGAATGCCGGCAGCCCCGTAAGCGCTCCGGGAATCGGTCCAGTGGCATGGAAGCGCTTGACCGCCCAAAAGGTGAACACCTTGTCGTTCGGCCCTTCGATGTACAACTGCACTTGCGAATGCTGGTCGGTGGTGCCCAGCGCGGCCACCGGCGTCTGCCCCGTGTTGACGGTCTCACCCTTGCGGTTCTGCGCTTTGCCCAGCGATTCCGCCCACAATTGCCGGAACCAAAACGCCGTGCCCCACAGATGATTCGAATATGGAAATGCCACTTGAATGGACTTGTTCTTGCGCGTCCAGATCAGCCAGTGATAGAGCGCGGCCCGCAGTGCGATGTTCTGCACCAGGTCCGGCTGCCAGCAAATCCCGGTCATCTTCGCGGCGCCGCGGCAGAGCCTGGCGATATCGATGCCGATCAGCGCCGCCGGCACCAGGCCCACCGGCGTCAGCACGCTGAACCGGCCGCCCACGTTTTCGGGAATGCCAAATATGCGGTAGCCCCCGGCCCGCGCCAGCTCGTACAAATCTCCCTTGCCTTCGGTGGTCACGGCCACGACCCGGCCGCCCTCCTCGCCCACCGCCTGGTACAGCCACTCGCGCACAATCAGCAGCGTCGCCACCGTCTCCGCCGTGCCGCCGGACTTGGCGATCGCCACCACCAGCGTTTTGTGCGGGTCCATCGAGCCCAGCGCCGCCGCGGTGAAGTCGGGGTCCACGTTGTCGAGAATCACCAGGCGCGGGTGATCGGTGGTGAAAGCGCCCTGGATGGGATGCGGGCCGCGGATGCCGCAATCGAGCGCCCACGCTCCCAATGCACTGCCGCCAATGCCCACCACGCACACCGTGTCGTAACTCCCGCGCATTTCGGCGGCATAGCGGCGGATCGCCCGGATCACTCTGGACTGAAACGGCAGGTGTGGGAATCCGTACGTCCCCGCTTCGCTCTGCTTGCGGAATCCGGCGAGCGCCTTCAGCGCCTTGGGTTGCGCGCGCTCCACTTCGGCGCGGGTTACTCCGTGGGCCTTGCCGACCATCTCGGCCAGCAGGTTCGTTTCGTCAAATTGAATGTTCATGGATGGCGCTCCGGAATCAGAAATGAGTGCGAGAATTCGATTGTACCGTAGCGCGTGAAAGCGCCGAAGGCCCGTCGCGGGCAGGCGCCCCGGTTTTTGCGCCCATGCCTGCGAAAATGGTACCCATAGTAAAAGGCGCAAACCATGGGGCTCGACATCCAGCAGCGGGAACACGAAGGCATCGTCATTCTCGATCTCAAAGGCCGCATCACGCTCGGAGCCGAGGCAAGCGCTCTGCGGGACAAGGTCAAAGCGCTGAACGATGCCGGCAGCCACAACCTGGTCCTCAACCTCGCCGAAATCGACTATATCGATAGCACCGGCCTGGGCGCATTGGTGATGTGCGCCACCAGCATGCGCAAAGCCCAGGGCAACGTGAAACTCCTCAGCCTGAAGCGGCGGACCATCGAGTTGCTGGTGATGACCAAGCTCGCCACCGTCTTCGAAATCTTCACCGATGAGCAGGACGCGGTGAACAGCTTCTTTCCCGACCGCAAGATCAAGGCGTTCGACGTGCTGAGCTTCGTCGAAGACATGAAAAAGGAGGAATAGCCGCCGATGGCGCTGGTTGTGGTCGGCGGTGTGGCTGCCGGCTTGAGCGCGGCCGCGCGGGCGCGCCGTCTGGATCCGGGGCTTCCGATCATCGTCCTGGAAAAAGGGCCGGTGGTCTCTTATGGCGTGTGCGGGCTGCCGTACCTGCTCGAAGGCCGCGTGCGCGAAGCCGCCGATTTGATCGTCCACACACCCGAATACTTCCGCAAAGAGCGCCACATCGAGGTGCGCACCGGAGCGCGCGTGGCCGCCATCTCCCATCCGCGCCGCGAGGTGGTGCTCGAATCGGGCGAGCACATCAAGTATGACCGCCTGGTGATCGCGACCGGCGCCCGCTGCGATACCTCCGCCATCGCCGGCGCCGGCCAATCGCACGTTTTCACTTTGCACACCCTCGACGATGCCGAGCGTCTGCGCGCCTTTCTGCGCGACCGGCATCCCCGGCGCGCGGTGGTGATCGGAGCCGGCTACATCGGCGTGGAAGTGGCCGATGCGCTGCGCCGCAACGGCCTGCATGTGATGGTGCTGGAGCGAGGCGCCAATGTTCTGCTGCGTGATGACGCCCCCTTTTCCGACGCCGTCCGCAGAACCCTCGAAGCGCATGGCGTGGAATTGCGCTGCGGCGTGAAGGTGGAAGCGATCGAACCGGACCGTGTGGCGGATGTGCCCTGCGACCTGGTGGTAATCGCGGCCGGCTTCAAACCCAACGCGGAGCTGGCGGTGGATGCGGGTGTAGCTACCGGCAGCACAGGCGCGATCGGCGCGAACGATCATATGGAAACCAACGTGCGCGGCATCTTCGCCGCCGGCGATTGCGCCGAGGTGACGCACCTGGTGACCGGCCGACCCACCTGGATTCCGCTCGGCACCACCGCCAACAAGACCGGGCGCGTGGCTGGCGCCAATGCCGCCGGCGGTCGCGAACGTTTTCCCGGAGTGGTAGGCACGTGCATCGTGGGAATCTTCGGGACGGCATTCGCCGCGACGGGCCTTTCGGTGGCGCAGGCTCGCGCCGAGGGGCTAACGCCGGTGAGCGCGCGGATTGAGGCTTTGTCGCGGCCGCGGTATTACGCGGGCGTCAAAACCACGGTGGAGCTGGTGGCGGATCGCGCCACCGGCCGCCTCATCGGCGGGTCGGTGGTTGGTGAAGACGGCGCCGCCGGCCGCATCGACGTTATCGCCGCAGCCTTGCACAACCGCATGCGCGTGGAAGATTTCGAGCGCATGGACCTGGCCTATTCCCCGCCCTTCTCCCCCGTTTGGGACCCACTGCTCATCGCCGCCCAGCAGCTGGGGAGGGAGCTGTAGAGTTGGCGCCGGCTATTGTTAGTGCTGCGCCCGCGATTGCCTCGCGCGCTGTGCCAGATAATGCCGATCCAGAGCCTGTCGAACCAGTGTCTTGATGACCGCCTGGCGGCTCACATTCAGATCCCGGGCGGTCTTGTCGAGTTCCTCCAGCATAGTCGCGGTGAGGTCCACATTCACACGTTGAATCGGCTGAACCATGCGGCCTTGGCCTTTGAAGAAGCGGGAAATGTCCTCTCCTTGATCAGCTAAGCGGGCAATCGCGTCGGCAGAAACAGGTTTCGAAGGTTTACGAGTTTTCTTCATATAGGCGGACTTCTTCCTTTGTCGACTTCCACAGCGTCACCAAGTGCAGGACCTCACCTTGTTCGTCTTCACGGAACTCGAAGATGACGGAATATAGCCGGTCACCTACCCAACCGATCGCGAGATACTGCTCCGGAACATCCGACCGTTGGTCGAGCCAATATGGCTGGGAAAACAACTGCCGGACTTCCTCGAAGCCGATCCCGCGTTTCGGGTTCGCCCGGAGCCGCTTGCTCTTTCGAGGATCGAACCGGAAGCGCATGCGATGGTATGACTGTTATACCACACTATAGCAATCGAGCGGGTTCGCTTCGGCTCCGATACGGTCACGGCGTGAAAAGGCTCCAGCCGTTTCGTATCATGGTGCTTTGCCAATATCAATGAAGTCCTGGCTAGGAATATCGCGGCGGGCGGTGTTGCTACTTGCGGCGTTCGCGGCTTGCGCGAGACCCGCGCCCGGAGCCGACGCCCAGAAGCTCACCGTCGCCGCGGCGGCGGACCTGCGTTTCGCGCTCGACGAATTGGCCCCTATATTTCGCGCCGCGCATCCAGCCGTCGATCTGGCGATCACTTACGGTTCCTCCGGCAACTTCTTTGCCCAGATTCAAAACGGCGCGCCGTTCGATGTTTTCCTCTCGGCCGATGTCGACTACCCCCGGCGCCTGATCGCGGCCGGCCTGGCAAGCAAGGATTCGCTGTTTCTGTATGGCGTGGGACGGATCGTCGTCTGGGTGCCGGCCGGCTCGCCGCTCGATCCGGCCCTGGGAATCCACGCGCTGGAGGCGGCTTCGGTGCGGCATATCGCCATCGCCAACCCGCAGCACGCTCCGTATGGGAGGGCCGCCGAGGCCGCGCTGCGCTCGCTCGGGGTGTACGATCGCATTTCACCCAAGCTGGTCCTCGGCGAGAACATTGCGCAGGCCTTCGAATTCGTGCAAAGCGGGGCCGCGGAGGTGGGCATCGTGGCGCTCTCGCTGGCCCTGGCGCCGGCCGCGCGCGGTCAAGGCCGTTATTGGGAGGTGCCGGAGACGGCTTATCCGAAAATTGAGCAGGGCGGCGTGATTCTCTCTCGCGCGCCGGCCGGCCCCTCCGCTCAATTCCGCGCCTTCCTGCTTTCCGCGGAGGCGCGACGCATCCTGAAACAATACGGCTTCTCGGTGCCGCAGTGATATGGATTGGCAAGCGATCGGTTTGAGCCTGCGCCTGGCGCTCGCCACCACCTTGGTGCTCCAGGTGCTGGGCATGCCGCTGGCGTGGTGGGTTACCTTCTCGCGGCAGCGCTGGAGGTTCCTGGTGGAAGCCGTGGTGGCGTTGCCGCTGGTGCTGCCGCCGACGGTGCTGGGGTTCTACGTCCTGATCGCGATTGGCCCGCGCAGCCCCGTGGGCGCGCTTTATGCGCGGCTCACCGGCGGGCTGCTGCCGTTTTCGTTCGCCGGCCTGCTGGTGGCTTCGGTGCTATACAGCATGCCGTTCACCGTGCAGCCGATGGCAGCGGCGTTCGGCGCCGTGGACCGTAAGCTGCTCGAAGCCTCGTGGTGTCTGGGCGTTTCGCGCGCCAGTACCTTTCGCCGCGTGGTGGTGCCGCTGGCGCGGCCGGGAATCGCTACCGCCGCCATCCTCAGCTTCGCTCACACGGTGGGAGAGTTCGGCGTGGTGCTGATGGTGGGCGGCAACATCGCCGGCGTCACGCGCACGGTCTCCATCTCGATTTACGACCAGACGCAATCGCTCGATTATGCCGGCGCCTGGCATACGTCGCTGCTGCTGGTTGCCTTCTCCTTCGTGGTGCTGGCGCTGACGTATTCGTGGCAGCGCCGCGCGTGGATGCTATGGCCGCCACACTGACCGCTGAGTGCCGCATGGCGCTGCCGGGCGGCTTCCGGCTGGAGGCGGCGCTTGCCATACCGCTCGAGCAGGCGCCGGTGACCGTCCTGTTCGGCCCTTCGGGCGCCGGCAAGACCACGCTCTTGCGCTTGCTGGCGGGCCTGGAACGGCCGGAAGCGGGCAAGATCGTTTTCCGCGATCGGATCTGGTGCGATACCGCGCGCGGCATCTGGCTTGAGCCGCAGCAGCGCCGCGCCGGTTTGGTCTTTCAAGACTACTCGCTATTCCCGCACCTCTCGGTGGAGCGCAACGTGACCTTCGCCGCCAGAGGACCAGCCGCCGGGCGCATGATGGAGCGCTTCGGGCTCACCGGTCTCGCCGGGCGGCTGCCGCGTGCCATTTCGGGCGGCGAGCAGCAGCGCGTCGCGCTGGCGCGCGCGCTCGCAGCCGAGCCGGATCTGCTCTTACTCGACGAACCGCTTTCCGCGCTCGACGCGGCGGCGCGTGTCCGCACGCGACGCGAGCTGCGCGGGCTGCTCGCCTCGGCCGGCGTGCCCAGCATCGTCGTCACCCACGATCGCACCGAGGCCATCACGCTGGCCGACTGGATGGCGGTGATGGTGGAGGGCCGCATCCTGCAAACCGGGCCGGTCCGCGAGGTCTTCGCCCGCCCGGCCTCGGCGCGCGTAGCCGAGGCGGTGGGGGTGGAGAACATTTTGCCCGCGGAGATCGTGTCGCGCGATGGCGGGCTGCTGCGCTTGCGAGTGGGCAGCGCCGCGCTCGAATGCCTGGATGGCGGCGAAAGCGGGCCGGTGCTGGCATCGATCCGCGCCGAAGACGTGGCGCTCACCCGCGATTCGGCGCGCGCCTCCACGCAACGCAATCGTCTGGCCGGCCTGGTCCGCACCATCTCCATCGAAGGACCGCTGGCCCGCGTCGAAATCGATTGCGGTTTCGCTCTTGTCGCGCTGGTCACGGCGCAATCCGCCGCCGATCTCAATCTGGTTCCCGGTGAATCGCTGTCGGCGGTCGTGAAGACCACTTCAGTGCATGTGATCGCGGCCGGATAGCGCAAGTGGGGCAGGTCCCCGACCTGCCAACCTGACACGCGCCGAGCCCCCGGCCCGGCTGTCGGACCCGAGAGGCCGTCGCGGGCGAGGGCGCCCGCCCTACTTTGCGTACCAGTCGCGCTGGCGCACTTCGATCCCGGTGCCGGCGAGCGCCCTGGTGAATACGCCGAGATCGCTGTTTCGGTAGTGGTACGGATAGACAATCGCCGGATGGAACGCGCGCACGGCGTCGGCGGCTTCCTCGGGGGTCATAGTGTACGGCAGGTTCATGCAGACGAAGGCCACATAGATATTCTTGAGCGCCCGCATCTCGGGAATGCCCTCGGTATCGGCGCTGAAGTAGAAACGCTTACCACCGTAAGTCACTACGTAACCGTTGTCGCGGCCCTTCGGATGATAGAACTCGCCCGCCGACGGGCCGCGTTTCAGGTTGTACGCCGGGACCGCATCGACCGTAAACGGCCCGAGGGTTTTGGATTCCCCGTTGGATATCACGGTGCTGCCGGTGACGCTGTCGGCAACGGTCTTGGGCGCCAGAATTACGGTGCCCGGCTTGCTCAGCTTGCTGACGATGGCCGGCGCCATGTGGTCGCCGTGAATGTGCGAGATCAGAATGTAGTCGGCCGCGGGCAGGCCGTCGTAGGAGCCCATGGCCGGGTCGACGTACAGCACTTTGCCGCCCGCCTGAATCATCAGGCTGGCGTGCTGGATGGGTGTGAGCCGGAGCGTTCCGGCTGAGGTGGCGAATTCTTCCGGAGCAGCGGCGAAAGCCGCGCCCGCAGCTAGCGACAGAATCAATGCCAGACGTTGCATAGCAGTTGATTGTAGCCGAATCGGGCGGGCGAGGAAAACGGACGCGCCGCAGAACCGATGCCATGCGGTCGGAGCTTCTACAGAATTGTGTAATTTAATTACTCTGTCGCCGGTTTGCGCCGGTTTGCCACCTCGCCGCCGAATTCGCAGTTTCGAAATCACCGGGACGGCTTACTAGTCACAAGGACTACTTCCGGTGGACCGGCAGTCGTAAGAAACTCTGACATCATGTGGGGTGCCGGATGAAAATTCGAAATCGTAAGTCGTCGACGTGGCGCCTGATTCCACCAACAACCGCGCGCATGCCAGGTGGTCAGTAAAGTATTTCAAACCCGGTCCGCTGGCTCCGGCAGTCACCACCGTGGGTGCAATCGTCGAATTGATATTGACCCGGTCCTTGTAGTCGGTGGTCCAGGTTAGCGCGACGGGGGACGTACTAGCGCAAGTTGAGCCGCTGTCGCAAACGGACAGCGTCCACGTGCCGAGGACGCTAGGATCTAACGGCACCTGGCACTTGGAGGCGTTTATGCCATTTGCAGCTTGAGTGCACGGACTGGCGCCGGAACACGAGTTGATTGTGGCGTAAATGGACGGATCACAGCCGTACCCAAGGAGCCCGGGGCGATGATTCGGTAGTTCGAGGACGAACGAGGTTGGGGAAAGAGAAAGAAGATCCGAGTGGTAGACCATAATTGAGCCGTCGGCGATGATAATGGGGGAACTGCCGGGTCCTTTTGGCTTGGCGTTCTTGTGGCCGCACGATGCCAGCAGGAGCAAGGCGCAGATGAGTGTGATGCTTCGCATGGGTGTCTCCTCTTAGTGTTTAGCGAAATTGGACTGCAAAAGAGGCCGTGAAAGTTCCTGAATATCGGGGCGCTTCAGGTATTGCAGGAACGCGTCGTGGCCCCACAGTGTGTCGAGCTGGCCGAGCGCTTGTTTAGCGCCATCGGCGTACTGGCGGTCGGAACGCGCCATCAGGGCGAAGGCGCGCCACCGGCTTTCGGGGTGAGCGGCCAGCGCCGGTTGCAGGTCGTGGAACACGTTGAGTGCCCGGCCGGAATCCCGTGTGACGAGCGAGGCCTCCAGAAGCGCGAGGCTGGTGTCGAGCGATGCGCCGGTGTCGCCGAGTCTCGCCGCTGCTGCTGCTGCCTCCTCGCACTTCTCCAGGCCGGCTTTGCGATCGGTGGAACGGAGCAGCGCCAGTCCGAGTATCCGCGTCAGGTCGACGACCGGGCCCGGGAACAGCTTGGCAGGTCCGGCGAGAGCCACCCTGGATTCATCAATGGCTTGGCGGAATTGGTTGCGGCTCAGGGCCATCTCGGCGCGGGAGCTTGCAAGGTCGGGACGGAGTGGCGGGACTCCGGCGGCGGCGGCCTCCGCCCTGTCGAATTCAGGGAGCGCCTCAGAATAGCGGCCGAGCCTGGCCAGAGTGATGGCACAATGTCGCTCAGCGTAACCGTTTAGTCGGGACTCGGAGCTCGCAGCCAGGTACCCACGGTAGTGTTCCAGAGCTTTGGGGTAATTCTCAGTAGCAAAAAAGAGATCGCCGAGGCTCTCCTCAGCCTGCGCGATAATGGCCTGGTCCTGGACCTTGGTTGACTCATCGAGGACGCGCTGGAACGAGTCGAGCGCCGCGGTGTAGTTCCCCCGATTCCGCTCGCCGCGGCCGATGAGCAACAGGCTCTGAAAAGTCTCGCGGGCCCAGTGATTCGGCTGGAAATACGCCAGCGCTTCTTTGGCTTCGCGGATCTGGTCCTCGGAGCGGTCGAGGTCATCATGGAGGCTCGACAAATGGAGCTGGCTGAGAGCAACGAGGCGCGGGGAACCGGTGCGGAGAGCGAGGGTGAGCGCGTCCTGGAGGTGTCGCTCCGCACCGGAAAGATCGCCCTTCGCACGGTATGCGTCACCCAGGTTCATCAAGCCGCGTATGGTCAGCGACTCCATCTGGTTGGCCTGCGCGGTGGCGAGCGCTTCGCGGGCAAGGGTCTGGGCGAGATCGGCATCGCCCGCAGCGTAGGAAGCGTTAGCGAGGGTCAGCTTGGCGCTGATCTCCTGCTGGAGGTTGCCGGTCTCGCGGGCGTACTCCATCGCCTTGCGAAGCAGCGCCGCCGCTTCGCTGTACCGGTTGGCCCGGTTGGCGGCCACGCCACGCTGCAAGGTCAACTCGGTAAGCCCTTCCAGGTTACTGCTCTGCCGGTAGCGCAAGTCGGCTGCGGCGAACGCGGCCTCGGATTCCGGCACTTTCTTCCTTCGGCTATAGAGCACGGCTAAGCGGAGCCAGGCGGCCGGGTTGTGGGAAGGGCCCTCGGCTGAACGGCGATAGGCTTCGATAGCGTTACCGAGTTTGCCTGCGTCTTCGTAGGCGCGGCCGAGGTCAACATCCAGACCGGCGGAATCGCGGCCGGCACTCTTCCGCATCTCCTCGTATTTGGCGGCGGCAGCTCCAAACTCGCGCGTGATGGTCAAGTCCACCGCTTCGATCTGGAGCCGATCGAACCGGGGCAGCGACGAGTTGTCCAGCCGGCGGATGGGCGCGAACTCGAGGAGCGCTTTTTCAGGAAAGTCCAGTTCGTACCACGATTCGGCGAGGCGGGCGCGGGCGGGGCTGAAGGCGGGCGCGAGTTGCACAACCTGGCCCAGGGCGTTGGTGGCCGCGTAGTAAGCGCCGGCGTGGATGTCGTCCACGCCCTGTTGATAGAGGCGGGCCGCTTCGGGGGTGGGTTGGCTGCGGGCGCTGGACCAACTTCGCCAGCCTGTCCAACCTGCCGCCAGCGCGGCCACCGCGCACGCGGCGGCGAGCACCTTGCGCCGCGTCAGCGAGGGCAGGACGACAGAAACCCGTTCGCCGCGCAGCGCCCGCGGGAACTCGTCAGCTTCCGAGAAGCGGCGTCCGGGATCGGCGTCGAGAGCGCGCAGGATCGCGTGCTCCCATTTGGGGTCGAGATCGGGAGCCAGGCTGCGTGGCGAAGGCACCGGTTTGTTGACGCGCTGGAGGGCGCCCGCCAGCAACGCTTCGCTGGCGAAGGGCAGAGTCCCCGTCACCATCTGGTATGCCACCATGCCGAGGGCATAGATGTCGGAGCGGAATGTAGCCACCGAGCCGGTCAACACTTCCGGCGCCATGTAATCGAGCGTGCCGGCGATACTGTTGGTCAGGGTTGCGGTGGTTTGGCTATCGGTACGGATGGCGCGGGCCAGGCCGAAGTCCGTCACCACGACGCGCACGCCACGGGCGGACGGAACCAGCATCACGTTGGACGGCTTGAAGTCGCGATGAATGACGCCGGCGCGGTGCGCGGCTTCGAGCGCGTCGGCCATCTGCTCGAGAAGCGGGAGGGATGCGGCGGCGCCCATCCGGCCCTCGCGCTCCATGCGGAGGGCAAGAGTCTCACCCGGGAGAAACTCCATGGTGAGGAACAGGATGGTGCCCTGGCTGGCGTTGTCCGCCTGGTGCCACTCCAGGTCGAAAACTTTGCACACATTGGGGTGAGCGATTTTGCGCGCAAGGCGGATCTCCTGTTTGAAACTGGCGATCATGGCATCGTCGGAGGCGATAGCCGGCAGCAGGGTTTTCAGAGCCACACGATCGGGCAGCTCCGCATCTTCGGCCTCGTAGACTTCTCCCATGCCGCCGCGGCTGAGATAGCGGACGATGCGGTAGCGTCCCGCGACCACCTGGCCCGGGGAGAAGACCGGCGTGGCGAAGGGCGCCGGCGGAACCTCCCAGAGTGGATGGTCGAGTGCGCCGGACCGATGCTGTTCTTCGAGCATGCGTCGAACTTCTGAAACAAGTTCAGTGTCTGAGCCACTCTCGGCGCGGAGATAGGCGTCAGCGTCGGAGGGACTGCGCTCGATCGCACCATCGAAAAGTTCGCGGGCTCTCTGCCAGCGTTCAGGAGTCACACCGGAGGTCTCCGCAGTTGGGCCTGCAGCCAGGACCGAGCCGACTTCCAGTCGCGCCTGACGGTGCGCACGGAGATTCCAAGCGCTTCGGCAGTTTCCTCATCCGTCAGGCCTCCGAAGTACATCAATTCAACCATGCGGCCCTGGCGGGGATCCATTTGCGAAAGGCGGGTGAGCGCTTCATCCAGCGCCAGCAACTGATCGAGTTGGGGATCCTGGGCGCCGTGGTGGTCGTCGAGTTCCACCCGCTGTTTAGCGCCGGGGCGCTTGGCAGCACGGCGGCGGCGAGCGTGATCGACCAGGATGCGCCGCATGACAACACTCGCCACAGCCAGGAAGTGAGCCCGGCTCTGCCATTCGATGGTTTGATTACGCAGCAGCTTGAGGAACGCTTCGTGCACCAGGGCGGTGGGCTGAAGGGTGTGATCGGGGCGCTCGCGCCGCATGTACTGTTGCGCGCGGGCATGAAGGTCGTTGTAGACAAGCTCGGCGAGGACGGATTCGGCCTGGCTGTCACCGCGCCGTAAAGCCTCGAGCTGCTTCGTGATCTGGCCCGCCGATGACAGCACAACCTCTCCTGGGATTTAGGAGATTGTACCTTAATCAAGGTGCGGTTTGTCACGTAACAAATCGGACGGGCTCAATGGCCGATGTTACTGGCTCAAGTCATCAGCCGGTACTCCGCCGGAACGCCGACTTACAGAGGCACAGCCGCCCCGGCAGACTGCAAACTGAACCACAAGCTACTGCGGCCTGTTTGTGGCTCCGCCCGGTATAAGTTCGACTCGCTACTCCCAGTGCAGGGCATCGACAGGATCGATTCTGGTGGCGCGGCGGGCGGGTATATAGCTGGCTAGGGCGGCGGCGGCCAGCAGGACGATGAGGGTGGCGGAGAGGGTCAGCGGATCGAAAGCGCTGACGCCCCACAATTGGGTTTTGAGCCACGCGGCGAGCAGCACGGCGACGACCAGACCGACCGCCGCACCAGCCGCGGCGAGGCCCACTCCCTGGCGGATCACCAGGCTTAGCACTTGCCCCTGGCGGGCGCCGAGCGCCATGCGAATGCCGATCTCCTGAGTGCGCTGCGCGACCGAGTAGCTGATGATGCCATACAAGCCCAGCCCGGCGAGCAGGAGCGCCGCGATCGCGAAAGAGGCCAGCATGCGGACTACGAACAACCGCGGAGAAAGCGAGGCGGCTACCAGGTCGTCCAGGGTCTTGAGGTCGAACACCGGCTGCGCGGGATCGGTGGCCCGCACGGCCTCGCGGATGGCCGCGCCGAAAGCCGCAGGGTCGCCGCCGGTGCGCAGCACGACCGAAGCGATCGGCGCTGCACGCTGCCACAACGAGTAGTAGTACACGCCTTTGCCGCTGTCGGTGGCCAGGTCCGATTGATGCACGTGCCCTACTATGCCGACGATGGTGGCCCAGCCGTTGCCGTTAACGCCGCCGCGGATGTGGTCCCCGATGGGATTCGCACCGGGCCAGTACTGCCGCGCCAGGCTCTCATCGATCACCGCGACGAACTGGGTGCCGGCGGTGTCGTAGTCGGTAAACAAGCGGCCCTGCGTCAGCGGAATCCGGAGCGCCGCGAAGTAGGCCGGCGATACGAGGCGAATGTCACCGTGGGGGCCGGGATCTCCCGGCGCGGTGGGCCGGCTCTGAATCGAAAATGAAGCCGAAGGTCCGGGGCCGGTGAAAGGCAAAGGAAGACCCAAGGCGGCGTGGGTTACACCTGGCGTGGCGGCCAGCCGGTCGACCGTGGCGCGCAAGTAGGGAATGCGTTGCGGATCGTCGGGATACCGCGAACTCGGCAGCGAAAGCTGCGCGGTGAGCACGCCGTGAGGATCGAAGCCGGGCCGCACCTCTTCCAGGCGCACCAGGCTGCGCACAAAGAGGCCGGCGCCAACAAGCAGGACCAGCGCCAGCGCGGTTTCCGCCACTACCAGAGCGGCGCGCGCGCGCTGCCGGGGCCGGCCGGCGGTACCAGCGCGTCCGCCGCTTTTCAAGGCGGCCTGGGGGTCGATGCTGCCCAGCCGCCAGATGGGCGCCAGGCTGAATAGCAGCGCCGCCACCACGCTGGCGCACACGGTGAACGCCAAGACGGGCAGGTCCAGGCGAGGCGCCAACCCGGCGGAATACTGTTCGGGAGACAACAAGAGGAGAGCGCGAATGCCGCCGGCCGCCAGCGCCAGCCCGGCCGCCGCGCCCGCCGCGGCCAGCAGCAGGCTCTCGGCCAGCACCTGCCGCGCCAGCACCCAGCGTCCGGCGCCCAGCGCCACCCGCACGGCCATTTCCCGGCCGCGCGCGGAGGTTCGCGCCAGCAGCAGGCCGGCGATGTTGGAACAGGCGATGAGCAGCACGAAGCCGACGGCGCCCAGCAGGATGAGCAGCGGCTCCCTGGTGTCACCGGCGACAAAATCCGTCAGCGGCAGGGCGAACATGCCCCAAACGGAGTCTTTGGCAAAAGCCCCCAACTGGCCGCCGCTCGAACGCACGCGATCGGCCAGTACCTGAATGGTGGCGTTCGCGCGCGCCACGGAGATTCCCGGCCGCAGACGCGCAAATGCCACGTAGTTTTCGTTGAAGCGGTTGTCGGGACCGAAATTCGCCGCCGCAAGACCGAGGGGAGACCACAACTCCACGGCGAGCGGCCAGCGAAAATCGCGGCCCATCACGCCGATGATGCGATAGGGCTTGTCGTTGAGGGTGATCGCCCGGCCCAGGATGCCCTCGTCGCCGCCAAAGACGCGCTGCCACGCGGCGTAAGCCAGCACCACCTCGCGATTGGCGTTGGGCTGGTCTTCCTCCGGCCGAAATACGCGTCCGAGGATCGGCCGCGCGCCGAACACGTCGAACCATTCCGCCGTGACCATCGCGCCCTGCAGGCGCTGCGGGCCGCTGGGGCCCAGGAAGTTGAAATCACTCTGGTTCAGCATGGCGCTGCGCTCAAAAATCGCGCGGCTGTCGCGGATGTCCGCAAAGTCCGTCGCCGAAAGAGGAATACTTTTCAGATTCAGCTTGTCGTACTTCGCGCGCAGCGCGACCACGCGGCCGGGCTGGGAAACGCCGGCAGGATTCAGCAGAACCTGGTTCACCACACTGAAGATAGCCGCATTGGCGCCGATGCCCAGAGCCAGCGCAGCCACCGCCGTCAGGGTGAAGCCGGGAGTTTTGGCCAACGATCGAAACGACACACGGAGATCGGACAGTATATTACCCCTCTAGTTCGAATACGCGGATTGAGTGAAAACGTCTTGAAAAAAAAGCGGCTTCTCCTGGACAACCCGGCGTCGGGAAGAGTCTCGCGCGGCACGCACGAGTGCGTGCGCCACGGAAATACTGCCTCCAACTACGGGGGTTGGGCGTAAAGGTATGCAAAAAAAATGCGCTCCCTCCCGGCGGGTAGCCGGAAAGGAGCGCAAGAGAAGGTTCTGACTCGAGTGTCGGGTTAAGCGCTGCAGAGCCGTGCAGCGCCGCGATCAGGCCGCCGAAATCGAGCTGCAAACCAGCCGGCGTGGGGTCCGGCTTCTTGGATCTTCGGTCCTTTGCCACGGGCTTTCAACCCTACCACCTTTTGTTAACCGTACCAGTACCAGACGCGAAGGGGGTAGGACTTCTGTTACCCCAGGTGATGGTTAGTGTGCTTACTAAGTGCACCTTTTCAGAAATGCCGTTACGTTCTGCGGCCTGCGCCCCGGTCTATCCCCGAGCCGGGCCGGGCGTCCGCACCACGCAACGTCTACAGGAACTTGATGCGGCGCAGGGCAACCCAGACCATGCGCAGGAGCAGCCAGCCGTGGCTCCAGCGCTGGATGTTCGTTTCCCCATAAGTACGGGCGCCGTAACGCACTGGCATGTCGGCAATCTTCAGGTTGAATCGCGCGGCGCCAAAGATCAGGTCGAAATCGCCAAAAGGATCGAAATCGCCTAGCCAGGAGCGGTTCTGGGCGATCATCTGGTAATCGCGGCGGCTGAGCACTTTGGTGCCGCATAGGGTGTCCCTGATGGTCTGCCCGAGGAGCCAGCTGAACGCGAGGCTGAAGAACTTATTGCCAAGAAAGTTGAAAAACCGCATGGCCTGGTCCTGCATCGGGTAAACGAGGCGGACGCCGTTGATGAAATCACCGCGGCCGGCCAGCCAGGCATCGTAAAAGCGGGGCAGATCCTCGGGCGCGACGGTGAGGTCGGCATCGAGGATCATCAAAAGTTCGCCGCTGGCTTCGGCGAAACCCAACCGCACCGCGTCACCCTTGCCCTTGCCGGTTTGGCGGAACAGCTTCGCGGGATAGCCGGGGCGGCCGGCGATTTCGCGCTCCACCGCCTGGTAGGTGCCATCCTGGGAATGGCCCTCGACGACGATCAGTTCGGTGCCGGAGCCCATTTGGGGAAGGCGATCGAAGATCGACGGGATATTGCCTTCCTCATTCCGCGCGGCCACAATCACGCTCACGCTGGCCTGACGCCCGGGCGCCGCCTCAGGGCGCGGGCGAGCCACCAGCACGTTGGTGATGGCCAGGTGCGAAAACGGCCACAACCGCACCAGGTAGCGATTGGCGAACGCGCCGGCCAGAGGCACGTACACCGGGCACATCACCTCGCGGGAATGCCGGATCACCTCGAAGCGCGCCAGGTAGAGGAGGTTGGCCACATCGCCCACCGTCAGCCAGTTTTGCGGCAGCAGGCGCTTCACCAGTCCCACCGATTCGGCAATGCGGCGCGGCCCTTCCCACAGGCTGCTGTAGAAGTTGAGGAAGATTCGCGTCGCCGGATGGCAATGGTCGGCGATGCGCGCCAGGACCGCCTGCACGTCCCAAACGTCGTTGATCAGGTCCGAGCAGACGACAGCATCGAATTTCTCGCCGAGCGAGAAATCGTGCGCGTCGGCGGCCAGGAAACGCAGTTCGGGATGGCGTTCGCGCGCCAAACGCACCATCTCTTCCGAGAAGTCGATGCCCACTCCGAAGGACGGGCGCAGCGACGCCAGCAGGTCGCCGGTGCCGCAGCCGATCTCGAGTACCCGCGCGCCCGGCGGGATGGAGAACGCGAACCAGCGCGCGAGTTGGGCGCGATAGTAGCGGCGCAGCGGCTGCCAGCGGTTCATCCGGTTGGCGAATTCGTCCCAGAATTCTCTCCGTTGCCGCGTGTATTCGGACTGCTCGGGGTTCAGCATTTCGATGTGATCGTGTGGACCGGGTACGGGCCGGGCACGGGCCGGGCATGCCCGGCCCCTACGGATGACAGGTTCACTTTTTCGTGGGTGCGGGCGGTTTCCATTCCCAATATACGCCGCAATCCTTGTCGCTATCCTGGAACTTCTTGGCGAAGGCGTTGTTGACACCGAGCTTCTCCAGCTCGTCGAGATCGTCGCAACTGGCCACGGCGGCGAATTTCCCGGCGGCGATTCGCCGGATCAATTCGGCCTTGGGAAAGATGTGCAGCAGCTTCTCCATGTCGGGTTTCAGGTCGAGTTTGTGCGAATCGTCGTGCTCCATGCCGGGTGGGGGCGTGCGGCGCGTCAGGAAATAGATCGCCTCATCGGTATATACGGGGGCGCCGCGGGGCGCGACTTCATCCAGCTTGCGGGCTATCGCTGCCAGCCGGCCCCACCAGGGAGCGCCATCCCAATCGTCGAACAAGTCCCTGGCCAGAGAGACCGCCATGATGCCGCTCACCAAAACCACCGGCCAGCGCGAGCGCACGGGTCGGGCGAACTGCGACGCGATATAACATAGCCCCGCGAGCGCGAGAATGGCGAGGAACGGAACGATCAGAAGATAGTAGCGCGCGAAGGTGGGATGCGCCGTCGAAATGTGCAGACCCAGGCCCAGCGCCAGCCAGCCGCACAGATAGAACGGCGCGCGCGTCGCGCGATCCCAGTTACTGCGAAAGCGGACGAAGAACAGGCCCGCGGCAACCAGGATTGCGAGCAGAATCGCCTGCGGGTCATTGCCCCACGCGGTGAGCACATCGGCGTCATGCGCGGTGGCGCCGGACCAAGCCACCTGCCGGTACAGCAGATGATATTCGAAGATGTCGAAGCGCACCGCTCGCGGCGCCCGCAACACCAACGGCAGGAATGGCAGCACCGGAATCGCCGCTCCACCCAGGAAGGCGGCGAGCTTCGTCCACCGCGCGCCGGCGCGATTGTAGACCAGCAGCCATAACAGCAGGATGGGCGCGGCCGCCGAGCCAAGCAGCGTGGCGCCGGCCGCGGCCACGGCGCAGAACCCGCTGGCGGCCGCGGGCAACCAGCCGTGCCGCTCCACCGACCACAACGCGCAACGATACGCCGCCACTAAGAGGAAGAGACACAGCGCGTAGCCCTGCCCGATCGTCGAGTAATCCACAAACTGATGGTTCAGCCCGGCAAGCGCCACCACCGCCAAGGCGCCGGCTAGCCGCCAGCCGGCTACGGGGAACCGCGCGTAAACCGCATGTGCCGCCAGCATCACGCCGGCTGCAGCCATCGCCCCCGCCACAGCGTGCGCCGTTCGCCAGGTATCGCCGAACAATCGCATCCACCCGGCATTCCAATAGGCGTTCAGCGGAGCTTGCGGAAAAAAGAAGTCCAGGTAAGGCGCCTTGCCCGCTTTGATCAGTTGGGCCGCGAGCAGATGAAAGCCTTCATCCCAGGCGAAGGCGAGGGTCTGCGCATAGACCGCCAGGCCGGCGGCCAGGAGCACCCCCGCCAGGACGAACGGCGCCCAGGGCTGGCGCCACAGTTTCTCGTGCACTGGTGTTACTGCCGTTTCCGCGTTCGCGGGAGGCTCCGGAAAAGGCGGCGCGGCGGCCAGCGGATCGGTGGTTTCCGCCATGGCTCTATTCTTCGCTCCAGATCATGCGTGTGTGGTCGCGGTCGGCGGAATTGCGGTCATCCAGGTAGACGGTACCGGCGCCGGTCCATTCGGCCGAGCCTGGAATGGGCCAGTCGGTAATCAAAAGGTTGGTTGGATCGGAATCGCCCGGGTCGACGTCTTTGGTCCAAACTCGTCCGAACACCTGACGGAATGTTGCCAGAACGTTTCTGGCGAAATCGGACTCGGAGGCGCGGTCGAGGATGACGTTGGCGGCGGTGCGCGCGGAGACGGCGCGGACGTCGGCAAGGAACTCCCGGCTCAGCAGTTCGGCCGGAATGGCTTTCCCTGTGTAAGCATCGAGAAGCGTGAAGCCATACCGGGCCCCCTGGGCGCGCAGTCGCCGAAGCACGTAACGCGCCGAGAGCGGGAAAAAGCGGATCTTGGCCGACAGGGGCTGCAGCAGAAACTGCCGCTCGGCGACGTCCAGGACGACTGGGTCGACATCCACTGCATCCACCCGCTGGACGACCGGCAGGCTTGAGGCATCTCTGGGAAAGGTGAATCCCGCGGCGCCCACCGCCAGCACGAGCGCGCAAGGAGCCGCCGCCAACAGGCGGTCTGCCTCGAGCACGTAGCGGACCGAGGTTGCGCCGGTATCGGCAAAGATGGCCGAAGCGCGCCCGCCGTTCAAATACATCGCCCGCTCGGTCCGCCCGTCGCCGGAAGGTTCCTCCACGATGCGAATCGTCTGATGGGGGCTATCGAAGCGAAACCGCTGATTGACCGGCACGGGCGATCCGAGACCCGCCCAGCTCACTACGGCGAGCGAAGCTGCGCCCGCGGCCACCACCATCCACCGCCGGGCGTGACTGGCGGCCCATAACGCGGCGGCGGCGAACAGCAGGGCGCAGATCACATACGTGGAAGCTCTCACGCCGATATTCGGGAACAGGAAGACGGGCGTGACGATGCCGCCGGCGACAGAGCCGAGAGTGGAGTAGAAGAGCACGCGCCCGGAAGCCTTGCCCGCCTTGCCCTCGTCGTTGGTGAGCTCGGCCAACAACGGAACCGACTGCGCCACCAGGTACACCGGCACGGCAAACAATAGCGTGGCCGCGAGGGCGATCGCCGACGCCAGACCCAAACCGGCATTCAGAAGGCGTTCCAAGAGAGCGGCTTCAAATGGGAACGAAACGGCCGCGTAAATAGCGCCCGCCAGGAAAAGGTTGACCGTGAGCGCGCCGCGGCAGCGCGAGCTGGTCCACCGCGAAGACAGACGGCCGCCGTGCCAATACCCGGCACTCAAGGCGAGCAGGATCACCGCGAGCAGAACGCCGGTGAGTGTCATGCTGGATCCGACCACGGGGATCGCCAAACGGATGGCAATCACCTCTACGGCCAGGGTCGAGAAGCCTTCGGCAAAGGCGACCACCCAAGCCAGCAGCCGGAAAAGAGTGTCCTGCCTGGTCATTCGCGCGCGCCCGCAAGCGGGCATTCAACATTTAACATGACACAGGTAGGGCACGCTTTAGCTTGCCCATAAAACAAAAAAACGGCGAA
>Ga0209415_10001658_pt1 | contig 42487 bp, 35 predicted proteins | sample PeaSoiSIISIP2007_FD_187696 | JGI IMG/M metagenome (GOLD analysis project Ga0209415, IMG submission 187696) | Peat soil microbial communities from Weissenstadt, Germany - SII-SIP-2007 (SPAdes) (version 2) | ecosystem: Environmental > Terrestrial > Soil > Wetlands > Peat | place: Germany...
GCGCCGACCGCGGCAGCAGGGGAGCGGTCCGAGCCCGACGAGCGGACCCGGGCGCCGGAGACGGCGCCGACCGCGGCCGGCGGCGGCGCGCCGATCGTGCCAGCTCGCGCGGGCGGTCCTGGCCTGGCGATCCCGATGCGGGAAGGCGAAGGCACAGGCCGGCCTCACCGGGCAGTCCCCTCCCGTGATGCCAGGTCTAGCCGCCTGCGGGCCAGGATGATCATGGCTTGCGCAGGTCGCGGGCACGTGCTCGCGACGGTGCTCACCGCGGTGGCCGTCCTGGCGACCGGCGCGGCGCTAGCCGCCCTGCCTGCCCGCCATCGCAGTGCGAACCGGCGGCCGGAACCGGCCCTGACCGCCGCCGTGGCCGCCAGGAACGAGGCCGCGGCCTGGATCGCCAGGTGGGGCGCCGACGATGCGATCGTCTCCTGCGATCCGCTGATGTGCTCGGTGCTCCAGGCGCATGGCTGGCCCGCGGCCCGCCTGCTGGAGATCACGTCAGCGACGGCGGACCCGCTCGGCTCCGATCTGGTGGCAGCCACCGCGGCCGTCCGCGGCCGGTTCGGCGGCCGGCTCGGAGCGGTCTACGCGCCAGAGGTGATCGCCAGCTTCGGTTCGGGGAATGCCAGGATCGACGTCAGGGTCGTGGCAGCGGACGGTGCGGCTGCCTACCGTGGCGCACTCCGAGCCGATCTTGCGGCCAGGCGCCTGGCGGGGGTCACGCTGCTCGGCAACCGGCGGATCTCGGCTACCGCAGTCGCGGCCAGGCAGCTAGCCGGGGGCCGGGTGGACTCCCGGCTGATGATTACCCTGGCGGCACTCGCCGCCTCCCGCCCGGTAGCGGTGATCGCGTTCCGCGGTGCCGGGCCGGGATCGACCGCCGGCCTGCCGCTGCTCTCCGCTGAGATCACGGTGGGGGTCATCCGGCCGGGCGGTCCGATGACTGCCGGGCCCGCCAGAGCGGCGGCCAGGCTGCTGCCCAGGCTCGCGGCGTTCCTGCACGCGCAGCGGCCGCCGTTGCTGGCGGCGCACGTCGGCGAGCTGACGCTGTCGCCTGGCCTGCCGGTCCTGCGGATCGACTTCACCGCGCCGAGCCCGCTCGGGCTCCTCGTCGGCGCGGCTTCGGCCGCCACCGCCGGCCCGCTGGCGTAACCGGCCCCGGCCGGCCTCGGCGCCATGGCCCCGGCACAAGACGCGACGGGCACGATGGCCGCTGACCGCCGCCGCTGGCGTCCTGCTCACCACGGCCGGCGACCGAGAGCGCCAGCTAGCGCGCTGCCGGGGCCACGGCACGGCGAGCGCTCGATGATCAACGGCCACCCGCAGGCGACGCCGGTGACCGGCCAGTCGGTGGCGCTGATCCGGAGGCGGCAGCCGAGCCGCTGGACGGCGAGGACGACGAAGTCGGCTACGGCCAGATCATGGTCTCGATGACCCTCGGCTCCCGGCGGGAGCGGCTGCGGCACGAAGGCTAAGTCGTCGCTTGCCGGCGGAGTCCGGTCCGGGTAGCTGACTTCAAACACGCGGCACCAGGAGTTTAGGGGTCGATAGGGGCTACCGCGATGCGCATCCAGCCACAAAGCTATCAGTGAGGACGATTAGCCTGGCCGGCGGACGGCAGCAGGAGAACTGCGATCGCCCCTTTAGCGGAATTAACCTGCCTTGTTACGCAGATCGCATGGACAGGGGAACATGTCGTTGTGAAGACGCTTCTCATCACCGGAGCAGCCGGTTTTATCGGCTCGAACTTCGTCCGTCACTGGCGTCGCGCCCAGCCGGAAGACCGAATCATCGCCCTCGATGCTCTTACCTATGCCGGCACGCTGACGAGCCTCGCGGATATCGCTGATGAGATCACCTTCGTACATGGTGACATTCGAGATGGATGCCTGGTACAGCGACTCCTTGATGAGCATGAGGTCACGACGGTAGTTAACTTCGCCGCTGAATCCCACAACTCATTTGCCATTGTGGCCCCAGTCTGCTTTTTCGAGGCGAATGTCATGGGCCCGGTCGCGCTGATGGAGGCGATACGCAAGGTCGGAAATGGAGGCATTCGCTTCCATCAGATATCAACCTGCGAGATCTATGGGGATATGGACCTCGACGACCCTGGGGCGTTTACTGAGCAGTCTGCCTACCGGCCGCGCGCACCCTACAACGCCGCGAAGGCCGGCGGCGACCACGCGGTGCGGGCTTATGGCCTTACCTACGGAATCCCGTTCACGATTACGAATTGCTCAAACAATTACGGGCCGTACCAGTTCCCGGAGAAAGTCATCCCCCTGTTCGTGACGAATGCGCTGCAGGGCAAGCCGCTGCCCGTCTACAAGTCAAGCCAGAACCGGCGGGAGTGGCTGCACGTTGACGATCATTGCCGGGCCATCGAAGCCGTCCTGCTGCGTGGCCGCCTGGGCGAGAGCTACAACGTGGGCAGTGGCGTCGAGGTCGATGTGGCGACCCTGGCCAGCACGATTCTCGGGGAACTGGGCCTGAGTGACGACATGAAGGCCACGGTGCCGGACCGGCCCTCGCACGACCGCCGCTACCTGCTGGACTCGAGCAAGCTTCGCGGCGAACTGGGATGGGCACCTGCGATCGGATTCGCCGAGGGCCTCAAGAATACGATCACGTGGTACCGGGATAATGACTGCTGGTGGCGCCCGCTGCTGGGACGGTCCCCGGTCATCGAAGAGACGGCGTGGCAGCGCCAGGACCGCAGGTGAGCGGCCCGACCGCTCCCCGTTCAGGCCCCGCCGGCGAGGCGTACCTTGACGTCACCAAGCACGGCATGGCCGTGTATCCGGACCAGGCGGTCATGATTCGCCTCGGGTACCGCAGGAACGTCGTTGGTCAGGTCACCCCGCACGACGCTGCCGGACAGCTCTACCTGGGTACCTTCCGCCACGTAGATATCGACGTCGCGCAAGATCGCATAGGCGTTGATTCGGACCTCGGCGGGGGCGCTGCTGACATTCGACAAATCGATCGTCACGTCGCCCAGAAAGGCGACCGCAATCAGCTCGTCCTCGACGTGCCAGGCTTGCGCTCGCTTCCCCTTCCGCCCGCCTTCAAAGATTGGCTCAAGGCCGAGAAGCCATCGGCGGCTCTTGCGCGCGTTGGTCTTCGCCTTATCCGCAGGGTTGCTGTTCACGGCGCGCGGTAGACCCTTCTGGGTGAAGTCCAGTCCGATCGGGCTGTATCGCCCGTGGCGAGACTCTCACAGTATTAGGCCGTGGGCAACTACGCGGGCCGACGAGTCTGCTCCTGGAGCGGCCGCAACGTGGCCAGGGACAAACGGCCTGCTCGGCCCGGTGGTCACGGCGCTGCCTGGCCGTTGTCTTTCGATGGAGGTTCTAGCCCGTCTAGAGCCGGGCCGCGCAGGATGGACCAGCCGGGGAACGCCGCTCGGCGGCTGATGCTTCAGGTGAGGTGAAGCCGGGGGGCACGCGACGGAAAGGCTGACGTGAGTAAGGTAAGCGCGCTGCGGCCAGACGAGCAGGCACCTCCCGTGCGTGCAGCGGTGCTCTGCGGCCTGGGGTCATGGACGCCGCCAGACGTCATAACAAATGAGCAGCTCGTGCGCGGACTGAATATCCCGGACGAGTGGATACGCAAACGGACGGGAATCGTGCGGCGGCATGCCGCCAGCCCTGGCATGGCCACGTCCGAGCTCGCGGTCGAGGCGGGTCAGCGAGCGCTTAAGTCGGCCGGGCTTGAGGCGGTGGATGCTCTCATCCTCGCGACCACGACCCCCGATCGCCCCTGCCCAGCGACGGCGCCAGAGGTGGCGAGCCGCCTCGGCCTGGGGTCTATCGCCGCATTTGACGTGGCCGCAGTCTGCACAGGCTTCATATACGCCCTCGCGAACGGCGCTGGGCTGGTCGCCGCTGGCATCGCGGACGTGGTCCTGGTGATAGGAGCCGAGGTTCTCACCGGCATTGTGAACCCTAGCGACATGACAACCCGCGCGCTCTTCGGCGACGGCGCGGGCGCGGCAGTGCTGCGAGCCGGCAGTCCCGGCGAGCTCGGTGCGATCGGGCCGTTCACGCTGGGCAGTGATGGCTGCGGCGCTGACCTGATCACAGTTCCGGCCGGAGGCTCCCGGCGGCCGTACCGGCGTGATGACGGCGACGAACCCGGACGGTACCTGATCATGCAGGGCCAGCATGTCTACCGGCGGGCGCTCGAGGTCATGACCCAGTCGAGCGCCCACGTGCTCGAACTCGCCGGCTGGCCGATCTCGGAAGTGGACTGGCTGGTGTGTCACCAGGCTAACCGGCGCATCTTGAGCGCCGTTGCGGCTCGCTTGGGGATCCATCCCGACCGGTGCCTGACCAACATCGACGAAGTGGGGAACACCTCGGCCGCGTCCATCCCGCTCGCGCTTGCTCACGGGGCGGCGAGCGGCGCACTCCGGACCGGGGACCGCATCGTGCTCACCGGATTCGGCGGCGGCCTGACCTGGGGCTCGACCGTGCTGCGCTGGCCCGAGATCGTGTGCCGGAGCTAGGCGGCCGACCATGTCAATGACGCCAGGCGCGAGCGCCTGCTGCTGGCTGTCCAACTGGACGGAGGCCGAGAATGTCACGCTACGCGTCTTCTGCCTTCCGCACGCGGGCGGCGGCGCCTCGGCCTTTCGGGCCTGGACTCGTGACCAGCCGGCCGGGGTGCAGATATGCGCGGTTCAGCTGCCCGGACGCGAAGACCGGACCGGCGAGCCGCTTCCGGCAGCCGTCGTCGCGCTGACCCAGGTGCTCGCCCCGGTGTTACTGCCTCACCTGGACGTGCCTTACGTGCTCGTCGGCAACAGCGTCGGGGCGCTCGTCGCATTCGATCTCGCTCGTCAGCTCCAGCAGCAGTACTGCCTCCCGCCGCTCCGCCTTGTCGCCGCCGCGGCCCGGCCTCCGGGAGCTGACCGGGGCATGCCGCCGGCCAGCGAGCTCGCGGACGCCGAGCTCGCCGCGGCGGTGCAGCAGCGGTATGGCGGCATTCCCGGCGAGATGCTGCGCGACCCCAGATACCTGGAGGTCTTCCTGCCCGCGCTCCGTGCCGACCTGGCCATGGCGCAGGCGTACCAGCCACCGCCGCGCCCGCTGCTCGGGTGCCCCGTCACCGCCGTCGTGGGCGCCGATGACCCGAGCATGTCCCGCGCCGACCTGGCAGGCTGGGGCGCCTTCACCGAGGGCGGATTCGATAGCGCGGAACTGCCGGGTGATCACTTCGCCCTGCTCGGCCACCGCGACCAAGTGCTGGGCAGCATTCGCGCCGAGGCGGCACTCCTGCAGCCGGCCAACCGCGGCGCGCAAGCGACCTGATCGGCCGAGGAGCGTCATGACAGTCGAAGAGCGGCTCGAGCAGCAGCCCAGCCGGACCAGCCTGATCACGGCGGACGGCACCTGCGCACGCTTGTGCGATCTGCTGTCCCAGCAGGCCAGGCGATACCCGGGTGAGTGGGCGTGCGTGATCCTGGACGCCCGCGGACGGGAGACCGACAAGATCACCTACCGCGAGCTTGACCGCCGGGCCCGTGCTGTGGCGGCCGTCCTGCAGCGCCGCGCCGCGCCAGGAGAGCGGGCACTGCTGGCGCTCCCCAATGGCGTGGACTTCCCGGTGGCCCTGTTCGCATGCGCATACGCGGGCATCGTCGCGATCCCGGTCCCAGCACCCGGGGAAGGTCTCGCCAACGGGGCCGCACGGCTGGCGAGCATAGTCCAGGACGCTACGCCAACCGTCGTGCTGACCCATCCGGAGATCGCGGCCCGGCCCGGCGAGCACGGCCTGGGCGGCACCTACCCGGTCGCCGTGGCCCAGGTATCGGCCGAGCTTGCCGAGGCGTTCCGTGATCCTGGCGAGGGCACGGATGCTCTGGCCCTGCTGCAGTACACCTCTGGCTCGACCAGCGAGCCGAAGGGCGTGCAAATCAGCCACCGCAACATACTGGCTAACCTGACCGATCTCTATACCACGCTGCCGCTGTCGCTGGCCCCTGGTGACAGACTGCGGATCGCGAGCTGGCTCCCGCTGTTCCACGACATGGGGCTTGCGCAGCTGCTTCTCCCCGTGGTCACGGGCGGCATGGTCGCGCTTACCTCACCGACGTCATTCTTGCTCCGGCCGGTGTCGTGGCTGGAGGCAATCACGCGCTACAAGGCGCACATGGCCACCGCCCCGAACTTCGCATACGACCTGTGCGCCCGGCGCTCGACCGAGCAGGAGCGGCGGGAACTCGACCTGTCAGGCTGGCGGTTCGCGCTCAACGGCTCAGAGCCCGTGCGCTCGGGCACGCTTGACCTGTTCGCCCGCACCTTCGCCGATGCGGGATTCGACCCCGTGGCTTACGTCCCCTGTTACGGCCTCGCGGAGGCGACGGTATACGTCAGCGGTGCCCGCGGCGTCTCCGGGCGCATCACGGCGTCGCTTCCCGCCCTGCAGCGGGACTCCCTGGTGCGCGCTCCCGACGGCGAGGAGCCGGGCCTGGAGGTCGTCTCCTGCGGGCCGGTGGCGGGAGGGCTCGAACTGCGGATCGCCGATCCGGGTACCTGCCGGGAGCTCCAGGCAGGAGCTGTCGGCGAGATCTGGCTGGCCGGTGACAGCGTGTCACGTGGCTACTGGCGGCAGCCGGACGAGCGGTTCAATGGATGCCTGGCCGACAGCCCGGCCAGGCCGTTTCTGCGCACGGGTGACCTGGGCTGCCGCATTGGCGGCCAGATCTACGTGCTCGGCCGCCTTGATGATGTGATCGTCCTCGACGGACGAAACCACCACCCGCAGGACATCGAATTCACGGCGCAGCAAAGCCATCCGGCGCTGGCGGCTGGGCGGGTGGCTGCATTCGGGTACTCGCGCGACGGCGAGACAGCGATCGCCGTCGTCGCCGAAACCGCCAGACGGGTCCGCGTCGCCCGGCCGGGCGCGGCCGCAGGGCCGGACCAGCTGGACGGCGGGGACGTGGTGCGGGCGGTCCGCTCGGCGGTGTCGGCGGAGCACCAGATCCGGGTGGCGCAGGTGATCCTGCTGCGTCCGGCCGGCCTGCCCAGGACTACTAGCGGAAAGGTGCGGCGGAAACGATGCCGTGAACTGTTCCTGGCCGGCGGGCTCAAGACCTGGTGAGCTTCGCGCTCGCTGGCCGGGCCACAACCAGCCGGGCCCGAAGGGCGGACTTACTTCCTTGTCTAGCTGGCGACTGCGAGAATGGGGCAAGATCATTGAAAATAGGCCAAAACGGCAGCGGCACCGCAGCCGATGAGCCGGAGGGCTCGTCCGTGGCGGGCTCCGCTGAACATGACCGGCTTGTCCCTCACCGCCCCGGCAACCCCGCGTCCGCGGCCCAGATCGAGCTGTGGATCCTGTCCAGGATGGCGGAACTGACCGGCGAGCAGCCGGGAGCCTACGGCGCCGATACCGAGTTCGCGGCTGTCGGCCTGTCCTCCAAGGATGCCGTGCTCCTCACCGGAGAGCTCCAGGACTATCTGGGCCGGCCTCTGACGCCGATGCAGGCCTGGGACTACCCCTGCGCCCGGGCGCTCGCCCACCACCTCGCCTCGGCACCTGGCGCGGCCGCAGCCGGTGCTCGCCGCCCGGCAGTCGCGGCGGCCCGGCCGCCGGCCGCGGCGCCGATCGCCGTGGTGGGCATGGCATGCCGGTTCCCCGGCGCTCCGAGCGCTGATGCGTTCTGGTCGCTGCTGGAATCCGGGCGGGACGGCTTGGCTGCGCACAGCGACCGGCGCCCGCGCCGGCCGCATGGCTTGCTGTCCGGCATCGACCAGTTCGACGCCGCCTTCTTCGCCCTCTCCGATCTCGAGGCCGACCACGTAGATCCCCAGCAGCGGCTCCTGCTCGAGGCAGCGTGGGAGGCGCTGGAGGATGCGGCGATCGCTCCCACCAGCCTGGCCGGCAGCCGCACGGGGGTCTTCGCGGGAATCACCGGCAGCGACTACGGCCGCCTGCAAACGGCCGGTACCTCGCTCCGCAGCAGGTTCAGCGGGACCGGCGAGGCGCTCAGTATCGTCGCCAACCGGCTGTCCTACCTGCTGGACCTGCGTGGTCCCTCGCTGGCCGTGGACACCGCCTGCTCATCCTCCCTGGTGGCCGTGCACCTCGCCGTCCGCAGCCTGCGGTCAGGCGAGTCGGACCTGGCGCTCGCTGGCGGCGTGAACATCCTGCTCGCGCCCGAGATCACCGACATTCTGGCCGAGGCGGGCACGATGGCGCCCGATGGCCGCTGCAAGACCTTCGATGCCTCCGCCGACGGGTACGTCCGCTCCGAAGGCTGCGGGCTCGTGGTGCTCAAGCGGCTGTCCGATGCCGCGGCTGACGGTGACCGGGTGCTCGGGGTGATCAAGGGCTCGGCGGTCGGGCAGGAGGGACGGACCAACGGGCTGACTGCGCCGAGTGGGCTGGCCCAGCGGGCAGTGCTGCGCGCCGCGCTGCACGATGCCCAGATGGAGCCGGGCGACATCGGGTACCTCGAGGCGCACGGCACGGGCACTGCGCTCGGCGACCCGATCGAGGTGGCTGCCCAGTGCGCGGTGTACGGAGAGGCCAGGGACGCCGATCGCCCGCTGCTGCTCGGCTCGGTGAAGGCGAACATCGGGCATGCCGAGGCGGCGGCCGGGATCGCCGGCCTGATCAAGGTCCTGCTGATGCTGGCGCACCGCCGGGTGCCGGGTCAGATCCACCTGCGGAGCCTCAACCCGCGGTTGCCGGCCGGCGCGCCCATCCGCATTACGCGGACCTCCTGTGACTGGCCTGCCACGCCGGGCCGGGCGCTGGCCGCCGGCGTCAGCTCGTTCGGCTTCGGCGGGACGATAGCGCACGTGATCGTGGCGGAGCCGCCGCCTGCCAGGTCGGCCGGGGACGAGGCAGCCTCCCGGCCCTGTCACCTGCTCGCCCTCAGCGCGGGCAGCCAGGCCGCCCTGGCAGAGCTGGCCGGCCGGTACGCCGGGTGGCTGCGCGAACATCCCGGGGCCGACCTCGGCGCGGTAGCCAGGACCACCACGCTGGGGCGGGCACATCTGCGTCACCGCGCCGCCCTGGCGGCCCGCACCCAGGGCGAGGCGGTCGCCGGCCTGGACGCTCTGGCCAGCGGCGCCGCTCCGGGGGCCTCGCCCGCGGCGGCTCACCGGGGGCAGGCCCGTCCTGCCGCGGGACGCCTGGCGATGCTGTTCAGCGGCGGGGGCTCGCAGTACCTCAACATGGGACGCCAGCTCTACGTCACGAACGCGCTCTTCCGCGATCAGCTTCGCCACTGCCAGGAGCTGCTGGCCGGCCACCTCGACGTTCCGTTGCTGTCCGTGCTGTTTCCGCTGCCGCCGCAGCGTGATCTGCTTGACCGGATACGGTACACGCAGCCCGCGCTGGTCGCGGTCGGCTACGCGCTCGCGCAGGTCTGGCGGAGCTGGGGTGTCGTCGCCGACCTGGTTCTCGGGCACAGTACCGGGGAGTTCACCGCCGCGTGCGTCGCCGGCGTTCTCGACCTGGCAGACGGGCTGCGGCTGGTAGCGGAGCGTGGCCGCCTGTTCGAGGAATTCTGCGAGCCGGGCTCGATGGCAACGGTGTTCGCCGCCGAGGAACTCGTCCGCGACGCGGCCGCTGGCATGCCGGGCGATCGGGCGCCGACCATCGCGGCGGTCAACGCGCCCGACGCGGTCGTCGTCGCGGGCCGCCCGGCGGACCTGGCCAGTTTCCTGGAGAAATTGTCCGAGCGGGGGGTGGCCAGCCGTCCGATGAAGGCCGATCATGCCTACCACTCGCCGATGATGCTCCCGGCCGCGGAGCCGTTCGCGCGGGCCGTCAGCGGCCTCGCCGTCGGCCGCGGCGCCATCGGGATGGTGAGCGACCTGGACGGCCGGATCTTCGCCGACGGCTACCGGCCCGACGGCGGCTACTGGGTACGCCAGCTGACCGAGCCGGTCCGGTTCGCCGAGGGCATCAGGCAGCTCGTCCAGCAGGGCTGCTCCCAGTTCGTTGAGGTCGGCCCGGGCCGGTCACTCGTGGCCGCGGGCCAGCGAGCATTCCCCGACGCCCTCTGGGTCTCGTCCCTGCGGCCAGGTGCGGGTGACTGGGCAATGCTGACCGACGCGGTGGCGCGCCTGTACACCGCGGGCCGGGACATCGACTGGGCCGGATTCCATCGCGGTGGCGGGCAGGATCGCCTGGGCATGCCCGGGTACCCGTTCGAACGGCGGCGGCACTGGCTGCCGTCAGCGCCCGATGCCGTTCCGGTAGCGGCGGATCCGGGCGCTCAGGGCAGGCCCGCCGCTGACGAGCGGGCACGCAGAGGAACGGAGCATCGCATGGAGTCGTACGCGCCGGCCGCCGCGCCCGTCCCTAGCCCAGCCCTGGCAGCCACGGAACCGGTACTGGCCAGGCTCTCTGGCATCGTGGCCGCGCTGCTCGGACGCCAGCTCCCGGTCGACCCCGATACGCCATTCCTCGAGCTGGGCGCCGACTCGATGGCCCTCTTCCAGCTCCTGCAAACCGTGCAGAAGACCTTCGGCGTTGCCATCGGCGTCAGCAGCGTGTTCGACGAGCTGAACACCCTGAACCGGCTGGCCGAGCACATCCTCGGATCGGCACCCGCGGCGGAACTGGCGGCGCTGCCGCTGCCGCCGGCGGCGGGCGGGACGCGCCCAGGTGGTCATGGCGACGAGCCGGGTGGTGCGCCGTCGGCCAACGGCGCCGCCGCCACCGGCCCGGCCGTTCCTAACCGGTCATCCCTGCCTCCCGGGCCGGCCGGCGGACCGGAGGTGGGGCAGTTCCTGCGGGTCCATGCGCAGGTGATGAGCCAGGCGTACGAGTTGCTGCGGGGCGCGGCGGCCGATGACGCCCTGCCGGGAGCTACCGGGCCGTCCGCCCCCGGGATGGCATCGCACGGCCAGGAGCCGACCGTGAGCGGTGCGCACGGCCAGGCCCCGGCCGCCCGGCAGGACCTCCTGGCCGGCCGGATCGCGATGACGGGCCGGGAGACATTCGTCCCGTTCCGTACCGACTGGCCGACCGAGGCCGCGGGGCTGACCGACGCCCAGGGTGCCTTCGCCCGGCAGCTTGTTCAGCGGTTTGCCGCACGTACCCGGCGGTCGGGGGAGTTGGCGGAAGCCGAAAGGCGGCGGCATTCCGACGTGCGCCACGCTCTCCAGGCGTTTCCTGACCTGAAGCAGATCAGGTACCCCGTGGTCGCTGACCGTTCCCTCGGCGCCCGGGTCTGGGACGTCGACGGCAACGAGTACATCGACCTGACCATGGGCTTTGGAGTTAACCTCTTTGGCCACCAGGAACCGTTCATCGTCTCGGCGATCACCGAGCAGCTAGCAGAAGGCATCCAGCTCGGCCCGCACTCGCCGCTGGCCGGCGAGGTAGCCCAGCTTGTCTGCGACATGACCGGGCAGCAGCGGGTCGTCTTCTGCAACACCGGCTCGGAAGCGGTGATGGTGGCGATCCGGCTCGCCCGGGCGGTGACCGGGCGGCGTCGGATCGCGCTGTTCGCCGGCGCCTACCACGGATCCGCCGACCCCGTCCTCGCCCAGCAGGACCTCGGGCACGGCTCCGGTGAGGCCGTGCCGATGGCCCCCGGCATCACCGAGGACATCAGCCGTAACGCGCTGGTGCTGCCCTACGGCGACGATGCCTCGCTGGACGTGCTCCGCGCATACCGGGACGAGCTGGCCGCGGTGCTCGTGGAGCCGGTCCAGAGCCGGCGGCCCGACCTGCAGCCCATCCCGTTCCTTGGCGCGCTGCGGGAGCTGACCCAGGCCGCCGGCATACCGCTGATCTTTGACGAGATCGTCACCGGGTTCCGGGTGCATCCCGGCGGCGTGCAGGCACTTCTTGGGATCAGGGCGGACATCACCACCTACGGGAAGGTCCTCGGCGGCGGGCTCCCGATCGGCCTGGTCGCAGGAGACGCCCGCTATCTCAACGCGATCGACGGAGGCACCTGGCAGCCCGGCGGCTCCGGGCAGCGCGGCTCGGTGCGGACCTTCTTCACCGGAACGTTCGCCAAGCATCCGCTGGCCCTCGCGGCAGCCCGGGCCGTCCTGACCGAGCTGAAGGACCGCGGGCCGAGCCTGCAGGAGAGCCTCACCGCCCGCACCGAGAACCTGGCGCGGCGGCTCGGCGCGGCATTGAACGAGGCGGGCGTCGCCGCACAGGTCGGCCAGTTCGGCTCCCTGTTCCGGTTCAGGTTCGTGACCGAGCCTCCGTGGTCGCGTGCCGTCGAGCTGTTCTACACCGCGCTGCTGGACAAGGGGCTGTACATCTGGGAGGGACGCAACTGTTTCTTGTCCACCGCCCACACCGACGCTGACCTGGACGAGATCGTGTCCGCAGTGGCCCGGACGGCAGCTGAGATGGCGGCGGCAGGGTTCTTCGGCGCGCACCGTGCGGCCATCGGCGACCGCGTCACGGCGATGGCGGGCGGCGCCGAGGCGAACGCCCCGGCCGCGCCGGACGGATGGCCGCTGAGCCGGGTGCAGCAGGAGATATGGGCGCTGGACCGACTGGGACCTGATCACTCTCGCGCCTACACCGAGGGCGTGCTGCTTGACCTGCGCGGTGAGCTGGATCTTGAGGCGCTGCGCGAGGCGGTGGCCGAGGTACTGGCCCGGCACGACAGCCTGCACGCGGTCATCGCGGCTGACGGGTCGCGGCAGCGGGTGGTCCCGCCGGTGGCGCACCTGCCGCTGGTCGACCTCACCGGCACCGGCGACGAGCAGCGGCGGCGCATGGCATCCTGGCTTGAGGCGCAGGCCAGCGAGGTGCTCGACGTCACGGCGGGCCCGCCGGTCCGCGCCGCGGTGCTGCGCTCGGCCGCCGACCACCACTGGCTGTACCTTGCCGTCCATCACATCATGATCGATGGCTGGTCGTTCGGCGTGGTGGCGTCGGAGATCGCCGAACTGTACGCGGGGCGCCTCGACGGGCACGGCACGACGCTGCCAGAGCCGGCCCAGTACTCCGAGCACGTTGCGTGGGAGCAGCAGCGCCAGGAAAGCCCGGCATGGGAGGCCGGCCTGCGGTACTGGCAGGCGCAGTACGCCGACGGGGTGCCCGAGTTGATCCTGCCTGCCAGCCGGCCCAGGCCCGCGACCCCCAGCCACCGGCTCGGCGTCGTGCGGCGCGAGATCGGCCGGCCGACCGCGGACCAGCTTCCCGGCGCGTCCGGCCGACTGAGCGTGACCCCGTTCGCTGTGCTGCTCGCCGCCTACGGCTGCCTGCTGCACCGGTTGTCTGGCCAGGACGACCTGGTGATCGGGGTACCGTTCGCGTGCCGCGGCTATCCGGGCGGCGAGGGGGTGGTGGGTCACTGCAGCACCACGCTTCCGGTGCGGAGCCGCCTGAGTCCGGGGACTCGGGCGCGCGACTACATCGGCACGCTGCAGGCCGCGCTCGTGGGCGGGCATGAGCACCCGGAGTTCTCCGCGGACATGCTGCCAGAGCAAGTCCGGGCGGGCGGCGACGCCGGCTGGGGTATTTTCGCCGCTCAGTTCAACCTGGACCGGCTGAGCGCGCTGCGGAGCGCGCCTGGCCTGCAGATCAGCGTCTCCCCGGTGCCCAAGCACTTCGCGAAGGCCTGCCTGCTCTTCGACGTCCTGCTGGCCGACGGCGATCTCTGGCTGAGCGCAGAGTACGACGCTGACCTGTTCGACCAGGGCGCCGCCGAAGCGCACGTCGACATGTTCGAGCGTCTGCTTGGGCAGTTCATCGCCGAACCCGATGCGGTGCTCGACGCTCCCGTGACGGCGGCATGAACGGAGGGCTCAAGCCGTGCTCGACCGCGGTTTCAGCGTGCGTCCGGATAATCATCTGACTGGAGGCCCGCAGGTAACGGGCGGGCGCCGGTCAGGAATGCGAGCGTGGCATGGGCGTGCTCCGGCCCCCCGGCGACCGGCCGGGCAGACGGCCGGGCGCGGGATCACGCCTGGGGATGATCGGGGGTAGTCAGCGTGCCGGAATCTACCAGCGGCCAGGCCGGGCCGACCCTGACCACCGCGGCCGAGATCGCGGCCGAGGTCCTGGCACGCACGCCGGGCGACCTCCAGGCGCAGGCCCGCCATGAGTCCTTTGTCGGCATGGGCGGCAGCTCCATGGACGCGGTCCGGCTACTCTCGCTCTGCGAGCGAAGGCTGGGGATGACCATCGACCTGGCCAGGCTGCTGAGCCAGGCCCCGCTCGCCGAGGTGCTCGCCGAGGTGACCGGGTGCGAGGAGCCGCCAGGCCCCGAAGAGCGGGCGGCCGGGCGTCTGGCCAGGGACCGGGAACTGCTGCCAGGACAGCGCGAGATGCTCCTCGCCGAGAAGTACGGCGGGGCTGGCAGCGCCCTGCGCCAGCTCGGCAGTGCTGAGCTGTCGGGACCGCTGGACGTCGCCGCGCTGAAGCAGACCCTGAGCTGGATCGTGGCAAGGCACGAGGCGCTGCGGACGGTGTTCGTGCAGACCGGGAAGATCGACTTCGCCCGGCGGGTGCTGCCGGCCTGCGAGCCGCGGCTGATCAGCCAGCGGCTGCGGGTCGCGCCGGGGGACAACGGCGTGGACGCCGTGCACGAGCGGGTCGGCGATATCGCCGAGCAGATGCTGCCCCCGCTCGGCCTGCCTCCCGTCGTCTTCGTGCTCACCGAGCTCGGCGAGCGCCATCACCTGCTGTCGGTGCTCATCCACCACCTGATCGCCGATGCCTGGGCCGCCGGGCTGCTCTGGCGCGAGATCTTCGAGCACTATCGGGCGCTGGCGGCCGGTGCCGAGCCCCCGGTGATGCCGCCGGCGCCAAGCCCCGACCTGATCGCGCGGCGGCGCGCCGCCCTGGATGCGTCCGGACGGCTGGCCGAGCTCACCGAGGCCAGGATCGCCCAGCTCAAGGGCGTGCCCGCGGTCATCGACCTGCCCACGGTGCTGCCCAGGGCACCAGGCATCGATTTCCGGGCCGGCCGGCTTCCCTTCACGCTGACGAGGGCCGCACGGGACGCGTGTGACGACCTGGCCGGCCGGGCGAAGGTGACGAGGACCATGGTCATGCTCGCCGCGTGGGCGCTCGTGGTGGCCAGGCGCGCTGGCATGTCCGAGTGCGTCATCGGCGGCGTGGCGCTTCAGCGGCCCACGGCGGAGCTGATGCGGACGGTCGCGTCGTGCGCCGCACCGGTGCCGATTCGGTGCGCCTTCCCTGACGACCAGCCCGCCGGCGACTACCTGCGCGCCATCGCCGGCGCCAGCGGCGATGCGGTCGCGGCGGCAGACGTACCTCTGGACAGCCTGATCGCCGGTCTCGGCGTGGCGGCCGCCGACCGGCGCCTGCCGCTTGTCCAGGTCATGTTCTCCGCGTACGACGGCTACATTCCGCTGACCATGCAGGCCGGGGACCTGCACGTCAGGTTCCACGAGAGCTACTGCGGGGGCACGAGTGTCGACGTAGCCCTGTTTCTCCAGGGCTGGGACGACGCGCCCGGGCTGATCATGGAGTACGCGGTGTCGGTGCTGACGGCCGGGGAGGCGGCACGGCTGGCCGGCTCGCTGAACGACACGCTCTGCGAGCTCGCTCACCGCCTTGATAGCCCGCTGTCGCAGGTGAGCGTCACATGAGCCGGCTACCGCGACCGCTCGCCGGCGGTCTGCGTGCTTAGTCCCGCTTCGGTCCCCGGCAGGTGAGTCGATGCGGGTCCTGTTCGTCACGTGGGCGGTCTCGTCGCATTACAACCCGGTGGTCCCGCTGGGCTGGGCGCTGCGGGCGGCGGGCCATGAGGTGCTGGTGGCGAGTCACCCCTCGTTCGCGCCGACGATCACCCGCGCTGGCCTGCCCGCGCTGGCCGCCGGACCCGACTATGACCTCGACGCCGAGATACGGGCGGAGCACGCGGTCGGCCGGTGGTGGGCAGCCCGGACGCCCGAGGAGATCCAGCGCCACAACCGGGACCTTGTTGGCCTGCAGGCCGCCAGGCACAGCTCCGACGCGATGGCCGGCGACGTCGTGTCTTTCGCCCGGTCGTGGCGGCCTGACCTGGTGATATTCGAGCCGACAGCGTTCGCGGGGCCGCTGGTGGCACGGATGCTCGCGGTGCCGGCGGTGCGGCATCTGTGGTGCCCCGACTTCACGGCCGGGCTCGGCCAGCTCGAGCGCAGGCTGCTCGGCCCGCTGTGCACGCGGTTCGGCCTGGCCGAGATCGGCGTGCTCGGCGACGTGACGCTTGATCCGTGCCCGCCGTGCCTGGCGGCGGCGGACGGGACCCGCAGGCTGCCGATCCGGTACATACCGTATAACGGGCCGGCCGTGCTGCCTGGCTGGCTCGCAGACCCGCCGCCGCGCCGGCGGGTCTGCGTCACGTGGGGCTCATCGCTGAGCAGCTACGGCGGCGCCGGGCGGATAGCACATGTCCCTGGGGTGGTCAGGGCGCTGGCCGACTTCGACGTCGAGGTCGTGGTGGCCGTGCCCGAATCGCAGCGCGAGATGTTCGCCGGGGGGCCGCCGAATGTGCGCTCGATCGGGCCTGTGCCGCTGAACCTGCTGCTTCCCAGCTGCGACGCGATCATCCATCAGGGCGGCGGTGGCACCCTGATGACGGCGATGGTCTGCGGGCTGCCCCAGCTGATCGTGCCGACGATGCCCGACCAGATCTTCGATGCCGAGCGGCTGGAGACCACCGGAGCTGGCCGGTACCTGCCGGGTGGCGAGAACGTGACCGAGGCGGAGGTGGCCAGGGAGATGGCGGTGATCCTCGGCGACAGCGGTTACCGCCGCGCTGCCCGCCAGCTCCAGGCCGAGGCTCTGGCCATGCCGGCCCCGGCAGCCGTCGTCAGGCAGCTCGAGCAGATCGCGCGCGGCCATGCCCGGGGCAGGAGCCGCTGACGGGTCACCACGCGAAGGCGCGGCGGGGCCTGAGCATTCCAGGCTCCGCCGCGCCTTCCCGGGTGACCCGGCCGACCGCCACGTCCGCGATCTGGCTGAGGCGTCAGCCGTGGCAGTCCGGGATGGTTCCCTCGGGGGAGCAATTGTCGATCTGGTTGCCCGTCACGACGGTGTGCGTGAGGGTCACCGTCCCGCTGCTGTCGTTGTAGATTCCGCCGCCTTCCTCGGTCGCGGTGTTCCTGGTCAGCAGGCTGGAAATGATGGTGAGCGCGCTCTCGTTGGCGATTCCGCCGCCCTGTACCGCCGTGTTTCCCGTCACCAGGACGCGGTCCAGGGTTACCGAGCCGAGCCCGCCGCTGGAGCCGACGCTGAAGATGGCTCCCCCCGCGTCGGACGAGGTGTTGTCGGTCATCGAGCTGAGCTGCACGGTCAGCACGCCGCTCCCCGGTGCTCCGAAGTCAAGATTGGCGACGCCGCCGCCGAAGCCCTGTCCGGGTTGCATGCCGTCGTCGGGAGCCGTGTTTCTGGCCACCACGCTGCCTTCGACGGCGAGCGTGCCGTAGTTGAGTACGCCGCCGCCCTGGCCACCCGGTGCCGTGTTGCCGGTTATCTGGCTGCCCCTGATCGTGCCCGTGCCGCCATTGGCGACACCTCCGCCGGCCGGGCTCTCGAATTCGACGTTGGCCGTGTTGCCGGTAATCTGGCTGCCATTGATCGTCAGCAGGGCAGCGGCAATCCCCCCGCTGCCCGGGTCGCTCGCGATGCCGCCGCCGAGCGGGGCGGTATTGCCGCTCACCAGGCTGCCATTGACGGTGAATGTGCCTGCGTCGTTGAGGATGCCGCCCCCCTCGCCTGCCGACACCGTGTTGTCGGTCACCTGGCTGCCATTGAGGGTTGTTATCCCGAGAGGGCCGCTGCCGAGGGTGCCGCTGGCGATCCCGCCCCCTCCGATCTCGGCGGTATTGCCGGTAATCCGGCTATTGTCAACGATGAGCGTGCCCTCAACGTTGAGGACGCCGCCGCCCGCGCCGGCCGCGCCGACGCCGGCGTTGACGCTGGCCCCGCCCGTGATCGTGATCCCCTGCAGGGTGAGGCTGCCTCCCGGGCCGTCCACCTCGAGAATACGGAAGTCGCTGCCGTTCCCGGCGATCGTAGTGGCAGAGCCGTCGAGGGTGACCTGGCTGGTGATCACGGGCAGGCCGTTCCCGCCATTGCTGCTGTTATCCGGCGCATCCAGCTGGTAGGCGCAGTGCGGAGCGAGGTACACCGTCGAGCCGCCGTCGCTGTTCGCTTTTCCGATCGCCGCGATAAGCCCGGCCGCCCCTCCGGTCGGACCGGAGCAGGGCACGGTGATCGAGGTAGCCGCCTGAGCGGCCGGGACTGCGGATGCGAGCAGAATGGCGATGCAGGCTCCCAGTCCTATTCGCAGGGCTGTCAGTTTTTTCATCTCTGCTCCCTGATGGTTTCCGCCATAAACGAATTCTGAGGCGATCGCTTCATCACCCCACTCGGCAGCTTAGGAAAGCGCGCTAGAAGATCGCTTATGCCCTGGTCGAGAATAAGTGGCGAGTTTCTCGGAATAGGGGTTTCTGGCAGGCCGCCAAGGCGGCCGTCCTCGCCGTGCCTGCCTGCTGCGCAAGCGGGATACCTGGACCGCTTACCGCGTTCCGTTCGGTCCGCGAGTCGACCGCGAGATGCCAGAATCGGGCACAGCATCGGCAATGCCGCGCAGAAACTGTCGCGCCGTCTTGTCGGCGCCCCCCCGCCCGGACTCCGATGTCGTGATGAGGGCAGCGCCGCACCCGTGCTGGCGGTCGGCACCGACCCAGGCGTACATCCCGCTGGTCCGCCCGGTGTGGTAGGCCACGCCATCGCTGAGCATCCAGCCCAGGCCGACCGACCGGCCGCCGAACGGTGCCTGCGGCGTCGTGGCCAGCGCCAGCGCTTTTCCCAACGGGCCGTCGGGCGCCTGCAGCGCGGCATCGGCCAGCGCGAGCAGGTCTCGCAACGTGCTCCGCAGGCCGCCAGCGGGCGCGAAGGCGGCCAGGTGCCAGGGCGCCACGGGGATGCCGAATCTGTCGTGCCCGACCGCCTCAAGGTCGATGTCGAAGCCGCTTGACGTCATCCCAAGCGGCTGAAGCACGCGTTCTGCCACCAGCTTCCGGTAATCACAGCCAGCAGCGCGGGCAAGTGCCAGGCCGAGCACGGCGAAGCCCACGTTCGAGTACGTGGGCACGGACGCCGAGGGTCGCGGCACGGCCCGCAGCAGCCGCTGCTCGTCGATCTTGTGATAAGGATCGCGATGCTGCGCGAGCGCTCGCAGCTGGACGACCCGGGGCAGCCGGGGCAGCCCGCTGCGATGGGTCGCGAGTTCATACAGCGTGATGCCGTCCAGCTGGGAGAGGCCGAGGATTGACCCCGCATCGCTGTCGAGTCCGACCACGCCGGATTCGACGAGGTCGGCGAGCAGCACCCCGGTTATCGCCTTGGCGATGGAGCCGACCTCGAGAATGGTCTGATCGTCGAGGGACGGCGGGACTCCGTAGGCCAGCGTGTCCGCTTCCTGGCCGGCGCCGCGTGTCCGCCCTGCGACCGCGCCGAGCGCCGCCGCGCGGCTCACCAGCCGGCCAACGGTCTGATCCGCGGTCGCCCGCAGGCCGGGGCTGCCGCCCCGGGCCGCGGGCGGCCGCAGATGCCGGCCCAGACGCCGGATGGCGATCAGGCTCCAGCCAGCCGAGACGATCAGGCCGGCCAGCACGCACAGGATGAGCGCCAGCCGCCCGGCAGCCGCGACGCCCGCATCGTTCGGCAGCGAGGCGATCAGGGCGAGCAGGAGCAGCCACACCGCGATCGCCATCAGGCCGACGCCGGGGCGGACCGGCCGGGCGCCAGTCAGGCGCGACTTTGGCATTGTCCTTACCTGCCTTCTGTGACGGCGCTGACCTTCTGCCCACTGGCCCTCGGCGACCGGGCGAGGGCGGTCGTGGCGGCGCAGCCACCGCGTATCGTCAGCCGAGCCATGTGCCGTCGGCCATCACGGTGCGGTCGGCAATCTCAGCCAGGCCTCGCCACGCCAGTATCCGTCGCGGTGTCAGGTGCACGCCGATGGCGCCCGGCACCCGCTCTGGATTGAGCGGGAGGGTGGCGAAGATCGCGCGGGTCTGCGCGGCTGCCTCGGCCGGCTCGCTGAAGGACACCGGGCCTTCGATGATCACGACGTCCACCGGCGAGCCGACGGCCGCCCGTGCGTAGCCAGATGCCCGCAGGTTCCGCGCTGTCCTGCTGGTCCGGCGCGTGACCATGGTGATCGTCGTGCCGTCCCACGCGAACGCGAGCGGGATGAGATGAGCCTGATCGCCCGCCGCCGAGGCGAGCCACAGCTGCCGCTGCGTGCTGAGCATGTGCTGCACGTCCGTGCGTCGCTGGCCGGCCGAGCGCGGAGGCGCGGTTGCGGCGGCGGGGGTGACGGCGGTTGCGGCGGCGGGGGTGACGGCGGGGGTGACGGCGGGGGTGACGGCGGGGGTGACGGCGGGGGTGACGGCGGGGGTGACGGCACTGTCCGTGGTCGGCATGGAATGACCTCGCAGGTTATGAGTCGGCCAGCGCCTCGAGTTCTGGGACGACCCAGGACGGCGGTGGCATGGTGAGCATCTCGTCGCGGAGCTGGCAGGCGCTGGCAAGGTACTTCGGGTCGCCGAGGATCTCTTCAAGGCGACCGGTGATCGCGGTGTCGTCGGCCTCCTCGCGCCGCACCGACAGGCCGGCCCCGGTGCCGGCCAGCCGCTCGGCATGGAACATCTGATCGCGAAGCTGAGGCAGCATGAGCTGAGGCACGCCATAGCGGGCGGCGGTGAGCAAGGTGCCGTTGCCGCCTTGATGCACCGCCGCCGCGCACGATGCCAGGAACAGGTGCAGCGGGAGCGCCTTGACGACCTTGACCGGGGCCGCGACCTCGCCGAGGACTGCCGCATCGCGCTCGGTCAGGGCCATGATGATCTCGACGTCGAGATCGCGGGCCGCGGCGATGATTCGCGGCGGCATGAACGTCGAGTTGCCTTCCAGCCGTGTCGTCGAGGTTCCCCACGTGACGCAGATCCTGCGGCGGCTCGGTGCCGACCGCAGCCAGTCGGGGAGTACGGCCGGCCCGTTGTAGGGCACGTAGCGGACCGGGATGCGCCTGACATCGGAGGGGACCTGCATGCTGGGCGGGCAGGGGTCGATGGTGGCCAGGCCCATGATGTCGGGCGTTCGGATGCCAAGCCGGCCGGCCAGCGGGGCGACCAGGCCCGGCACGATCTCTCTGGCCTGGAAGGTGACGTCGACGCCGTGCACGTGCCGGACAGCGGGTATGCCCAGCGCCGCGGCGACCAGCGGCGCCGCGTAGGTAGTCGGGTCGTACACGATCAGGTCCGGCTGCCATCCACGGGCGAATGCCAGCAGGTCGTCGGCCATCGCCTCGGCGTAGGCGACGAAGACGCCGAAAACCTTGCGCACCCGCGCGAGCGCGTCGGGTGACCACGAGGCCATCGAGCCGCCTGGCGGCGGCGCCTCGGGCACGTCGGTCAGCCGCAGGTCCGCCATGCTGCGCCGCCTGACCTCGTCGTGGTCAAGGTCAGGTCCGGTCGGAACGGCGACAGCACCAGAGCTCGTGATGACATCCTGCAGCGCCGGCTGGCTGGCCACCCGCACGTCGTGGCCAGCGGCACGCAGCGCCCATGCGATGGGAACAAGAGGGGTGTAGTGAGTCGGCCACGCCCAGGACGCCATCAGCACGCGCATGAGATCAATCCGTCCGGATGCCTGTCGTAATCCTCACTGCGGTCATCACCCGGCGGTCACCAGGTCACCGGAATCTCGATGAAGCCCTCAAGCAGCGCGCCATCGGACCGGCGCAGGTCTCCCGCTCCGCCGGCCAGCCGCAGCGAGGGAAAGCGCCGGAGCAGGCTCTCGGTGGCGATCCGCAGCTCGGCCCGGGCGAGCGCGGCCCCGATGCAGAAGTGCGGCCCCAGGCTGAACGTCAGGTGCGGGTTGGGCGTCCTCGTGATGTCGAAGTCCCCAGGGTCGGGAAAGACCGACGCGTCCTGGTTCGCTGAGTCGACCGCCGGGATGACGCTCGTTCCCCTTGGGATCAGGCTGCCGTCACCGAGCGGGATGTCGTCCACGGCGTAGCGCAGCATCGACACCGATGAGCCGACGAGCTTCCAGCGGAGCAGCTCCTCGATCGCGTTCGGGATCAAGGACATGTCCCCGCGGAGCAGGGCGAGCTGGTCTGGATGGGCGAGCAGCATCGCGATGCCGCCGCCGAGCTGGGTAGCGGTCGTCTCGTAGCCCACCAGCAGGAGCAGCCGGCACCACCAGTGCAGCTCGTACTCGTTCAGCCGGCCGTCCTGCTCGTCACGCGCCCTGATCATCCCGCTGATCAGGTCGTCGGCGGGTGCCTTCCGCTTGGACTCGATCAGCGCGGCGATGTACCCGCTCAGCTCCGTCATCGACCGGCGGATCTCCGCGCCGTCTATCTTGCTGACCGAGAGGAACGCATCGGTCCAGCGGCGGAATCTGCCGTGGTCGCCTTCGGGAACGCCGAGCAGGGCGCAGACAACGCGGATCGGCAGCGGGAACGCCAGGGCCATATTGAGGTCCACCGGCGGGGTGCTGCGCTCCATGACGTCGAGCAGCTCATCGACGACCGACTGCACGTAAGGCTCCAGCCTGCTGACCCGGCCAGGGGTGAACGCCTTCGCGACGAGCTGCCGGACCCTGGTGTGCTCGGGCGGATCCGGGTCGATCTTCGGATCCTGGAACATCTGGTTGTTCCTGCTGATCCGCGCCGCGCCCGGTCGGCCGAGGTTACGGCTCAGCCGGTCGTCGGTCAGCAGCGCGCGCACGTCGTCGTACCGGGTCACGAGCACCGCCTGGTCGCCGCTTGGCAGGGTCACCGGCAGCATCGGCTCTTCCCTGACGTAGGCGAGTTCCTTGGGGATCTCCAGGGCGCCCGGCCGCTGGAACGGATAGGGGCAGGGCGTCGTGGTCATGGCGTGTTCCCCTGATGTTGAGGTCCTGGGTACCGAGGCGGCCGGCTCACCATTGCACCGGCACCGTGACGAAGCCCTGCGTGAACGCGTCGTCGTGCCGGCGCAGGTCGCCGACCGGAACCGCGAGTCGCAGGTCGGGGAACCTGTGCAGCAGGCTCTCCAGCGCGACCTGGAGCTCCGCCCGCGCGAGTGAGGCGCCGGCGCAGAAGTGCCGCCCGACGCTGAACGTGAGCTGCGGCGGCCCGGATCGGGTGATATCGAGGTCGGCGGGGCACGAGAACGCCTCGGGATCGTTATTCGCGCTTTCCAGCGCCGTGATCACGCTGGTTCCCCGTGGTATCGCCAGGCCGGCGACCTTGATGTCCTCGGTGACGTACCGCAGCATCGACAGCGAGGTCCCGACCACCTGGCAGCGCAGCAGCTCCTCGACGGCCTGCGGCATGCGGGCATGGTCCTCGCGGAGCAGGGCGAGCTGGCCGGGGTGGGTCAGCAGCAGCACCACCGCGCTGCAGAGCTGGTTGGCGGTGGTCTCGTAGCCCGCGAGCAGCAGCACCGTGCACCACCAGAGCAGCTCGCTCGCGCTGAGCCGCCCGTCGTCTTCGTCGTGTACCTGGATCAGGGCGCTGATCAGGTCATCCGCTGGCTGCTCGCGCTTGCGGGCGATCAGCTCCCGCATGTAGTCCCAGGGCGGCGCGCCGTCCTGAGTGAACCGTGCGCGGTCGGCCGCTGGCACGCCGAGCAGCTCGCAGATCACCCGGATGCTGAGCGGGAAGGCCAGGGACTGCGCCAGGTCGGCAGGCTGCGGGCCGCTGGCCAGCTCCGTTATCAGTTCGCCGGTAATGCTCCGAATACGGGGCCGCAGCTTGTCCACCCGCGCTGGCGTGAAGGCTTTCGAGATGAGACGCCGCATCCGGGTATGCGCGGGCGGGTCCATGTCAACCTGGCTCTGGAATACCTTGACCTTCTTCTCCGTCATCCGCGCGATGTCCGGGCGATTGCGATTCTTGCTGACCCGCGGGTCGGTGAGCACGGCCCGGATGTCGTCGTACCGCGTGATCAGCCAGGCCGTGTCGCCGCTCGGCAGCGTGACCGGGACGACGGGCTCGTCGTGCAGGGTGCCGAACTCCCGCGGCTGCTCGATCGCCGACGGCCAGCCGAACGGGTACCTGCGGGACTGCTCAGCCATGACGGGCCTTCCTCGCGTGAACGCCGGCTCCGGCAGCCTGCCGGGCGTGCCAGTCGCAGCTTTCCCGTAGCCGCTCGAGCTGGTCACCGTCGTCCCTCCTGAAGTACCAGCCCATGTCGGGGGGCAGCACCGACATGCTGAGCCCGGCCTGGGCAAATCCCAGTGCCATCTCGTGGAGCGCGGCCCGGATGATCTTCTTGACCGATCGCGGGCGGCGCGGGCGGCGCTTGTCTCCCATGAGCCCTCCCGGTGATCTGAGGCAATCGTCGGCCTGGCCGCTCAAGGACTGGTCGGGTTCGCGTCAAAGCGCGGGTGAGGCGACCATGACCTGGCAGTCATCACCGATGACCAGCTGGAAAGCCGCCGTGCCCGGCCGGGCGCTGCCGACCTGGGCGCGCCGGCCGATGACCGAGCCGGAGATCCCGCGTACCCGCCGCACCGACGAGCCATCGAGGACGATCGATCGCTCGATCGTGGAATCGACGACCACGCACTGCCTGCCGAGCGACGTGAAAGGGCCGATACTGCTGTTCACGACCGTGGACCCGGTGCCGATGATCAGCGGGCCGCGCAAATGAGCGCCCCGGACCTGTGCCCCCGCCTCCACGATGACCGGACCGCTGACGCTGGTCACGTCATCGACGTGCCCTGCCACCAGGGTGTCGATGGCCTCAAGGAAGACGCGATTGCAGTCGAGGAGGTGGTCGATGCGCCCGGTGTCCTTCCAGTAGCCCGGGTAGATCCGGGCGCGCACGTCCATCCCGGCGGCGATCAGCCACTGGATCGCGTCTGTGATCTCCAGTTCCCCCCGCCCGCTTGGCTGGATCCGCGCGATCGCGGCATGGATGGTGGACCGGAAGAAGTAGGCACCGGTCACGGCCAGATCACTGGTCGCGTGCGCGGGCTTCTCCGTTACGGCCGTTACCTGCCCGCTCTCGCCGAGTGTCGCGATCCCGTATTCGGCCGGATCCTCGACCTTCGTGAGCAGGAGCAGCGCGTCGGGCCTGACGGATCGGAAGGCGTCCGCGCAGGTAGACACGCCGTCCGCGAACACGTTGTCCCCGAGGTACATCACGAAATCGTCGTCGCCTAGGAAACCGCGGGCCGTCAGGACACAGTGCGCGAGGCCGAGTGGCGCGTCCTGGGCGATGTAGGTAACCCGGAGGCCGAATCGGCCGCCGTCACCAACCGCCTGGCGAAGGTGCGTCCCAAGGTCGCCGACGATGATCCCGGTCTCGGTGATCCCGGCATCCCTGATGGACTCCAGGCAGTGGAACAGGACTGGCTTGTTCGCCACCGGGACGAGCTGCTTCGGCATGGTGTGGCTGAGCGGGCGCAGCCGGGTCCCGGTCCCGCCCGAGAGCACCAGGGCTTTCATTCCGGCCCCTTGTGGCCGATCACGAGGGTGTCGGCCGGCCCGAGCGCGCAGTCGCCGATCGCCTCGAACCCCGCCCCGGCGAGCCATCCTCGGCACTCGCTGACCGGGTACTCCGAGCCATTGGGCGTGACAAGCAGCATGTTGAGGCTGACCAGCACCCGGGCGATATCGGCTGGATCGTCTTCGAGCATGGCGTCGTAGACCAGCAGCGCCCCGCCGGGACGAGTGGCGGCGTAGGCCTTCTTGACGAGGAGCTGGCGTTCCTCTGGCGACCAGTTGTGCAGGACGTGCCCGAGGATGAGCACGTCGCCCTCTGGCAGCGGGTCCGAGAAGAAGTCCCCGCCGCGAAAGCGGACCCGATCGGGACCGACCAGTGACGTCACGTGCTCACGCAGCGGGGCCTCCATGACCGGCAGGTCGAAGACCCATGCGGACAGATGCGGGTGGGCGATGATGAGCTGCGCGGCCAGGTTGCCCCGGGCGCCCCCGACATCGACAACGGTGTGGCGACCGCTCCAGTCGAAGGCCCTGGCAAGCTCGGGAGCCAGCAGGCCGTTGACCGAGTCCATCATGCCCAGGTACTGGCCAAGCTGCCGAGGGTCCTTGAGCATCCGCTCGAAGGCGTCCGACTGCGCCGCCGGCACCTGCGGCAGCCCCGTGCGCAGCGCATCGCCGAGGCTCCCCCAGGCGGGGTAGAGTACCCTGCTCGAACGCTCGAGGAACCCGCCCAGGTAGGTCGTGCCGCCGGGCACCAGATGCTCCGAGGCGACAGCGCTGTTGCTGTACCGGTCGCCGTCCCTGGTGAGCAGGCCCAGAAGGACGAGTGCGCTCAGGAAGTCACGGCAGCCGCGGGGATGCAGCCCGAGCCGCTCCTGGATCTGCGGCCCGGTCGCGGGCCCGGTATCGGCCAGGCTCGCGAACAGGCCCAGCTCGCTCGCCGTCAGCAGCAGCTTCGCGTGACAGAACCCGTTCCCGAGCCGCTTGATGTCCGCGGGGTCGGCGCCCGCCACGGTGCTTGCGTACGTCATTGGCGTCCCTCCGGTCCGCTGGTCGAGTCCGTTACCGCGACGCCAGCGCGCACGCGCATGCGTTGGCGGTGAGCGCGAGCAGGGCGAACGAGGTGCGGGTCAGGTTCAGCGCCCGCCACCGGGGCCTTGGATCCTGCCAGCCCGGCGGGACAGCTCCCGGTGCCAGGCTCTTGACCTGGCGGTTGATCGGAACGTTCCCGAACTGGGAGACCGCCATCACGCCAGCGCCGAGCAGCGCCGCGCAGCCGAAGAGGATCCGGGCGGTCGCTCCGGACGACATCACCGCGAGGATGACATCGGCGGCTACCGCAATCGCGACCGTAGGCGGCATCACGTGGTCGTAGCGGCGCCCGACGAGCTTGTGCATCTCGACGTAGCGGTCCGGCGACAGGGCCAGGAAGGCCGGCACCACGCTGAGCGCGACGGAGAAGAGCACCCCGGCCGCCGTTCCGCTGGTCAACAGCACGATTACGGCCAACGTGACGGTCATCGTCAACCACGCTCCCGGACTCAGGGCCGGACCGCCAGCCGCGGATCCAGCTGAGCCGATTGTCGCGGTGCGCGCTGAAGCCTCGATCGAAGGCGGCTCTGCTCCCGGTCGACCGGCCGGGTGCTCAGCTGAGAGCGATCGTTTCCATCCGGAAGATCCTTTCCGCTCCCCGCAGCGAGTTCGCGACCGCGCCGAACCCGTAGTCCCGCATCCGTGACTCGTACTCCGAGATGGCGCCGAGCAGGTCCGCGCGCCGGCGGTCGACGTCAGCGAGGCAGCGCGTCAGCAGGGCGGCGTCGCGAAGCGCGACGTTCGCCCCGGTGCCGCCGACCGGAGTGGTCGCGTGGATGGCGTCGCCGAGCATGGTCACCCGGCCCGGCGGCCACGCCGCGACCGGCCGCGCGCTCCTGATCGCGAGGAAGAAGGTGATCGAGGCGTCGGAACGGGCGAGCAGCCCGCGGATGGCCGGGTGCCACCCTTGCGTCATCTGCGCCGCGAGCCGGGTCAGGGTCACTGGATCGGCATCCCAGAGCTCGTGCTCGGGCAGCGCGAATGACCCGGTCGGCGCCACCAGAGTCCACTTCATGTAGTCGGGCACCGGATCGAGCCGCGCGTAAGGCGCGATCTGCGCGGCCGCTTCGCCGAGTGGCCGGCTGGGCTGGAAGGTCCCCAGGGCCATGGTGAGCTGACCCGGCCCAAGGATGGAGGAGGTGCCGCCGAACAGCGAGCCGGGAAGCAGGGCGAGCATCTCGGTGTCCAGGGTGGCGTGGCCGTAGACGGCGCGCAGGCCGGTGTCGATCATGCTGGCGTGCGGCAGCAGCTGGCGGCGGACTGCCGAGTTGATGCCGTCAGCGCCGACCAGCACGTCGCCCTCGGCGCTGGCGCCGCTCGCGAAACGCGCCAGGACGCCTGTCCCGGACCGCTCCACGTGAACCAGCTCGTGCCCGAAATGAACTACGTCGTCCAGCCCGGCCAGCAGCACCTGACGCAGGGTCAGCCGGTTGACGGCGGTGCTCGCCTTCGCCGGGTCGAAGGGCCCTGGCGCGACGCCCGCGGAGAAGATCAGGTTCAGCTGGTCATCGAAGGCGTTGCCCCGTGACATGTACGGCCGGTTGGAGGTGGCACGGTAAAGCTCGAAGAGATCATCGGGGAGGCAGGCCGCGAGCGCGTCGTCTCCCTGCGCGTCGATCCGCAGCCGGTAGCCCTGGCCCCGGGCGACCGCTGCCGGGTCGCGCTCGAAGACGGCGACCTCGACGTGTTCCCTGCGCAGGCCCTGGGCCAGGCTCAGTCCGCCGACGCCACCGCCTGCGATCAGCACCCGCACAGACAATGTGCGCACCTCCATGTGATTGTGCGACGGGCCAGGTCCCGGTCTCCGCGCAGCGAGCCCGTCATGAGGGCGCCCCTCGCATCGGGGAGTGCGCGAGTTCCTTGGCGCCGGCGTCGAACGCGACGCGGGGGCGCCAGCCGAGTTCCCGCGCGAGCCGGTCCGGTGAGGCGACGATGTGGCGGACATCACCGACCCGGTACTCGCCGGTGATGATGGGAGGCGGGCCGTCACCGGCTGCGGCCAGCGCCGAGGCCAGCTCCCCGATCGTATGCGGCGTACCGGTCGCCACGTTGAACGCGCGCGTCCCCGGGCCTGCCCAGCCAACGACGGCCATGTTCGCCGCGGCCACGTCCGATACGTGCACGAAGTCCCGCAGCGGGCCGCCGTCCTCGAAGACACGCGGCGCCTCCCCGCGCTGCACGGCGCTCCGGAACGTCGCGGCCACCCCGGAGTACGGGCTGTCGTATGCCATGTCCGGCCCGTAGACGTGGTGGTACCGGAGAATGGCCGCGGCCGCGCCGGTCTCCCGCGCCCATGCGGCCACGAGCAGCTCCTGGGCAAGCTTGGTGATGTAGTACACGTTCGGCGGCGGTTCCCGTGGGTCGTCCTCGGCGAGCGGAACCATGACGAGCGCGGACCCGCAGGTCTCGCACGCGTGATCGAACCGGCCGGCGTCGAGATCGGCCTTCAGGCGCGCGCCCGGCCGGCCGCGGCCGTGCTCCGGGCAGTCGTAGCGGCCGTCACCATAGACGGCGACGCTGCTGGCCAGGATGAGGCGGCCCAGGCCCGCTCGCGCCATGGCTGCGAGCAGCGTCGCGGTCCCGAGGTCATTGCATCCCACGTGCCGGGCCGCGTCGAGGATCTCGCGGCCGCGACCGACGACAGCGGCCTGATGACTGACCAGGTCGACGCCACGTAGCGCCGCGGCCACCACGGTGTCGTCACGGACGTCACCGTGAATGAACTCCACCCCATCCGGCATCGCCGGAGGCTCCTGGGCGGGATGCACCTCGGGTAGCAGGGCGTCGAGCACCCTGACCTTCAGCCCGGCGTCCACCAGCGCCGCTACAACTTGGCGCCCGATAAAGCCGGCCCCGCCGGTGACCAAGACGCGCATGCGATCTCCCTGGAACCGGGTCGGCCTGCGGGACTGGGCCCGCAGGCCGTTCAGACCTCGCAGACGAACGCGATGAAGTAACGATCCTTACGCACCTCGATGACGCTGCCGAAGAGGGAGCGCAGGATCGCAAGCGCCTCGTCGCTGTGGATGAGCTGGGTCCGGTAGGCACCGGTCCTCAGGCGCCCGCCGGAAGCCCGCATGAGCACCGCGGTGCTGAAGAAGGCCGCGGTTCTGCGCAGGTGGGCGATGGTGCCGTAGCGCTTGCGCTGGAACTCGTGGAAGTGGTCGGCTGTCCACAGGTTGCCGATGAACGTGCCGCCGGGCAGGACGAAGGACCGCAGCCGGGTCAGCACCTCGCGGATGTCACCGAGGTGGTGGATCGCGTCGATGCACATGACCAGGTCTGCGGGCGCCAGGCCGTTGTCGGCCCAGAAATCACCGCACACCAGCCTGAGGTTGTCATGCTTGACTCGTCCGCGCGCCAGCTTGAGTCCCTGCTCAGAGACGTCCAACGCGGTGATCTGCGCCGCCGGGGTCAGCTCGGCGGCGAGCGCGGTGAACTCTCCTGTGCCGCAGGCGAATTCCAGCACGTGCTTCGCCCCCGTGCCGTACTCACGGAGGAAGCGCGCGATCGTCTCCTTCTGCGACAGGAATTCCGGGCTGAGAACCTGGTGCCGCTCCGCGGCTTCCCGATCCCAGTACCGTGCGGCCCAGTACCGCGTGCCATTCGGTGGGATGCCCCGCAGCACGGTCCGGCCGGACCTGGCGAGCATTTCAGCGATCATATGAACCTCGCGCCGATGGAGTGCCCGGGAACGATGGAACCCGGGGTGAGCTGGGACAATGGCGACGGGCCTGACTCGGGCCCCGGTGCAGGGCCGCTGGCGTCCGGCCTGAGGTTCCCGGCCGCCGCGGGGACCAGCGGCCGAACCGCCTGCGCCCGCGAGCCGGCGTCGGCCCCGGTGGCGAGTTCATGCCACATGGCCAGCACGCCGTCGGCCAGGCCCGTGCGCGAGCGCCAGCCGAGCAGCCGGTCGGCCTTGCCGCAGTCGAGCCATACGTGCGGCCGGTCATGTCGGCGGGCAGGCAGCCGCGCGATGAGCAGGTCGCGGCCCACGACGGCCCGGACGATCTCGATCAGCTCGGCCAGTGACGTGCCGCGGCCCGACCCGACGTTGAGGATCAGCGGCTCGCGGTCCCCGATGCCACGGCCACGCCGAATCGCCTCATAGAGCAGGCACAGGCAGCGGGTGACGTCGTCCACGTACACGTAGTCGCGGGTATGCTCCGGATCACCGATCATCTGGACCATGCCGCGCTGCGCAGCCGACCGCAGCCAGGCCGCGAGGACGCCCTGGCCCTTGCCGGCCCGCTGGCCGGGTCCGTACACGTTGGACAGGCGCAAGATCACGCCCGGGACGGAGCCGGCCCGCTCGGCGAGCTCGGCTTCCAGGGCGATCTTCGCCGCCGCGTACAGGCTCGTCGCCCGCGTGGGCGAGTCCTCGGTATACGGGGGCGGCGCCGACGAGTCATAGACCGTGCCGCCCGAGCTGGTCAGGACCACTGTGGGCGGCGAGTCGAAGCGGGCCAGGCCGCGCAGCAGCGCGGCGAACCTGGTGTGGTCGGCCGCCGCCCATTCGGGATGAGACTCACCGAGCGCGGGGGTGATGCTGCTCGCGAGGTAGAAGATCACACCGGCGCCGCGCACCGGGCGCGCGAGGTTCGCCCCGCGGGAGAACCTGCGCCCTCTGGCGTAGGTCTCGACCTGGACATGCATTGCCGACAGGGCGGAGGTCAGCCGCTGGCCGATGAACCCGTCGGCGCCGACCACCACCGCGTTCGGTGCGGCAGGTTCTGGGCGCACGGCCTGCTCACCGCCTTTCGAGGTCGCGGAGGCTAGCTGCTAAGTGACCGTAGGTCCTGGCGGTCGAGTCCGGCTCCAAGCCCGGTCGAGCGTGCGCTGATGCGGTCGGCCAGGCGGGGGAGCAGCCGCAGCGCGTTGTCACGGTTGATCATCCGGTGCGTCCGGGCGTCCACGCCAGGCGCCTGGTCGAGGCCGCGGGTGCACTCCCTGACGGCATCGCCTGGCGCCGCGCACCAGTCCGTGCCGAACAGGATGTGATCCGGGGAGGTCACGGCGAGCAGGCTGGGCAGGGCGGCCGGCGAGGCCAGCGCCAGGTCGTAGTAGAAGCGCCGCAGCGCCCGTTCCAGCGCTCCCCGGTCGAGCCCGTAGAACGCGCGGCCGAGGACGTCGACGCGCGAAGCGGCGTAGGGCAGGAACCCGCCGGCGTGCGCCAGCACGAAGCTGATGCGCGGGTAACGGTCCAGGGCGCCCGATGTGATCAGCCTGATCGCGCCGCGGGTGGTATCGAGGAGGAAGTCGGCAAGCACCGGCGGGACCGCGCTGATGCCTCCGCCGGGCAGCGTGAGCGGGTGAACCAGGACGACGGCGCTGCGCCGATCGAGTTCCGCGAGCGCGGGATCGAACAGCGGGTCGCCGAGGTAGGCCTCGCCCGAGTGGGGTATGAGCACTACCCCGTCCGCGCCGAGCACATCGAATACGTATCCGATGTGATCGAGCGCCGCGTCGATGTACGGCAGCGGCAGCGCGGCGAGCAGGCCGAACCTGTCCGGGTGGTCGCGCGCCAGCTCGGCGACGGCATCGTTGGCGGTTCGGGTGAACCGGGTGGCCTGTGCCGCGCTCTCGAAGAAGTCGCCGGGGACCGGGTTGGACAAGATGCCTGCCTCGATCCCGTTATCCGCCATCACCTGCCAGGTTTCGTCGAGCGTCCACGGGAGTACGAATCCCGCGCCGCGCTCCCGCATGAGTTCGGCAATCCGCGGGACTATGGCATGGCAGTGGACATCGATCCGGTGCGCATGGCCGGGGTCGCTAGCTTTCACGGAAGGCTCCTGCGAGAGGCCGGACAGTTCCTGCGGTTCCGTCGACGGTCACCACTTGGTCGTCTTCGAGCACGCTCGTCGCCGTGCCTGCCGCGACGACGGCCGGCACGCCGTACTCCCTGGCGATGATCGCCGGATGGGACAGCAGGCCTCCCCGGTCAGCCACCAGGGCGCCGATGCTAGGGAAAAGGACAGCCCACTGCGCCGTGGTCTCTGGGCAGACCAGCACGTCGCCTCGGCGGATCTTGCCGAATTCAGCGACGTCCCTGATGATCCGCACCGGCCCGGTGTAACGCCCCGCTGACGCGGCCGTGCCCCGCACCACCGCGTCCCCGCTGGCATGCGAAGCCGGCTTGCCCCCCCACAGTCGCGCTACCCACAGCGAGGTCTGCACCACGGCACGCGCCGGCCGGGAAAGCGACCGGAGGTCTTCCTCGGTGATCGGAGGGCCGGCGGGTGGGGTTCCGTAGGATGGCGGGCCTGGCCGGGAGCTCGCCCAGGCGTGCTCGGCCCTGCGGCGCTGGACTACGGCCGCCTGGCTGGCCTGGGTCCGCAGCGCCGCAAGCGCCTCGTCCGCCTGGAGGAAGAGGACATCTTCCTGGCAGGCCAGCTGGCCGCGCGCGGTCAGTCGCCGGCCCGCCTCCAGCACGGCGTAGCGCAGCAGCGCCCATGCGGAGACGGCGTAGAACACCTTCTCGTCGCGCACGCCGGTACCCGCGTCGTTCGCGGCCAGCACCGCACGGAACCTGTCACGCTGATCGGCGCGGCAGGTGCTGAGTACGGCCTGGGCCTCCGACCCGACGGCGGAGACCCGACGGTCCAGCGCGGCCTGCTCGGCCGCCAGGTCGAATGGCCGAGCGAGCTGCGCACGCACCAGGCTCAGCAGGACCAGCGGCTGCTCGGCGAGCGTGGGCTGGGTCAGGTCGAACCCGCCGGTGCGGTGAGCATAGGCATGACGGTAGCTGGCGAACGCGTCGGCGAACTCCCGGTCGATGTCGGCCAGGCGGCCGGCGGTGCCAGAATCGGCGCTCTCAAGTGCCTCGCGCACGGCCGGCCGCCGCGCCGCCATCTTGGCCAGGTCAGCGAGCGCCACGATCGCCGCCATATGGTCGCCCCGCAGCCCGCCCCGCAGCCGGATCGCCTCCCCGGGTGACCAGCCAAGCAGTTCCTGGCACGCCAGGCCGAGGCGGCCGAACATGAACGAGCTCGCGCCGGTGAGCCGGAAGTAGACGGCATGCAGGTCGGCAAAGACCACGGTCAGCGCGCGGAAATGGGCCGCGAGCCGCTCGTCGGACAAGGCGGTCAGGTCGAGGTCGCGCAGCTCGGCTATCCGCCCGGCGAACGAGGGCTTCCACTCGGCCTGCCAGCGGTGAACGAGAAGTTCCGGCTCGCGCGCCGCGACGGCCTTGCTGATCCGCTCGGCGCGGGCGGCCAGATCGCCGTCTTCGCCCGCATCTCCCATGTTCAGGTAGACCCGGCCGCCGATCTCCCGCACCTTCGGCGGGCGCAGGATGCTGAACGTGAACATCTCCCCGAGATGCTGGGCGAGCACTGGCAGGTACACCGATTGCTGCATGGGCGTCCATGGCCGGTCTGAGCCTGGCCCGAGTGCCCAAAAACCCGGCGGCACGTCAATCCTCGGTGGCGCCGCCATAAGCGGAACGCGAGGCAGCGCCGTCACCGGGCGGGCCTGAATGAGCCACAGGACCTGGCCCGCGATCGCCCACTCGACATCTTGCGGCGCGCCGAAATGCGCCGCCACCCGCTCGGTCAGCTTGGCAATCTCGCGCACCTGCGCCTCGTTGAGCGCGTTCTGCGCTCCCGATTCCAGCTCCACCCCGTCGCCTCGCGCTACCCACTCCTCCGCGGTGAGCTGGCCGGCCATGAGCCGGTCGCCGAGCCCTTTGACGGCACTGACCCGCCTCTCAGCGGGGTCTGCCGTCACCGGGTTGACGCTGAAGGCGGCCCCGGCCGCTGCCGCGGCGACCATGCGCTGCACGAGCACGCCGATCGGGCGGGCCGGTGGGCCGCCCTGCCGGTAGGCGGCGACTCGCTCGGAGCGGCCAGACGCCCAGCACCGCCGCACGGCGTCAATCAGCGCCTCCAGTCCCTCGACGTTCAGGACGGACTCGTACATGCCGGCGAACGACGCGCGGGTGCCGTCTTCGTCGGCAGCGGACGAGCGCACGGCGACCGGCCCGGTCCCGAGCTCGCCAAGCGCCTCCCGCAGCTCGGCGATCAGCTCGGGTGGAAGCGGCGCGGGCGCGGCGCGCTCCGCGCCGCGCCCGCCGGGGTCGCCGGGTGGCCGGACGGCGTCGTGATGAGCGGCCGCCGCGATGGTGAATCCCGCCGGCACCGGGAATCCGGCGTGCAGGAGCTCGCCGAGGACCGCGGCCTTGCCGCCCACCTCGCGGGCATCGGCCAGCCGGACCGCGGACAATGGCTTCACGTATCGCACGGCTCATCACCCTGCGCGGCGGGCGCGCGATATTCCGCGGTGACCTGGTAGACGCCGAACGCGCGACCGTAACCCCGGTCATGATTGTGATAAGGCCGCAATGGCGCGGTCGCGCTCGTGTGATCAGGGCCGCCATCCCAGGTGCGGAACGCGTCCAGGCTTGACCACTCGCTCATGATGACGAAGTCACCGGCGTGGCTGATGTCTTGAAGCAGCTCGCTCTTCAGCAGGCCTGGTGTCCCGGCGAGTCGCTGGCTGATCTGGTGATAGACGTTGTGCACCGCGTCTGGCTCACCGGCCGGCGCGGATGCGTAGAGAAGAACTCGAACATGTCCAGCCATTACGCGCGCGTCCCTGTGCCGATCATCTCGTGTATCATGCTCATGGTCATCATTGACCCGGAAACGCGATAGGGGTGCAGTCGGGAACGGTGCTCTACATGCCGCTGGCTCCGTTCGTACTCGCGGAACCCTGGCTCATCGACCCAGTCGCTCACGATGTAATAGACGTTGTCCTCGTCCGCGCTCTTGGAAAGTGACTGCCCTAGGTTGGCTGGCTCTTCCATGATGATCGCGGCGCCAGCGACCCAGGCTTGCTCGAATTCCTCCGCTCTGCCGGGAATTGTTTGCATGCGGAGTACTACCCGGAACTTGTCGGTGGAGTCCAATTCAGATTCCTCCATCTACGTCAATGGTGGCCCCCGTCAGGTAGCCCGACGCGTCGCTGGCGAGGAATGCCACCACGGCCGCGACGTCGGCCGGCGTGCCGAGCCGGTGCAGTGCGGTCATGTTCTGGTAGCGCTGCACCACCTCGGCGGGCAGCTCCGCCTCGGTGGCGATGACGCCGGGCGCCACCACGTTGACCCGGATTCCCCTAGGGCCGAGCTCCTTGCACAGCGAACGGGTCAGCCCGGTCAGGCCGGCCTTCGCTGCCGTGTAATGAGCGCGCAGCGGGATGCCGACGAAGGCCACCCGCGATCCGACGTTGATGACCGACGCGCCCTCGCTGAGCAGCGGCAGCGCGGCCTGGATCACGAGATACGCGGCGGTGAGGTTGGTGTCAAGCACGCGGTGCCACTCCGCGGCGGCCAGCTGGCCGAAAGGCTGGTGGCTAATGGTCCCCGCGCTGTTGACGATGACGTCGAGGTGGCCGAACCTGGTGCGGCACTCCTCGATCAGGTCGGCGATGTCAGCCTCGCTGGTGAGGTCCGCCCGGACCACGTGATGGTCGCCGGGGATTGTCTTCAGTTCTCTGACCAGCTCGTCGGCTCGGCTCTCATCCTGCCGGTAACAGGTCAGGACGTCCGCGCCGGACCGGGCCATGGCGCAGGTGATCGCCCGGCCGATTCCCCGCGTCCCCCCGGTCACTAGGGTCTTCTTTCCCGAAAGCGCTATGTCCACCATGGGCGTTCCTCTCCATTTGCATCGGTATCACACGAGCTGCACGGCGGCGATCACGTTGGTAAGGAATGCCGCCAGCGCGAGCGTGGTGCGTATGAGATTCCATGTGCGCCAGGTCGCACGAGGGTCAATCCGTGCCCACTCGTCTGGCTGGCATTCCGAGTCGAGTGACATGATGAATCGGTTGATCGGCACGTTCTTAGTGATCGACACGGTCATGACAGAGCCGAGCAGCGCGGCGGCCACGGCAAAGGCGGCACTTACCGCGGCGGATCCGCCGGTAACCGCCAGCGCTATGTCGAGGACCAGGGCGCAGCCGTTCGTGATCGGCATTACCGGGTCGAAACGCGGCCGCAGGAACTGCACGGTCTGCACGTACCTGCCGTAGGGCAGGGCCAGCATCATCGGGACGATTCCGATAACGGTGGACAGCATGATCCCGGTGGCGATCCCGTTGGCGGTGATCGCGACAATCGCCAGTAAGCGGGTGAGGTCCATCAGGCGCCAGTGTCCAAGGAGGCAGTCACGCGGTCGTAATCCTCCGGCCGCGCGCCGGATTCGATGATCTTCTTTATCCGTGCCATCTGGATGGGCGTGTTGCGGTTGATCCTGTCGGCCATGGCCGCGTCGTCAACGGGCGCGGCGGGCTTCATGTGGAAGTCTTGGCGCCACCGCATTTCGACGCCCCCGTCGACCTGCGTGTATTCCCACCGGATGTGCATGTACTCGAACGGGCCGGTCTCGACGCGCTCCGCGTCGACCGTGTAGTTCGCCGGGTCGAGGCGGCGCTCGGATACCCAGCTCCAGATGCGATCCTGCTCGTCAGGGTGAGTCGTCAGGCGGAACCGCACGCTGTTGTCGCCGCGGTCGAGGATCTCCGCCGCGGCGTACTCGGTGAACAGCCAGGGCCAGGCCGACACGTCGTTCGTGATCGCCCAGACGCGATCAAGCGCCGCGGCGATCACGACCGAGTTCTCGGTGTGCCCGCTCATCACGCACCGCCCGCGAGCAGCTCGTTGACCACGCTGATGGCGTCACTGGGGCTAGCGAGCCGCTCGACCATGTCGTCGGACAGCCGCACCGTGAAGTCTTCCTGGATCCGTGCCGCGATCTCCAGCACGGCCAGCGAGTCGTACCCGAGGTCGTAGAACGAGGTGTCCGCGGACTCGACGTCCAGCTCGCTCGCGCCGTCGATGCCGCCGGCCCGCTGCATGATCCCCTTCAAGTCGTCCAGTGTGAACGCCCGCATACAACCCTCCATCCGGATCGGCCCTGCGCCTCAGTCGGTCGCCCTGACAAGTAGTGCGGCGTTGAACCCGCCGAAGCCTCGAGCGATGACGAGGGCCGTCCGCAGCCGGGCGGTACGGGCATCGCCGCGCACGAGGTCGATCTGGTAGCCGTCGCCGAGCTCGCCGACGCCGGCGGTGGGCGGGATCACGCCGTCGCGGATCGCCAGCAGGGCCGTGGCGACGTCCAGCGGCGCACCGCCCGCGTAGAGGCGCCCCACCATGGTCTTCGGCGCTGTGACCGGCACGGCGTGCGGGCCGAACACCGTCTCGATCGCCGCTGCCTCGCTGCGATCAAGCCACGGAACTGCGGCGGCGTCGGCGAAGACGACGTCGACATCCTGGGGTGGGATCCCCGCGTCGGCCAGCGCGAGCGTGATCGTCCGGGCGAGTGAGGGCGAATGCCCGCCGCCGGGCTGCGGATCAAAACCCGCCGCGTAGCCGGCGATCTCGGCGTAGATCCGCGCCTCGCGCGCTGTCGCTGCCGCCACGTCCTCGACGATCAGGATCGCTCCGCCCTCGCCAGGGACATGGCCGCGCGCCGCGGCGTCGAACGGCAGGTAGCAGTGCTCTGGGTCAGCTGAGTCACTGAGGCGCCCGCTCGCTAGCTGGCAGACCAGCGCGTAGGGGGACAGCGGCGCCTCGGTGCCGCCCGACACGACCACTCGGGCCTCGGACCGGATGGCGCGCCTGGCCTGTCCCAGCGCATCGAGCCCGGACGCCTGCTCGGAGACCATGACGCCGCAGGCGCCGCGAGCCCCGTGCCGGATCGAGATCTGGCCGGTGGTGGCCGCGTAGAACCACGCGATCGACTGGTAGGCGCCCACGAAATGCGGTCCGCGTGACCAGAGTTTCTGGATCTCTCGCTGGCCGAACTCATTGCCGCCCGAGGAACTCGCGGTTACGACGCCGAACTCGAACTCGGGCACGGACGCCAGATCGACGCCGGCGTCGTCAAGTGCCATCGCCGTCGCGGCCAGGGCGAACTGGCTCCACAGGTCGGTCTGCACGATCAGCCGGGAGGGCAGGTAGCTGGCCGGATCGAAGTCGTGGATCACGCCGGCCAGCCGGCTCGGGTACTGGGTGGCGTCGAACCGCGTGATCTCGCCGATGCCGCCGGTTCCCGCGAGCGTGGCTCGCCAGTACGCCTCATGGCCGATCCCGTTCGGTGCCAGGATGCCCATTCCCGTGATGGCAGCGCGCGCGGTCACCGGGGCGCCGTCGGCCGGGTGAGGATCATCGCGGACTGGAATCCGCCGAAACCGCTGCCGACGCTGAGCACCACGTCGACCGCCAGTTCGCGTGCGGTGACTGGCACGTAGTCGAGGTCGCATTCCGGGTCGGGCACCTCGAGGTTCGCCGTCGGCGGTATCACCTGGTGCCGCAGGACGAGGGCGCACGCGGCGATCTCGATCGCGCCGATGGCGCCGAGCGAGTGCCCGACCATTGACTTGATCGAGCTCACGCTCACCCGGTAGGCGTGCTCTCCCAGGCTGCGCTTGACCGCCGCGGTCTCATGCCGGTCGTTCTGCCTGGTCCCGGAGCCGTGAGCGTTGACGTAGCCGATGTCGTCCGCGTTCACCCTGGCCCGCTCAATGGCCACCCGAATGGCCTCGGCCATCTCGCGCCCGTCGGGCCGCAGGCCGGTCATGTGGAAAGCGTTGGCCCGGGAGGCGAACCCGCGGATCTCCCCGTAGATGTCGGCGCCGCGGCGGCGCGCCGACTCGGCTTCCTCAAGCACGAGCACGGCGGCGCCCTCCGCCAGGACGAAGCCGTCGCGGCGGTTGTCGAACGGCCGGGAGGCGTGCTGCGGGTCGTCGTTATTCGGTGACGTCGCCTTGATCGCGTCGAAGCATGCCGAGGTGATCGGCGATATCGGCGCGTCGGCGGCGCCGGCGATCACCACGTCCGCGCTGCCCTCGCTGATCAGCTGGGCGCCGTGCCCGATCGAGTCGAGCCCGGAGGTGCAGCCGGTCGAGATCAGGGAAACCGGCCCCGCTGCCCCGCACCGACGCGCTACCTCGGCGGCGATGCTGCTCGGCACCAGGTACTCATAGAGGGCGGGGCAGCCCATGCCGGCGTCCGGCAGCCAGTCCCTTCCGTGCCCGCTCACCGTCACGTACTGCTCCTCAAGCCGCATCGTGCAGCCAACAGCGCTGCCGATCACGACGCCTATCCGCTCTGGCGGCGACGCGCCGAAATCGAGCGCGCAGTCGGCCATTGCCTCGCGCGTGCACGCCACGGCGAACTGCGAGACGCGGTCCAGGCGACCCTGCTCAGTGGCGCTGAGCCCGGCATGCTCGGCTACGAAGTCGCACTCGGCGGCTATCCGCGACCTGAACCCTGACGCGTCGAAGAGCGAGATGGGCCTGGTAGCGGTGCGGCCTGCGGTGAGCAGGTCCCAGAACGCCTTCGCTCCGACTCCGCCCGGAGCTGTCACGCCGATCCCGGTAATCACAGCCGTCCGGGCACGCATCACAGGCTCACGATCCTGCGGCGCTGGCTGCCCGGCGCCCCGGTGCCGCCAGCGGCTCGGTGTCCACGTGCCCGAGGCTGGGATGCGGCGCGAGCGGGCAGAGCTGGAACACCGCCACCGACCGGCGCGGGCTGCGGTTCTCGACCCGGTGCCGCTGGCCGATGGGGACCATCAGGCCCTCGTGCGCGGAGAGGCCGACGGGCTCACCCTCGACGCGGACGGTGAGGTCGCCCTCGGTGACGTAGAGGAACTCCTCTGAGTACGGGTGATAGTGCTCGGATACGTACTCACCCGGTTCGAGTACCAGTACTCCCATGAAGCCCGTAGTGGCCCCCACGGTGCTCGGCCCGAGGAGAACGCGCAGGTCGCCGCCCCTGCGGCGATTGGGACCTATATCCGCCGCGCGCACCTTGACGGCGCTGGGCTGCTGCTTGCCTGGTGTCACAGCTCTCCTATCCGGGTCAGGAACTTCGCTGTCCGCGCCAGCGGTAGAACGGGGTCGCGATCGCGTCTTTCGGCTCGCGCCAGTCCGGGTGATACGGCCGGACATACGGGCTGAGCTTGGAGCTGATGTCAGCGAAGAGCCGGTGCGCGGACACGTCCCGCAGGCCGGGCCCGATGGCGTGCTCCGACTCGATGAGGTGGAAGTACAGGTCATGGAAGGTGAACAGCGTCCGCTCAGACACTCCGGCCAGGCTGGGCAGCTCGCCTCGGTCCGACTCCGCGAACAGCTCGGCCACCTGGCCGGTGTTCGCGGCTTCCATCCGGGCCACGATCAGGGTCTTGTGCATCGCGCCTCCCCATTGATGGGCTCGCTCTCCCTGGCCTGTCGGGCGGCCACCGCGGCACAGCTCAGATATTGCGCGCGGGCGGTAGAAGGACGCTTAAGCACGGCTCGGACGGCCGGGACGGTACCGGTGCGGCGCGTTCAGGGGTCTGCCTCTCGGGCCGCGAGGGCGGCGCCATCGCCCCTGCCAGACGCAGCGCCTCGGCGGCCGCCCGAAGCGCGGCGATCTGCTCGGCGGCGGAGTTGTAGAGCAGCGTGACGCCGAGCGTGGTGACCCCGGCGCGGGCATACTCGGTCATCCGCCGCGCCATCCGGTCAACGGACCCGAGCAGGGATGTCTCGTCCACGAGCTCGAACGGGACCGCGCGGGCGGCGGCCGCGCGATCGCCGGCCTGGCATTTCTGGCGTATCTCGTCCACCGCGCTGCCGTACCCCATGCGCGCGGCCAGCCCGCCGTATACGCTGCCGCTCCTGCTGCCCAGGCCGATGAAGTTGGCGAAGTACCCGCGGAGCGCCGCGGCGGCAGCCTCGGGTTCGCTGCCCGTGCCGAGCGGCACCGACGGCAGTACCTCAAAGCCGTCCATGCCCAGGCCCGCCCGATCGCGCCCCGCCCGGAGCCAGCCCAGCGACTCCTCAAGGCGCTGCGGTGAGCAGAACACTCCGATCCAGCCGTCAGCGATCTCCCCGGCCAGGCTGACGCTCCCCGGCCCGACGCCGGCCAGGTAGACGGGGATGTCAGCGCGCACCGGGGCGGCCCGCAGGTGCGCCGCCTCCGTCGAGCCGGGTGGCGGGAGCTGGAAGTGGCGGCCGGCATGGCGCACCGGCTCGCCGCGCAGGGCCGTGCGCACGATCTCCACGTACTCGCGGACACGGCCGAGCGGCTGCCCGAAGGGCACGCCGTACCAGCCGAGGGACACGTCCGGATTGGATGCGCCGAGCCCGAGCCGGAACCGGCCGCCCGACATCGCGTCCAAGGTGGCGGCCGTCAGCGCGGCGAGCACCGGCGTCCGGGCCGGGATCTGCATCACCCCGGAGGCGATGCCGATCCGCCGCGTGCGCGCGGCGACCGCGCCGAGCACGCTAACCGCGTCTGACTTGAACCCCTCGGGGGCCAGGGCAACCGCGTAACCCAGGCGCTCAGCCTCCTGAGCTACCTCGACCGCGGTGTCGTAGGAGAGGAAGACTCCGAGCTTCATGGATGTCCTTTCAGCCGGTTCACCTCGGCAGCATGCGACGTCCCGCTCGGAAAGCGCACGTGTCGTGCATGAGCGAGCGGCGGCGCCGCACCGGGTCTTCTCCACCGATCTCCTAACGGCCGGTTGGACCCTGTCATGCGGAAGCGAGTACTGGCGCGATCTAGCTGGAGGCAAGGATGCGGGTCTTGTTCGCCACCTGGGCGGGAGGTGGGCACTACGCGCCGCTGGTGCCCCTGGGCTGGGCGCTGCGTGCCGCCGGTCACGAGGTGATGGTGACGAGCCATCCGTACTACGCGACCACGATCACCGCGTCCGGCCTGCCTGCCCTGCCGGCCGGGCCGGATATCGACATGTTCGAGCTGCTCCGGGCGAAACGGCGGGGCGAGGAGTGGCGCCCATGGCGGCCGGGCGGAGTCCGGGCCGATCCGCCCACGCACCGGCGGGGCTACCCAGGGATGAGCGACACCGCGGAGGAGGTGGCGCATGCGCTGGCCGACGATGTCCTTGACTTCGCCCGGTACTGGCGGCCCGACCTGGTGGTGTTCGAGCCGACCTCGTTCGCCGGGCCGCTGGTGGCCCGGCT
>Ga0209415_10001659_pt1 | contig 42481 bp, 33 predicted proteins | sample PeaSoiSIISIP2007_FD_187696 | JGI IMG/M metagenome (GOLD analysis project Ga0209415, IMG submission 187696) | Peat soil microbial communities from Weissenstadt, Germany - SII-SIP-2007 (SPAdes) (version 2) | ecosystem: Environmental > Terrestrial > Soil > Wetlands > Peat | place: Germany...
CGCCGGCGCGAGCATGACGCCCATCGCCCACAAGCCGAGTGCTCGGCCCCTTTGCGCTGCCGGAATCACATCGTTGACGATCGCCAGGCCCGTCGGCGAGATCAGCCCTCCACCGACGGCTTGCAGCATGCGAAACGCAATGAGCGCACCTGCACTCCATGCGAGCGACGCGCATACCGAGCCGATGAGGAAGATCGCTAACCCGAGCAAGAAGACCCGCTTGCGACCGAAGGTATCGGAGAGCCAGCCCGAGACCGGCGTGACGACGGAATAACCGAGCATGTAGCCGGTGACCGTCCACTCCATCGTTTCGACACCGACCTTGAACGAGGCGATCAGCTGCGGAACCAGGACGTTGGCGACGCTCGAATAGAGCGGCCCGATGAAGTTGCCGAGCGTGACGACGGCGACGATCAGGTATGGATTGTACTGGGGACGTGACGAAGCCGCGGCCATGCAGAAACGTTGCCCTTGGGCGTTAGGCTCCCCCGCTATGACCGATTATCACGACCGTGAATGGGGCGTCCCGCTACACGACGAACGCGGACTGTTCGAATTTTTGATCCTTGAGGGTGCACAAGCAGGACTGAGCTGGTCGACGATCCTCAACAAGCGCGCCGCGTATCGCAAGGCGTTTGCGGATTTCGATCCTGATCGTGTCGCGCGTTTCGACAAACGCAAGATCGAGTCGCTAATGCGCAACGAGGGCATCGTGCGCAACCGCCTCAAAATCGAAGGCGCGGTGAAGAACGCACGCGCGGTCCTCACCTTGCGGGAAAAAGGCATCTCGCTCGATTCTTTTACGTGGAGCTTCGTCGACGGAAAACCGATCGTCAACCGCTGGAGAAGCAGGTCGCAGGTTCCGGCCTCCACGCGCGTTTCCGATGCGATGAGCAAAGCTCTCAAGGCGGCCGGCTTCACCTTCGTCGGTACGACGATCTGCTACGCGCACATGCAGGCAACGGGACTCGTGAATGACCATCTCGTCTCGTGCTATCGTCATCGAGAGCTGGTGAACTCATAGGCCAAGCAGCGTGCGCACCTTTTCGAACGCCGCGTCGCGTTGTACGGTGACGAACTCGTACCCGTAGGTATCCATATAGCGGACGTTCTTGCGCGGAATCTCGTAAGCCGGCATCTCGCTGCCCGAAACGTCGTTCCGTAAGCTCAGCTCCATCATCGATCTTGCAAATGCGTCGGAGCCGTCACGACTCGCTATCCAGTTCACGAACAACTTTGCTGCATTTGGATGTGGGGCGCGGTTGATGAGCGAGACAAGACCAAAACCGCCTGAGAGAATACCAGGTCCGTCGGAGGCGGTAACCATCTGAAGTGGATAGCCCTGCTGCTGGAACAGCAAGACCGTGGTGAGATCGGCGCCGACGAAAATCGGGTAGTTTCCCTGCGCGAGCCACTGCACGGCCTGCCGCTGGTCGCGCGTGAGAACCGGCTTCTGCACACTGTAGAGCCGCTTGACGAACTCCGGGCCGAATGTGATGTAGAAGTAGCTGATCAGCGAGGCGCCCGCACCCGAAATCGTCGGATCCTTCGCGATGAACTTGCCCTGCCAGCGTGGATCGAGCAGCGACTTCCAGGTCGTGATCTCGCCCGGCTTTACGAGTCGCGTGTTGATCGCAAGGTCCGGCGTCACGAACTGTGACAGACGCAGTATCGTGCGCTGAGGATCTGCGTAGAGGAGGTGGCCGCCTTTCCAAACGCGGGGATCGGTGACGCGCGGGTCGACGAGAACCGGCTCGACGCGGTCGAGCCAACCATTTGGTAGGAAAGTCAACAGCGGCGTGTCGGGCCCCGAGATCATGACGTCGAGAAGGTACTTGCCGGCGGCGCGCTCCGCGCGGACGCGCGCTGCGGCTGCCGGACCTCCCCCGCTTTCGTAGAGGACCTTGATCCCGTAAGCCCGCTCGAACCCGGCCGTCAAGGCTTCGCGGGCCGGCTCGAGCGGCGGCCCGTTGACCGCCACGCTCCCCTCTTGCTTTGCCGCCGCTACGAGCGCGTCGAAGGCGCTTGCCCCACGCGCAGCCGACCCGACGGACAGGACGGCCGCTGCCGCCGCGAGCCCCAATCCGAGCAGTCTGCGAATTCCGCGAGGCGCGACCGCCGGGTGTATCATCTTATGAAGAGAGATCCTTTCAATCGCGCTCGTACCGCGGTGGGGATCAACATCCATTCAGGGGAACTGCGCCAGGCCTTCCCTTCGTTCGCTCGAAGGGGGACCGCGCATGCTTAGAGCTCGATTTCTGAGAGCGAATACCGCTCTACTTTTGTTTGCCGCGCTGGCCGTACAATTCGGCAGCCCAGGCGCCCGGGCGCAGTCCATGGCGCCGACGCCGAGTCAGGCGACGCAAGCGCAGGTCCGGACGCTCGCAAACGGCCTTCGTGTCGTCGTCGTCGAGGATCATAGCGCGCCGGTCGTCCAGACCGGGATGTGGTACCGCTTCGGCTCGCTTTACGAGACGAAGGGGAAGACCGGTCTCGCGCATGCGCTCGAGCACATGAACTTTCGCGGGACGCCCTCGCTCTCGAGCAGCGGCCTCACCGATTTCACCGCGCGGCTGGGCGTTCAAGAAAACGCGGAAACGTCGAACGACTACACGCACTTCTACTTCGTCTTGCCCGCCGACCGCCTCGAGACGGCCGTGCGGATTGAAGCCGACCGGATGCACAATCTGCTCTTGCGGCAATCGGACTGGAACCTTGAGAAAGGCGCCGTCCTCACCGAGATCGACTCCGACTTCTCGAGCCCGCCGAGCAAGCTCTACTACACGGTCCGCCGCGCGGCGTTCCCGCAATCGAATTACGGTCTAACGGCGCTCGGCGAACGGGCCGATGTCGTTCGCTCGACCGCGGCCGACCTTCGTCACTATTATGAAGAGTGGTACGCTCCGAACAACGCGACGCTGGTCGTAACGGGCGACATTCACGCCGATGACGTCTTTGCGATGGCCCAGAAATACTTCGGGCCGATCGCCCGCAAGACGCTGCCGACGGTCCACCCCGGATCGGCCCCAGCGGCGATGCGCAATCAGCAGGTCACGATCTCGGGCGACTATCCTTACAGCGTCGTTTTGCTTGCCTATCAAATGCCCGGCGATCTCGATCCGGCGGCGCCGGCTCCGAACGTCTTGCCGTCAGTGATCAACAACCAGCGCTCGCCGTTCTTCAAAGCCCTCGTCGAGAGCGGAATCACCCTCGGCTACAACGCGTTCGCCGACACGCAACTGCGCGGCGGCCTCTTCTACGTGCAGCTCGTCGTCGCGCCCAGCTCGACCCCGCAAAAGGCGATCGCAGCATTCACGACGACCTTGGCGCAAGTCGAGCGCGACGGCATCGCGCCCGACCTCGTCGACGCTTCTAAGAAGAGCGTCGCGATCCAAGCGATTTACGCGCGCGATTCGATCGCCGGGCTTGGCGATCGCTTCGGCGATGCCTATGGCGTCGAACAGCGCTCTCCCGAGGTCGACGATGCGCGGATCGCCGCCGTCACGGTCGCCGAAGCGAATGCGGCCCTCAAAAAATACCTGGCCCAGCGAAGCGTCACCGGCGTCCTCACGCCGCTCGTCCCCAAACCGGGTCAGCGCGCTTCGTCGCTCTCGGCAACGACGATGGTCTCCGAAAGCTTCGCCAGCCGTGCGCCGTCCGGCCCCATCATTCAGCCCGCGTATATCAAAGCCGCGCTCGCGCAGCCGATCGATCAGCAGAGCAAGGTCGATCCGAAACTCTTCACCTTGCCCAACGGTCTGCGCGTACTCGTCCAAGAGGTCCATACCAATCCGACGGTCTTCGTCTCGGGCCTCATCGACACGTCGCCGAAGTTCGATCCGCCCGGCAAGGAAGGACTTGGCGGTTTGACGAGCGCGCTCCAATCATATGGAAGCCAACAGTACGATTTCAATGCGCTCGGCGCGCTGCAGGACCGGCTCGCCGCCAACGTCGACCTCGGCATGAATTTCGACGCACACGGACTTTCGCGCGACTTTGATACGCTTGTCGACGTCCTCAACGACGGCGAGCGTCACCCGACGTTCCCCGCGCAGTACGTCTCGCTCGTCAAATCGGAGGAACAAGCCGCGATCTCGCAGCGCAACCGTAACCCCGATTACCTCGCGAGCCGCGCCTTTCTGAAGCTCCTGCTCCCGCCGGGCGATCCAGCGCTTCGGGAAGAGACGACCGCGTCGGTCAAAGCCGTCGCGCCGACGGACATGCGCGATTACGTGAGCCGCTACTATCGTCCTGACCTGACGTTGATTACCGTCGTCGGCGACGTCGACGCGAAGCACGTCGTCGACAAGCTGACGGCAACGTTCGGCGCGTGGACGGCCGAAGGCGCCAAGCCGGATATCGCCCAGTCGCCGATCCCGCTTCGGCCCGCCGCGTCGGCTTACGTCCCCGCCAACCGCGCCGCGGTCAGCGCCCACCTGGGACAGACCGGAATCGCTCGCACGAGCCCCGACTTCTATGCGCTCAACCTCATGAACGAGATTCTGGGCGCCGGCGGCAGCTTCGACACGCGGCTGATGGACGAGATCCGTAGCAAGCGTGGCCTCGTTTACGGGGTCTCGAGTTCGCTCAACGTGAACCGTTGGCGCGGGACGTTCGACTTCTCCTTGACCGCGGCGCCGAGCCGCGTCCGGCCGGCGGTCGCCGTTCTCAAGGCGCAGCTCGTCCGGATCCAGACGCAGCCGGTGAGCAGCGACGAACTCGTTCGGGCAAAGAGCAGGATCATTGCGGGAGCACTGGTCGCCGAGCAGGCAACTCAGACGATCTCGGACCGCTTGGCGAACATCGGGATCAACGGGCTCCCCACGAACTACTATGCCACCTTGGGGACGCGGTACAATCCGATCGACGCGACGGATATCGAACGCGTAGCGCGCACCTATCTTCATCCGAAGAATCTCATTGAAGTGTACGAGGGACCGAAATTCTGATGGCTACGAAGATCCGAACCATCGAGACGATCAACCCGGCTACGGAGGAGCATCTGGAGAGCTTCGACCCGTTCTCCGCCGCCAAGATCGACGCAACACTCGATCGTGCTTCGCGGACGTTTTCGTCGTGGAGGACGACGACGTTCGCGCATCGTGGAGAGCTGATGCGGAAGGCCGCGAAACTGTTACGCAACGAGGCCGGAGATTTTGCGAGACAGATCACCCTCGAAATGGGCAAGACGATCGGCGAAGCCGCGGCCGAGATCGAGAAGTGCGCGTGGAACTGCGAGTTCTACGCGGAGCATGCCGAGAAGTTCCTGGGCGATGAACGCGCCGAATCAACGGCGACGGAGAGTTACGTTGCTTTTCGTCCGCTCGGCGTCGTCCTCGCCGTCATGCCGTGGAATTTTCCGTTCTGGCAAGTCTTCCGCTTCGCCGCCCCGGCGCTGATGGCGGGAAACACGGCGGTTCTCAAGCACGCAAGCAACGTCACCCGCTGTGCGCTCGAGATCGAGCGAGTCTTCAACGAAGCGGGTTTTCCGGAAGGCGCGTTCGCGACGGTCATCGTCCCCGGTAACGAAGTGCGGTCGATCATCGAAGACCGCCGGATCGCCGCGGTAACGTTGACCGGGAGCGAAGCCGCCGGGATCTCCGTCGCCGAAGCGAGCGGAAAAGTCCTCAAGAAGAACGTCCTCGAGCTGGGCGGTTCGGATGCGTTCATCGTCCTCGCCGACGCCGATATCGCGCTCGCGGCGCAGTGGGCCGTAAGGTCACGTTTTCAAAACGCCGGTCAAAGCTGCATCGCCGCCAAGCGCTTTATCGTAGAAGTGCCGGCCTACGATGCGTTCCTCGCCGCGTTCGTCGCGGAAGCCAAAAAGCTCAAGGTCGGTGATCCCTTCGATCCCGCGACGACGGTCGGTCCGCTGGCGCGCGGTGACCTGCGCGAAGACCTTACCGCGCAGATCGACGCCTCGGTCAAAGGCGGCGCCCGCGTTGCACTCGGTGGACATGCGCTCGCCGGCAAAGGCTACTTCTTCGAGCCGACGATTCTCGAGGTCAAGGACAACGTCGTAGCATTCAACGAGGAGACGTTCGGCCCGGCGGCCGCCGTCGCGCGCGCGATCGACGTCGATGACGCCGTCGCGCTCGCGAACAAGTCGAAGTACGGTTTGGGTGGGAATCTCTGGACGCGCGACATCGCACGAGCGAAGCAGATCGCCGCGCGCTTGGAGTCCGGCGGCGTCTTCATCAACGGAATGACGGGATCGGATCCACGGCTCCCGTTCGGCGGCATCAAGCACAGCGGTTACGGACGGGAATTATCGCACTTCGGAATCCGCGAATTCACGAACATCCAGACGGTCTGGATCGGCCCGCCCAAGACTGTCGCAGCCAAGAAGGCCGCGTCCGAGTAAACAGGACCGGGGAACCGGCTTGCCCCAGTAGGCGTTTATAAGGAAACAATCTTGCCCGAAAGGACGTTGGGGCCATGCGCCGTTCCCGTGCTCTCTTTGCCGCCCTCATAGCGGCCGTCGCTCTTTCCATTGCACCGCTGGGCCCATCCGTCGCCGAGGACCCCTATGAAATCAACGTCATCCTCGCGTTGACCGGGCCCGGGACGTTCTTGGGAACCTCGCAGAAGGCGTCGCTCGACGTCCTCCAAGAGGTCGTCAACAAACAAGGCGGGATCAAGGGGCGGCCGATCAAGTTCGTTTACTACGACGATCAGACCAATCCGCAGCTCGCGGTCCAGCTGACGAACACGATCATGGCCAAGAAAGTCCCGATCATCCTCGGCTCGGATCTCTCGGCGACGTGCCGCGCGATGGATCCGCTCTTCAAGAACGGACCGGTGGAGTATTGCCTCTCGCCGGCGATCTATCCACCGAAGGGCGGATACGTCTTCACTTCGAGCGTCAGCACGAAGGACCTGATCACCGCGACGATCCGCTATTTTCACCAGCGCGGCTGGAAGCGGTTCGCGCGCATAACGACGACGGACGCATCGGGCCAGGACGCCGACGTGAACGTCCCCGAAACGCTCGCGCTGCCTGAATTCAAGGACATGACGGTCACCGCCAACGAGCACTATAACCAGACCGATCAGTCCGTCGCCGCCCAGATGGCGCGGATAAAAGCCACAAACCCGCAAGCGCTCTTGATCTGGGCGCCGGGGACGCCGTTCGGCACCGCGCTGCGCGCGATGAAAGACGCCGGCCTCGACATCCCGACGGCGACGACCAGCGCCAACATGGTCATCTCGCAGTTGAAGCAATACACCGGCCTGATTCCCAAAGATGGGCTCTACTTTCAGGGTTACGCGCACATGGCCGGGCTCGCTGAGAACCCGCAGATGAAGCGTGCGATCGACACGTTCACCGCGGCGCTCAAGGACCATGGGCTCGACAACGACGTCCAACACGGGATGGCCTGGGACCCGGCCATGATCACCGTCAACGCGTTTCGCGCCCTCGGCACGAATGCGAGCGCCGAACAGATTCGCGACTGGATCGGCGGCCAGAAGAGCTATGCCGGGATCACGGGGATCTACGACTTCAAGGACCTCGATCCGCACGGGCTCGCTGCAAGAGACGCGCTCATCTTCCGCTGGGACCCCGACAAAACGGCCTTCGTCGTCGTCAGCAAGTTCGGCGGATACCTCTAAGCCGCGAGGGAAGTCTTCATGAGAACAATCGCATCAAGCATAGCCGCGATCGCGGTGGTCGCGGCGATCCTCTTCGTGCCGCGCGCTACGTATAGCGCGGAGCCGCCGTACGACATCAACGTCGTCATGGGCCTCTCAGGCGGAAACACATTCATCGGAGCGGCCCAGCAAACGTCGCTCAAAGTCCTCGAAGACGTCATCAACAAGCAAGGCGGGATCCGGGGCCGTCCGGTCCACTTCAACTTCTACGACGATCAGACCAACCCGCAAGTCTCGGTACAGCTCACCAACGAGGTGCTGGCCAAGAAGCCCCAGGTGATGATCGGGTCCAACCTCTCGGCGATGTGCCGCGCGATCTCACCGCTTTTCAAGAACGGTCCGGTCGACTATTGCGTTTCGCCGGCGATCTATCCTGAAAAGGGCGCATACGTCTTCTCGTCGAGCGCGAGCACGAAAGACGAAATCATCACGTTCGTGAAATATTTCCACGAACGCGGCTGGATGCGGATCGCGCGCCTGACGACGACCGATGCGTCGGGTCAGGACGCCGATACCGATTTTCCCGAGGCGTTGAACCTCCCCGAGAACAAAGGGATGACGACCGTTGCGGCGGAGCACTTTAACCCCTCCGACGTCACCGTCGCCGCGCAAGTCGCGCGCATCAAAGCTGCCAATCCGCAAGTCATCATCGTCTGGGCGCCCGGAACGCCGTTCGGGACCGCGTTGCGCGGCCTCAAAGACGGTGGTCTCGACAACGTCCCGCTCGCAACGAGCGGCGCGAACATGACCTTGGCGCAGATGAAGCAGTATGGCGGTCTGATGCCGACCAACCTCTATTTCGCAGCGCTCGGCTACATCGGGGGCGTCGGGAGCCGGCAAATGCAGCCCGCGATCCGCACGTTCCAAGAGGCGATGAAGGCCCACAACGTCGGGATCGACTTCATGACCGGGATGGCCTGGGATCCCGCGATGATTATCATCAGCGCGTTGCGCGCGCTCGGTCCCGAGGCGACTGCGGAACAGATCCATACCTGGATCGAAAACCTGCACGACTTCGGCGGGATCAGCGGCGTCTACGACTTCCGAGACGGCAGCCAGCGCGGGCTATCGCAAAAGGACGTGCTGGTGCTGCGCTGGGACGATGCGCAAGGCAAGTGGATCGGGGTCAGCAAGCTCGGCGGAGGGCTTTAGTCCTCGAGCGCGTTGAGCTTGCGCAACAGTCGCGTGAGCTCGGCGCGTTCGCTTGGCGTCAGGACGCTCGTGTACTCGAGCTCCTTACGCAAAATCTCGGGCATGACGGCATCGATGAAGGCGCGCCCGCGTTCCGTGAGGACGGGCGGCGCAACGCGGCGATCGGTGCGGGACGAACCGCGCCGGACGAAGCGCAGCTCCGCGCAGCGGTCGACGAGACGAACCATCGTCGAGCGGTCGACGTCGAGGACGGCCGCGAGCGTCGTCTGCTTGATCCCCGGATTCGCGGCGATGAGGAGCAGAATCGTCAGCTGGGCCGGCGTGATCCCTGCGGGGACCGCCTCGCTGAACGACTCAAACAGCAGCAATTGACCGCGGCGCAGGTTATAGCCGAGCAACTGACCCAGGGCGCCCATGCGGACCTGTGGAGAGGCACGGGGACGCCGGATGGAAGGTTCTTCCGTGGTGGAGGCCCTGGGCATGGAAGGAGTCTACGCCCATTTTGTTGATTCGTCAAACTGTTGCACTCAGCAACAAAATGGGAGGCCGAATGCCGTCAGCCCGCCGCAAGGCCGAAGAGCCGCGCAGCATTCTCCTTGAGAATCAGCGGTCGGACGTCGTCGCGTATCCCGATCGCCGCGAAGTCGGCGATCCAGCGATCCGGCGTGATGAGTGGAAAGTCGGATCCGAAGAGCATCTTCGTGCGCAGGAGCGTGTTCGCGTACTGAACCAGGCTCGGCGAGAAGTATTTCGGCGACCAACCGGACAGATCGATGTACGCCTGCGGCTTGTGCAGGCAGATCGAGAGTGCTTCGTCCTGCCAGGGGAACGACGGATGCGCCATGATGATCGGCATGTCGGGAAAGTCGACCGCTACGTCATCGAGATACATAGGATTGCCGTACTTCAAGCGTACGCCGCCGCCGCCGCGCACGCCGGTCCCAATTCCGCTGTGCCCGGTGTGGAACAGCACGGGGAGCTTCGCTTCGGCGATCACCTCGTAGAACGGATAGACCGCCCGATCGTTCGGGAAGAACTCCATGAGCGGCGGATGAAGCTTGAATCCGCGGATTCCACCCGATGCAATGAGCCGGCGCGCCGCGTCGATCGCAGCCCGACCGCGCATCGGATTGACGCTGGCGAACGCGATCATAATGTCGGAATTCGCGGCCGCCAACGCGGCGACGTCGTCGTTGGCAACTTGCGTCTGTCCCGAAAGCTGCTCGTCTACCGAGAACATGACAAACCCAATCTTGCGTTCACGATAGTAGGACGGCACATCCGCAAATCCCGGTACTTCGGTCGCACCGAAATACCGGCGCACGGTCTCCCTAGCTTCGGAATCGTCGTCGGCCCACGCGTGCACGTGCACGTCGATCCCGACCAGAGCCGATGCGTTCATCGTCGGCACACTCTCCCCAGCAGTCTCGCGTTTCCTTCACCCCGTCGCAAATCGGCATCCCGCCCGCTTTAGAAGGGAAACACCATGAAGCGTCTTTTCGCATCTTTCCTGTGCATCGGCCTGATCTCGAGCATCACCGCCTCGGTGAGAGCGCAGTCGAGCGCGCCGATCGCGATCGGAGCCGTCATCTCGTACACCGGTCTGAGCGCGCCGCTCGGGCTTCCCGAAAAACGGGCGTTTGAGCTCGCAGAGAAAGTCATCAACTCCAAAGGCGGCGTCTTGGGACGCCCGATCCACATCGAGATCCAAGACGATGAAGCTAAGCCTGACGTCGCCGCGCAGATCGCTACGTCGATGATCGGCAAGGGCGTCGTCGCGCTCCTCTGCGGGACGCGCGTCGCGACGACCGAGGCGGTTGCGCGCGTAACTGCGGCGTCCGGTACTCCGCAGATGATCATGGTCCCGGACGAAGCTTCGTGGCGTACACGCGACGGATCCGTACTCAAGAACGTCTTCCAGATGATCCCCGGCAACGACCTCGAGGCTACAGCGCTTCTGCAGTTCGCAAAGACGAAGCTGCACGCGAAAACGATAGCGCTGCTCCATGACGACAACGTTTATGGCGTCGCGATCGAAGGGGTGATGCTCAAGCAAGCCAAAGCGATGGGCGTCGACGTCGTCGCAGATCAAGCCTATCCCGGGACAGCGACGGACTTCACGCCGCAGATCGTCGCGATCCGCGATTCGAAGGCCGACGTCATGATGCTCCTGGGCGCGACGCTGACGACGGCGATTGCGACGCGCAACGCGCGCTCGCTCGGGCTGAAGATTCCGATCGTCGGCACGAGCGGGATTCAGAGCGACGGCTATCTCAAGGCAGCCGGCAGCGCAGCCGAGGGCGCCTTTACGGACGGCCCGCTCGACATGGATCATCCGTCGCCGCAGCTGCGGGCCTTCGAAGAGGCATATCGCGCGGCCTACAACGAGATCGGCGATTCCAAGGCGACGAGCGCCTGGGACGCGGTCTCGCTGATCGTCGATGCGATCAAGTACACGAAGGGCAAGACCGATGCCGCCTCGATCAACGCCGCGATCGAGAAGCTCTCGCCCTGGCATGGCGCCAACGGGACATTCCGCTTCACGCCGACCGACCATGGCGGACTCGTCAACGTCACCGATGTGCACATCGCGGTTGCCAAGAGCGGCAACTGGGTCACGGTGCAATAGTTGGCCGCTATGCTCCCGCCGTCGCTACGCGCCTCATATGAGGGGCGCGTAGCGACTCTGGAACTCGCGCGCCCGGAGAAACGGAACGCGCTCAACGACGCGACGGTCGAGGGGATTGCGCAGTTCTTCGCTGCGCTTCCCGAGGAGATTGGGGCGGTCGTCATCTGCGCCCAGGGGCCGCACTTCTCGGCCGGGCTCGACCTCTCAACGGTCTCCGGGATCGGCCTGCTCGACGGGATCGCCAAGTCGCGGCTGTGGTACCGCGCGTTCGAGAGCATAGAGTTCGGGCGCGTCCCGGTCGTCGCGGTGCTGCACGGCGCGGTCGTCGGCGGTGGCCTCGAGCTCGCGGCCGCGACGCACGTCCGCGTCGCCGAGCGCTCCGCTTACTACGGCCTGCCCGAAGGACAGCGCGGCATCTTCGTCGGCGGCGGCGGCTCGGTGCGGATTCCGCGCCTCATCGGAACCGCCCGGATGATGGACATGATGCTGACCGGCCACGTTTACGATGCCGAGGAGGGAGCCGCAATCGGAATCAGTCAGTATCTCGTCGAGGACGGTGCCGGACGCGCCAAGGGGCTCGAGATAGCGCAGATGATGGCCTCCAACTCCTCGATGACGAATTTCGCGATCATGCACGCCTTGCCGCGGATCGCAGAAAGCGATCCGCACACCGGCTACATGCTCGAAGCACTGATGGCCGCGGTGGCGGTCAACGACGACGAAGCGAAAACCCGCATCGAGGCGTTCCTCAGCAAGCGCGGGCCGAAGGTGCAACCGCCGTGAACCAGACAATTCGCACATCGTCATCCGAACGTTTCGTTCGCCTCGGCCCGCATGAGACGAGCTTCGAGACGCGCCCCGACGGAACGATTATCGGACGGTCGCTCGAACCGCTCGCGCCGCATCCCGTAAAATTGACCGATGCGCTCGTTCGTTGGGCCGCAATCCGGCCCGAGGCGGTGTTGCTCGCCGAACGCGATGCCGACGGAGGCTGGCGAACGATCACATACGCGCAAGCGCTCGCCGCGGTACGCAGCATCGCCCAAGCGCTCCTCGATCGTCCCGTCTCGCTGGAGCGGCCGCTCGCAATCTTGGCTGAAAATAGCATTGACCACGCTCTCGTTGCCTACGCGGCCCAGCACATCGGGATTCCGTATGCACCGATATCGCCGCCGTACGCGCTCGTCTCCAAGGATTATCAAAAGCTTGCGCACGTCATGTCGTTGCTCACGCCGGGTCTCGTGTTCGCCGCCGACATGCGCTACGAAGCGGCCCTCGCGGCGACGCTTGCGCCTGACGTCGAAGTCGTCGTCGCCCACGACGGGTTCGAACGGCGCGCGACGACTCCACTCGATGCCCTCAAAGCGGTGCACCCGACGCAGCGGGTCGACGAAGCGGGCACACGCGTCACACGAGAGACGATCGCAAAAATTCTCTTCACGTCAGGCTCGACCGGCGTCCCGAAAGGCGTGATCAATACGCAGCGCATGCTCTGCTCGAACCAGCAGGGCATTTTACAGATGTTCCCATTCATGGAAGAGACGCCGCCGGTCTTCGTCGACTGGACGCCGTGGCATCACACTGCGGGCGGGAACCAACTCACCGGGACTGCGCTCTACAACGGCGGCTCATTTTACATCGACGAGGGCAAGCCCATCCCGGGGCTCATCGAGAAAACGGTCCGGAACCTGCGGGAGATCGGACCGACGATCTACTTCAACGTCCCCAAGGGCTTCGAAGAGCTTTTGCCGTTTCTGCGTTCGGACCGCCAACTGCGCGAGACGTTCTTTAGCCGTATGCAGATGCTTTACTACGCGGCAGCGGCGATCGCGCCGCGCGTTTGGGACGAGCTCAAGACGGTCGCGATCGAAGCCTGCGGCGAGAGCATCTTCATGACCTCGGGCTTTGGCATGACGGAGACGTCGCCGTCGACGCTCTTCGCGAACTGGCGAACCGACGTATGCGGCAACCTCGGCTTGCCGCTCCCCGGAGTCGCGATCAAACTGGCACCGACGGACGACAAGTACGAGGTTCGGGTGAAAGGCCCGAACGTGACGCCGGGATACTGGCGTCAGCCCGAGGTGACGCGGGCGGCCTTCGACGACGAGGGATTCTACCGCACTAGCGACGCGCTGCGGCCGATTCTCCCACACGACCTTTCTGCCGGCTTTCTCTTCGATGGACGCCTCACCGAAGATTTCAAGCTTTCGACGGGGACGTGGGTGAGCGTCGGACCGTTTCGGATCCGCTTGCTGGGCACACTCGCGCCGTTCGTCAAGGATCTCGTTTTGGCGGGACACGACCGCGATTACGTAAGTGCTTTACTCTTCGTCGACCCTAGCGTTGCCGCCGATCCGAATGCGCGCAAGGGGATCGCGGACGTCCTCGCGCGGCAAGCGCGCGAAAGTACGGGCAGCTCAACACGCATCGAGCGCGCGATCCTACTCGACGAGCCGCCGTCCTTCGAGCATGGTGAGATCACCGACAAGGGCTCAATTAACGTACGCGCCGTCCTCGCGCGCCGCGCCGCGGCCGTCGACGCGCTCTACGCGCCGGATCCTTCGCCCGCCGTCATCATAGCGACGTAACGGCGCGTGGAGATTCGTGGCACGATCGCTATCGTCACGGGCGGTGCGTCCGGATTGGGCGCCCAGACGGCGCGCGCTCTCCGTGCAGCGGGCGCAACGGTTGCGATCGTCGACCGCAACGGCCCGGCGGCGGAGGAGGTCGCGCGCGAGCTCGGTGCGCGCGCATTCACGTGCGACGTGACCGACGGCGACCAGGGCGTCCAAACGATCGCTGCGATCGTCACGCAACTCGGCGCGCCGCGGATCCTCGTTCACTGCGCGGGGATCGGGACCGCGCGCCGGATCGTCGGACGTGACGGACCGATCCCGCTCGAGGAGTTCGAACGCGTTGTCCGCGTCAATTTGATCGGAACCGTCAACATGGTCCGGCTCGTCGCGGCGGAGATGACGAAGCTTGCGCCTCTCGAAGACGGCGAGCGCGGCGTCATCGTGATGACCGCCTCGGTCGCGGCCTTCGACGGCCAGCTCGGCCAGGCCGCGTACGCCGCGTCGAAGGGCGCGATCGTCTCGCTCACACTCCCCGCCGCGCGCGAATTCGCGCAGTTCGGGATTCGCGTCGTAACGATCGCGCCCGGCTTCTTCGAGACGCCGCTGCTGGCCGAATTACCCGCGGAGGCGCAACAGCAGTTGATCGGAGCGATCCCGTTCCCCAAGCGCTTGGGCCGGCCCAGCGAGTTCGCAGAGCTCGCGCTGCATGCAATCACGAACCGCTCGCTCAACGGTGCGACGATCCGCCTCGACGGAGCGCTGCGCCTCCCGCCGCGCTAGACCATGCTCCAGCTCATCGTCGCAGGTTTAACGGTTGGTAGTGGGTACGCGCTAGTCGCGCTCGGGCTGCACATCATCTTGCGAGCGACCCGAATCATCAATTTCGCGCAAGGCGAGTTCCTCATCGTGGGCGGCCTCTTCGCGCTGACGTTCGTCGAGGTGCTTCACGTCAACGTCTGGATCGCGCTGCTCGGTTCGACTGCTTGCGGGTTTATCCTCGGCTTGGTATTCGAGCGGCTGATCCTGCGACCGGCTTCGCGATGCAGCGAGATCGCCCTCACGATCGTCACCATCGGCGCGCTCTACATCCTCCTCTATGGTCACGCACTCGTCCCGCTGTGGGGCAGCTCGCCGCACCCGTTGCCGGCATTTTCCGGCGAGGGCGCTGATTCGTTCGCGTTCGGCGGCGCCTCGATTCCATATCAGTCGCTCTGGGTCTTTCTGTTGCTCGCGCTCGCACTCGCAGTCATGTATGCCTTTTTCGAGCGGACGTACTTCGGCAAGGCGATCCGCGCAGCGGCCAACAACCCCATAGGCGCGCGTTTGACCGGAATTGACGTCACGCAGACGCGTGCGATCTCGGTCGCGATCTCGATCGCGTTGTGCGCGTTCGGCGGGACGATCATCGGGCCGATCACGCTCGTCGGCGGGGCCGGCGGGACGGCGATCGCGATCAAAGGGTTCGTCGGCGCAATCGTCGGCGGGTTCGAATCGCCGGTCGGCTGCGTCGTCGGTGGGTTACTCGTCGGGATCGTCGAGAAATTGCTCGAGGGGAAATTCGAGTACGGTCTCGCCGATCCGCTCGTGTATTCGTTGCTCCTGGTCACGCTGCTCGTCCGGCCGCAAGGCCTCTTCGCGTCGCGCGTGGGAGTCCGGGATTGATCGCGCGCCTGCACGCTGACGCGCGCGCGATTCCGATTCTTCTCGCGCTCGTCGGCGTCTGCGGCATCGTTGCAAGCAGTAACGCAACGTTCGTGCAGGCCGCGACGTATGCGGGTATCTACGCGATCGCGGCGATCGGCTTGTCGCTCCTGCTCGGTAGCGTCAACCAAATCTCGCTCGGACAGGCGGCGTTCTTTGGGATCGGCGCGTATGCGGTCGCGTATTTGACGACGAGCGCGAACTGGTCGTACTGGCCGGCGCTCGTCGTCGGCGTCGTCCTCGCGGCGTTCTTCGGCGTCGTCATCGGATTCATCGCGCTGCGCTTCCACGGCCATTATCTCGCGATGGCGACGCTGGCATTCAACTTGATCTGCGTCGGGATCTTTCATCAGTGGAAGCTGATCGGCGGGGCAGTCGGGATCAACAACATTCCCTTCGCGCAGCTCGGCCCGATCCGCATCGCGGGGACGCCGGCGTTTTGGTTCGCCTGGATCGCCGCAGCGATCGTCGCGCTCCTCTCGCTTCGCTTGTTACGCGGACGCATGGGCTACGCATTCGAAGCGATCCGCAACGATGAGCTCGCCGCCGAGGTCACCGGCGTCCCGACGCGACGCTGCAAAATCGTCGCGTTCACTTACGCGGGCGCGCTCGCCGGACTCTCCGGCGCGATGTACGTCGCCGTCATCGGTTTGATGGCGCCCGACATCCCCGGCGTCGGCTTGACCGTCGATTTGCTCCTGATGGTCGTGCTCGGCGGGATGGGCAGCGTCTCCGGCGCGATCATCGGCGCGTGCTTCATCGGCTTCCTCAGCATCACCGGACACTCGTTCGACAACTGGCGTGAGGTCGCTTACGGCGTCGTCGTTATCGCGGTCGTCGTCGCTGCACCTGGGGGCCTCTTTGGCTTGATCCGCGGCCGCGCACGCACTCGCGCGACCGATGGTGCCCCTGCGCCGCGCATCGAGAGCGCAATGGCCCCGTTGGTCCTGCATTCGAATGAGCTGCCGCTCGTCGTCAGCGGCGTCACGAAGCGCTTCGGCGGCCTGATCGCGGTAGACGCAGTAAGCTTTGCGCTAGAGTACGGAACGTTGACGTCGCTCATCGGCCCCAATGGCGCGGGGAAGACGACGCTCTTCAACGCGATGTCGGGTATCGGCCGCGTGAACACCGGGACGATCCGCATCGCCGGGACCCCAGTGACCGGTTGGGCACCGCACCGGATCGCTCGCCTCGGCGTCGGGCGCACGTTCCAAAATGCTCGATTGTTCGACGAGATGACGGTCCTCGAAAACGTCGTCGCAAGCGTCCTCGCGCTGACCCGCGTGAACGAGCGCGCCGCCAACGATCGCGCGCGCGAAACGCTCGCGCGCCTCGGACTCGAGCATCTTAGCACGACCTATGCGATGCATTTGCCGTTCGGCGAGCGGCGACGCGTCGAGCTCGCGCGCGCGATCGCTGCCGACCCGTGGCTGCTTCTCGTCGACGAGCCTGCAGCCGGGCTCAATGCGCGCGAACGCACGACCCTACAGCAAGACTTGCTCGCGATCAGAGGCCGAGGCGTGACGATCTTGCTCATCGAGCACGACATGAAGCTCGTCATGTCGATCAGCGACCGCGTCATGGTCTTGCAGTTCGGGAAGATGATTGCCGACGGAACGGCCGGCGTCATCCGCAACGATCCGCTGGTCGCGGCCGCCTACCTGGGAATCGCGAGCTAGCACGCGCAATGCTCCTCGATGTTCGCGATCTGCGCGCAGGGTACGGCCAGCTCGACGTGTTGCACGGCGTGAGCGTCTATGTCGATCTCGGCGAGCTCGTTGCCGTCCTGGGTCCCAACGGCGCCGGTAAGTCGACCTTGCTGCGCGCGGTCTCGCAGCTCGGTCCGGCGGTCCGCGGTGGATCGATCGTCTTCGACGGACACGATCTCCTGCGGACTTCTACCGAACAAGGCGTACGTTACGGCTGCCTCCACGTCGCCGAAGGCCGACAGCTCTTCAGCGAGTTGACGGTCGACGACAATCTGCGTTTGGGTGCATACGCGACCGACCATAAGACGATCGAACGCGACCTCTCGTCGGTCTACGAACGCTTCCCGGAGATCGCGCGCCGTAGGAGCGCGGTCGCATTTTCGCTTTCCGGCGGCGAGCAGCAAATGCTCGCGATCGGGCGCGCGCTGATGGCCAAGCCAAAACTCCTCATGCTCGACGAGCCCTCAACCGGACTTGCACCGCAGGTCGTTGCGAAGATTTTTTCGATCATCGGCGACCTCTGCCGCGCGGGAACCGCGGTGCTCCTCGTCGAGCAGAACGCGTATCTCGCGCTGCAGCACGCTGACCGCGCCTACGTACTCGAAAACGGCGCGACAGCGCTGTCAGGGTGCGCCGCAGAGCTCTCCGCCGACGAACGCATAAAAGCGATCTACCTTGGCGGTGCTACCGGAGAATGACGATGGCGATAGATGACAACAGCTTTGCCGCGATGCTCGAGATGGTCCGGCGCTTCGTCGCCGAACGGCTCCAACCACTCGAGAACGAGCTCGAACGGACCGGCACCGTCCCGCAAGCGATCGTCGCCGAGATGCGCACGATCGGCTTGTTCGGCCTCACGATCCCCGAAGAGTACGGCGGTTTCGAACTGAACACGCGGCAGGCGTCGGAGATCGACATGACGTTTGCGCAAACCTCTCCTGCCTTTTCGCTCGTCTTCGCGCCGAACGCGGGCTTGGGCAGTCGGGCGCTGGTCCTTGCCGGGACCGAGGAACAGAAAAACACCTATCTGCCGCGTCTGGCAAGCGGTGAGCTCTCGAGCGCATTCTGCCTGACGGAGGCCGAAGCCGGTTCCGACGCAGCGAGCTTGCGCACCCGCGCAGTGCGCGACGGCGACGCCTACGTCATCAGCGGTTCGAAGCGTTTCATCACGAATGCCCCACGTGCCGACGTCTTCACCGTCATGGCGAGAACCGGTTCGCAGGAGTCAGGCGCCGCGGGCATCTCCGCATTCATCATCGAGAAGGGCACAGCCGGCCTGCGTCTGGGGAAGCCTGAACGAAAGATGGGTCAGCACGGCTCCGACATCTGCGACGTCATCTTCGACGATGTGCGCGTCCCGGTCGATCAGCGAATCGGGCCCGAAGGCGAAGGCTTCAAGATCGCGATGCGCGTTCTCAATCGCGGCCGGATCCACATCGCAGCCAGCGCCGTCGGGATGATGAAGCGGATGATCGACGAATCGTCACGCTACGCTCTCACGCGCAAGCAGTTCGGCTCGCCCATCGCCGACTTCCAACTCGTGCAGGCAATGCTTGCCGATTCCGAGACGGAATACCATGCGGGTCGGGCACTCCTCTTCGAAGCCGCCGACGCTATCGATGCCGGCGCGGATGCCCGCCAGATCGCAGCCTGCGCGAAGTATTTTTGTTCCGAGGCCGCGGGGCGGGTTGCGGATCGTACGGTGCAGATATTCGGCGGGGCGGGGTACGTTGCCGACTATCCGGCCGAGCGTTTCTACCGTGACGCGCGCGTCCTGCGGATCTACGAGGGAACGAGCCAGATCTTGCAGCTCGCCATCGCCCGCACGATGCTGCAGCGTTACTAGCGGCTATTGGTCGAGTAGATCAGCTCGCTCGCCGGGAAGGACGCGAACTTTCCGTATTTCGCGGCGACGTCGATCTCGGGCTGCATCATCGACGGCGTCAAGCGATCGCCGAAACGGACGCGCACCATCGTCGCAACGACTGCGGGATCGATCTTCGTGTATTTCGCGAGGATCTCGGCGCTCTTCGCCTCGTTGGCGTTGGCCCACACCGCCGTCTCGCGCATCGCCGCCGCGAACTTCCTTACGAGATCGGGATGATCGCCGGCCCACTGCGACATCGTGAACCAAGAGCCGAAGAGAAAGTCTTTCGCGACGGCACCGAACGGATACGCGAGGACTCGGCCGTTCTTCTTCGCGATCGCAAGCCACGGCTCGGTGAAATAGGCGGCGTCGATCCGGCCGGCGGTCAGCGCATCGGGCATCGCCGAGTATTGCAGCTCGACGAAGCGGACCGTCGAGGAATCACCGCCGTTGTGGTCGATCCAGGCGCGCGGCCCGAACTCCGAGATCGTCCCGAGGCCGGTCACCGCAAAGATTTTGCCGTTGAGATCTTTGGCGCTGCGGATCGGCGAATTGACGGCGACGAAGACCGCGGCATTCGGCGCCGCCGACGTGTAGAGCGAGGCCGGCGCGATGACGACGAACGGGATCTGCTTGCTGTGCGCGATCGCGATCGGGACGAGACTCGACCACCCGACGTCGACCGAATTCGACGCTACGGCCGTCGTGACGACGCTCGCGCTCGCGATCATGCGAATGTCGGCGTCGAGGCCGGCCTTGGCGAAGAACCCCATCTCCTTCGCGTAGAAAGCTTCGGCTGACGTCTCGGTCGGCACGACGCCGACACGGATCGGCGTCGCCGTCTGCGAGTGAGCGGGAGCGGCGCTTGCAGCGAGCGCTCCTGCGACAAAGGCAGATCTAGTGCAACGCCTCAAAGATCCGCTCGGCCGTAATCGGCAATTCAGAGATGCGAACGCCGCACGCGTCGGCGATCGCGTTCGCAATCGCCGGCGCGACGCCGGAGGTCGTGAGTTCCCCGATCATCTTGGCGCCGAAGGGGCCGGGCCCGTCTGCGGCCTTGACGTGGACGCTCCGGAACGGCGGTACGTCCATTTGCGTCGGCAGCTTATAGTCGCCCAGATTGAGATTGACGATCTTCCCGCCCTCGACGCGCAGGTCTTCGGTAAGCGCGTGGCCGACGCCGAAGACGAAGCCGCCGTTGAGCTGCCCGCGGAAGGCGACCGGATTGATGATCGTGCCCGCGTCGATGATACAGAGCACGTCGTGAATCTCGATCGTCCCCGTCTCTTTGTCGACCGAGAGATCGACGTAGAAGAGCGAGACGTCGGTCCAGTCGGGATCGACCCCGTGCTTGTGCGTGTCGACGTAGTTTCCCGTGATGTCGACGGGACCGGCACGCAGCAGTTCGGCGGTTGCGTCGTCCCAGCTTTTCTGCGGGTATCCAAGCGCGTCGAGTTGCGCACGCAGCTGCGTTGCGGCATCGAACGACGCCTCGCCGAGGATGTGCGTCGTCCTGCTCCCGCCGACGCCGAAATCGAACGGGAAGTTCGCCGTGCTGTCGCGCCGGACGCGGACCCGGGCCGGATCGACCTCGAGTACCTGCGCGGCGACACGCGCGGTCATCGTCAACGCTCCCACGCCGACCTCCGTGCAGCCCGTGCGGATGTCGACGATGCCACCCGGTAAAATAGAGAGCTTCGTCATCGAGTTGCCGCCGCCGATGTGGCGCGCGGTAAGTGCAATCCCATGACCGCGCCCCGGCTCGCGCTTGCGCCCCCAATCGACGTGCTCGCGCAGCGTCTCGAGCACGGCGACACCGTTTGCATCGTGGTGCGGACGCCCGTCCATATCCGGCTCGCCCGGACGCATGGCGTTACGCAGACGGAACTCGAGCGGATCGATCCGGAGTTCGCGGGCGATCGTGTCGATATGCGCCTCGAGTCCGAAAAGCGTCTGCACGTCGCCCGGTGCGCGGAGAAATCCACCGGGGACGGTATTCGTATAGACGGTCATCCGCTCGATGCGAGCTGCCGGGATATGGTAGGGCGTCTTGGGATACATCCCGGGTAGCAAGTGCGGGATGATCTTCCCTGCAGCGTACGCACCGCCGTCGAAGACGACGCGCACGTCAAGCGCCAGGATCTTGCCGTCTTTGGAAACCGCCGTGCGGAAGCGATTCGTCGAGGCGTGCCGGACGTTCGTCCCTTGAATGTCGTCAAGGTAGTTGCGAACGTGCTTGACCGGCCGCTTCGTCGCCGCCGCTAGGAAGTAGCAGTGGAATTCTTCGACGGAGAGGCCCTTTGCGCCGAACTCGCCGCCGATGAAACACGGCTCGATAACGATTTTTTCCTTCGGGATTCCGATGCAGAGCGCCATTTGGTCGCGTAAGCCGTAGGGCGATTTGTTCGTCGAGATGACATGGACGAGGCCGTCGTCGTCGATCCACACGAGCGTCGCGCGCGGCTCGATGTAGCCTGGGAAATGGCGCGGCGTCCGGTACGTCTCCTCGAAGACGCGATCGGCCTTGGCGAAGACCGCATCGACGTCGCCGTTGACGACCTTCTCGTAACCCTGGATGTTGGGATGCGGGACGGGGAGACGCTTTGGCGGCGGCGCGAGGAACGGATAGCGCTCCGCGTGCTCGTGCAGCACGAGCGCGTCCGACGCCATCGCTTCTTGCGGATCGAAGATAGCCGGCAGCTCCTCGTACTCGACTTCGATCGCCGCGGCCGCGGCTTGCGCGATCTCCGGCGTCTCTGCTGCGATCGCTGCGACGTAATCGCCGATGAAGCGGACGCGGTCGATGGCGAGGACCGGCCAATCGAGCAGCTTTCGGCCGAAATAGTGCTCGCCGATGTCTTGGCCGGTGAGGACCACGTGCACGCCCTTCATCGCGCGCGCCGCCGACGCGTCGATCGACGCGATCTTCGCATGGGGCGTTGGCGACGTCACGAACGCCGACCAGAGCATCCCCGGCATCGTGTAGTCGGCGGCGTACAGCGCCTCACCCGAGACTTTCTCCCGGCCTTCGACCCGGTATTCGCCGGTCTCCAAGATACTGGTTTGCGGGCGGTCTATGGTCGTTGTCATTTTACGGCGCTCCGCCCCAGGCTCCGCGCCCCCCACGCTCCGCGTGGGGCCCCCAAACCGACGGGCCCATCAACCTGTTGCGGCAATAACCATCCCCCGCGGGGGCCCGTAATATCATTCTGCATGAAGTGCCTCAAAAATGCGTTCGGAACTGAGAGGAAGGTCGGTGATGCGGACTCCGCAGGCGTTCGCGATCGCGTTGGCGATCGCCGGCGCGACTCCGGAGGTCGTTAGCTCCCCGATGGATTTCGCCCCGAAGGGGCCTGGACCGCTCGCCGCCCTGACGGTCGCGTAGCGGAAGGGCGGCGTATCCATCTGTGTCGGGAGCTTGTAGTCCCCCAAATTCAAGTTGACGATCTTGCCGCCCTCGACACGCAGATCTTCCATCAACGCGTGGCCGACGCCGAAGATGAAGCCGCCGTTGACTTGGCCGCGATAGGCGACCGGATTGATGATCGTCCCGGCGTCGCTGATCAGCAGGATATCGTGAATCGTGAACGCGCCGGTCTGGGGATCGACGGAAAGGTCGACATAATAGAGCGAAACGCCGGTCCACTCGCCCTCTCCGTGCTTCTCCTCACCGTCATAGGTTCCAACGATGTCGACGGGTCCGCTTGCCAGCAACTCCGCCGTCGCGTCATTCCATGATTTGCCTGGATAACCGAGCGCTTCGAGACGCCGGCGCAGCTGCAGCGCGGCATCCAACGATGCGTCGCCGACGATATGCGTCGAGCGGCTCCCGCCGACACCCGGATCGACCGGCACGTCACTGGTATTGCCGCGGCGCGCGCGGACCCTCGACGGGTCGACCTCGAGCACCGTCGCGACGACGCGCTGCACGACGGTCAAAACGCCCATCCCGACTTCCGGATTGCCGGTCCGCATATCGACGATGCCGCCGGGCAACAGCGACAAATTCACTCCGGTCTTCCCGCCGCCGATATGCCGTGCGATCAAGGAGATCCCCACGCCGCGCCCCGGTTCGCGTTTGCGACCCCAATCGACGTGCTCGCGCAGCGTGTCGATGACCGCGACGCCGTTGTAGTCCTGGTGAGGATGTCCGTCGACGTCGGTATCGCCCTCGCGCATCGCGTGGCGCCGGCGGAACTCGAGCGGATCGATCCCAAACTCGTGCGCCATCAAATCCATGTGCGATTCGAGTGCGAAGAGGATTTGGACGTCGCCCGGCGCTCGCAGGAAACCGCCGGGCACCGTATTCGTGTAGACCGTCATCCGCTCGACGAAGGTGTTCGCGACGTTGTACGGCGTCTTCGGTATGCGGCCCGGGATGAGGTTCGGGACGATCTTCCCCGCCGCGTAAGCTCCACCGTCAAAGACGATCTTGACGTGCAGCGCGACGATCATGCCGTCTCTCACGCCCGCACGAATCGTCGTGCGCGAGGCGTGCCGCACGCAAGTCCCTTGGATGTCGTCGAGGTACGCGCGAACGTGCTTGATCGGCCGCTTTGCGGCCGCAGCCAAATAATAACACTGAAATTCTTCGACCGAGAGCCCCTTCGCCCCGAAGTCGCCGCCGATGTAACACGGCTCGACGACGAACTTCTCCGTCGGCAATCCGGTCGAGATCGAAAGCTGGTTGCGAAGCGAGAACGGCGATTTCGTCGTCGAGATCACGTGCGTTATCGCGCCGTCGTCGATCCACACGAGCGTCGCGCGCGGCTCGATGTAGCCCGGAAACATGCGCGGCGTCGAGTACGAATGCTCGAAGATCCGGTCGGCTTGCGCGAAGCCGGCGTCGAGGTCGCCCTTGCGGACGAACTCGTAGCCCTGGACGTTCGGGTGCGGGATCGCGCTGCGCTTGGGCGGTCCCATGAACGCGTAGCGTTCGCCCTCGGGATGCAGGAGCGGCGCACCGTCTGCCAACGCCTCGCCGGGATCGAAAATTGCCGGCAGTTCTTCGTACTCGACGTCGATCGCGGCCGCCGCCGCCTCGGCGATCTCGCGGGTCTCGGCCGCGACCGCGGCGACGTAGTCGCCGATGAAGCGGACGCGGTCGTGCGCCAGGACCGGCCAGTCGAACAGGCGGCGGCCGAAGTACTTTCCGGCGACGTCCTTACCGGTGAGGATCGAATGGACGCCCTTCATCGCGCGTGCGGCGGAGACGTCGATCGAGACGATCTTCGCATGCGGTGTCGGCGAGGTGACGAACGCGGACCAAAGCATCCCCGGCATCGAGCAGTCGGCGGCATACTGCGCCCGCCCCGAAACCTTCTCGTTGCCTTCGACGCGATATTCGTCCGTTTCGAGAAGCGTCCCGGCTCGCGTCTCGAGCGTGGTCGTCATCGCTGCAATGCCTCGAAAATTCGCTCGGACGTAAGCGGAAGAGTCGTCACGCGAATACCGCACGCATCGGCGACCGCGTTTGCGATCGCGGGCGGGACCCCCGAAGTGCTCACCTCGCCGGCCATCTTCGCGCCCCATGGGCCGGGCCCGCGTTTGGTCGGCAGATAGACGACCCGCAGCGGCGGCATGTCCGCCTGCGTCGGCAGCTTGTACTCGCCGAGATTGAGGTTGACGATCTTGCCGTCCTCGACGACGAGCTCTTCGGTCAACGCGTGACCGATGCCGAAGCTGAAGCCGCCGTTGACCTGCCCGCGATGCGCGACCGGATTGATGATCGTCCCGACGTCGACGACGAAGACGACATCGTGGATCTCGAGCGCTCCCGTTTGGGGATCGACGCTGAGTTCGACGCAATAGGCGTTGAAGTCGTGCCATTCCGGCTCGCCGTGCTTGTGTTCTCCGTCGTGCGTCCCCGTAATATCGACGGGCCCTTTGCGCAAGAGCGCCTTGACAGCTTCGTCCCACGCGACCTGCGGATAGCCGACCTCTTCGAGCATCGCGCGCAGCTGCTCGGCGCCGTTCATTGCGGCCATCCCCCCGACGTGCGTGACGCGGCTCGCACCGACCCCAGGGTCCGGCGGGACGCTCCCGGTCGCGCCGCGCGCGACACGGATCCGATCGGTCTCGATCTCGAGCACGTGCGCGATGACCCGCGCGATGACGGTGAACGTCCCGACGCCCTGTTCCGTCGTCCCGGTCCGCACGCGGATCGTCCCGTCGGGATCGAGGCCAATCTTCAAGCTGGTCTTGCCCATCCCGACGTGCCGCGTCGTCAATCCGATCCCGCGACCGCGTCCCTCCGGAAGAGCCTTGCCCCAGTCGACGGCTTTTCTCAAACCCTCGAGGACGTCGACCGCGCGCGCTTCGTGATACGGCGTCCCGTCGATGTCGATCTCACCGTCGCGAATCGCGTTCTTGAGGCGAAACTCAAGCGGGTCGGCGCCCAATTCGCGCGCGATCATGTCGACGTGAGATTCGAGCGCGAACATGATCTGGACGTCGGCCGGCGCGCGGACGTGCCCGGCGGGGACGGTGTTCGTGTACGCGCAGATTCGCTCCATGCGCGAGTTGCGGAAATAGTACGGCGTCTTCGGCGTGACGCCCGGGATCAATTGCGGGACCGGTTTACCCGCGGCATACGCGCCGCCGTTGAAAACGAGCCGCGCGTCGAACGCGACGAACCTGCCGTCGGCGTCGACCCCGCTGCGGAACGTGATCTTCGAAGCGTGACGGACGTTGGTCGACTGAATGTCGTCGAGGTACGTGCGGACGTACTTGACCGGACGGCCGGTCGCCCGCGCCAAGTAGTAGCACTGGAACTCTTCGATCGAAAGCCCCTTCGAGCCGAAGTCGCCGCCGATGAAGCTCGGCTCGATGACGATCTTCTCGGGCGGGAGCCCCGTGCACGTCGCCATCTGGTTGCGCAAGCCGTACGGCGACTTATTCGTCGTCACGACGTGGACGACGTCGTCCCGGTCGATCCAGACGAGCGTCGCTCGCGGCTCGATATATCCGGCAAAGTAGCGCGGCGTCGTGAACGTGTGCTCGAAGACCCTCGCAGCCTTGGCGAAGCCTGCCTCGACGTCGCCCTGTTTCATCAGGTTGTAACCCTGCATGTTCAGATGCGGGACCGGCGGCCGCTGCTTTCCATTATATGCGTAGTTCTCGGGACGCTCGTGAAGGGTGACGGCGTCCTTCCCGATCGCCTCCTCGGGATCGAAGACCGCCGGCAACTCGGCGTAGTCGACCTCGATCAGCCCAACTGCTTCGAGCGCGGCCTCGCGCGTCTGCGCTGCAGCGGCGGCAACGTAGTCGCCGATGAAGCGAACCTTCTCGTAGGCCAGCACCGGCCAATCGAAGAGGACGCGGCCGAGCCGCCGCTCGCCGATGTCGGCGCCGGTGAGGACCGCAACGACCCCGGGCACTTCTTTGGCCTTGCGCGTATCGATGGACCCGATCTTGGCGTGCGCAACCGGGCTCGTCAAGAACGCCGCCCACAGCATCCCATCCATCACGAAGTCGGCGGAATACTGGGCCTGGCCCGATACTTTTTCGCGTCCCTCGACGCGAATCTCGTCGCGCTCGAGCGCCCCCGGGCGTGACGGTGCTTGCGTTACCGTCATCGCGCGATTATCCGACCGGGTTGGTGGAGAGTGCCTTCTTCATGTTCTCGACGATCTCGCCGACGGTCTGATCGGCCTTCTTACGGATGATCGGCTGCCCGAAGTCGCCGATTCGCCCGAGCACTTGCGCATCCGTGACGATCTTGAGCGTCGTCGACGCAGGCGACGTGCCGCCGAGCTCCATCGTCATCTGCGCCTTGACCGCGCCGCCGATCCGCTTGTCGGCCGCATCCACGGCGAGCACGGCGCGCCCCGCGGCTTCATCTTTTTCGACGATCGACAGGTCGCTCTTCAGCGCGAGGCCGATCGGGCCGACGCGAACCTTCATCGTCGCGCGATACTTGTCGCCGCCGAGATCTTCGAGCCCCTCGAGCCCCGGGACGCACTTTGCTACGCTCGGGACGTCCATCACGAATGCCCAAACGCGATCGCGTGCCGCCGGCAGCTCGACCGTATGTTCGAATTTCACGCTGCTATCCTTATTTGATGAGGCTCTTGATCGCGCGCTCGGTCCAGACGCGCGCCATCTCGCGCTTGTACTTCGCGGAGCCGCGAATGTCGTCGAGCGGATCGACTTCATCGCGCACGAGGGCCGCCGCTTCCGCGACGATCTTGTCCGTGAGCTTTTTCCCCTTCAGTGCGGCCTCGGTCTTCGGCGCGCGCAACGGCGTCGGGCCAAGCGCACCCAAACCGATGCGGATATCTTCGCACGTTCCGCCGCTGCCGAGCTTCATGACGACGGCGACCGCGACGGTCGCATAATCATCCTTCGACTGCGGCAAAAACTTGACGTACGTCCCCTTCACCCCTGAAGGTTGCGGCGGGATCCGTACTGCGGTGACGATCTCCCCGGACTCGAGGGCGACTTCGAAAAAATCGCGGAAGAACTCGGTCGTGGGGATCGTGCGCGACTTTCCGTCGGAGGCGACAACGATCTCGGCGTTGAGAGCGAGGAGCATCGGCGGGGGATCCTGCGCCGGATCGGCGTGGACGACGTTCCCGCCGATCGTCGCCTGATTGCGAATCCGGACCGTCGCGACGTGGCCGAACGTCTCGCACAACGCCGGGAAGAAGCGCGCGACCATCGCCGAGCGTTCGACCTCGCGATGCGTGGTGAGCGCGCCGATTTCGATCCCGCCCTGCGCGGTCGGCGCAATCCCGCGCAGCTCGCGCAGCTTGCGCATCCCGATGACGTGCTTGGGCTGCACGAGGCCCTGGCGCATCATGATGACGAGATTCGTCCCGCCGGCGATCAACTGCGCATCGTCGCCGTATTTCTTGAAGAGCGAGAGCGCCTCCGCGAGTGAGGCCGGTTCGTGGTAATCGAAGGTCGTCATGCGGAAGCCTCCGCGGCGGCCTGGATCGCCTCGACGATCTGGTAGTAGCCGGTGCAGCGGCACAGGTTGCCCATCATCCAGGCCTTGATCTCGTCGACGCTCGGATGCGGGTTGGACTGCAAGAGCGCGGTCGCGGACATCAGCTGTCCCGAAGTACAGATTCCGCACTGGAAGCCGCCCTTACGAATGAAGGCGTCCTGGAGGGGCGTCAACTCGCCGTCCTTTGCCAGCCCTTCGACCGTCGTGACCGAGGAGCCGTCGACGAAGACGGCCGGCGTCAGGCATGCCGAGGTGACCTCCCCGTCGATGATCACGCTGCATGCCCCGCAGACCCCGACGCTGCAGCCTTCCTTTGTACCGGTCAGGCCGCAGTCGTAGCGCAGAAGATCGATCAGCAACCGACCGGCCTCCACGCTGACCGTCCGCTTCTGCCCGTTGAGTTCGAATTGAATGTTGTGAGTGCTCATGCTCCCCCTAAGGAAACCTGGGCCGAGTTCTACTAGGGTTGTTGCGAGCCCCCTCTGACCATGCTCGAGGCGGCGATCTGCTCGTATCCGCGGCGGATCGCCTCCGGCGGGCCGACGAAGCTCGTGCGCAGCCAGCCTTCGAAGGCGTCGCCGAAGATCGCGCCCGGAATTGCGATCACGTTCTTGCGTTCGATGAGCTCGAGCGCAAAACGCAATGAGTCGCCGCCGACGCGCACCGCCAGAAAGAAGGCGCCGTCGGGTTCGATGAACGTGAGACCCGCGTCCCGCGCGACCGCGACAACCGCATCGCGCCGCGTCCGGTACCAGTTGCGGTTGGCAGCGATCGCGCCGTTGCGAAAAATCTCGAGCGCGACGCGCTGCGCGAAAGTGCTGGCGCACGACGTCGTCCACGCGTGCATTTTGACGATCTCCGGCATGACCTCGCTCGGCCCGATCACCCAACCCAAACGCAACCCGGTCAGCGAATTGCTCTTCGAGAGCGAGTTGACCGAAATCGTTTGAGGATAGACCTCCGCGAACCAGCCGGCGTCCTCACGATAGATCTGCTCGCGATAGACCTCGTCATGGAGAACGTGGACGGGGGGCCCGGGGCGATCGCCAAGCGCCTTCGCGACTCGCGTGACGGCGTCGCGCGAGATCGTGCGCCCGGTCGGATTGCACGGCGAGCACACGACGATCATCCGCGTCTTCGGACCGATCGATTCGAGGATCTTTTCAGGATCGAACGCGAAGCCGTCGGCTGCGCTCATCGAGACGGTGCGGACGGCGATCCCTTCAACCTGGGCGATCTTGACGTAGACGGCGAAGGCCGGCTCGACAACGAGCAATTCGTCTCGCGCCGGATCGAGCAACGTCTTGATCGCGCAGTACACCGCCTCTTGCGAACCGGTCGTGATGCACACGTTCTCGGCGCGCGCGAGCTGCGGAAAGTCGTAGTGCGCGGCGATAGCGGCGCGCAGCTCCGGATCCCCGACGTTGGGCGTATATCGGCAGCCGTGCTCGGCAACCCAGCGCGTCGCCGCCTCGAACGGTGCGATGTCGGGCATCAGCGTCGGCTCCCCCAAGCCGAGGTCGATCGATTCGGCATTGCGCTTCGCGTTGAGCGCCCGAATCATCGAGGCTGGAACTTCGACGACTCTAGGATTCATGTGTAAGGCGCTCCGGGCCTAGCCCTCCGCGCCCCCCATGCTGACGCATGGGGCCCCCAAACCGCATGGGCGCTCTCGATCATCTTCCATAGTACCATTCCCCGAGGGCGCCCGTCAGACAGCTACCTCATAATCGCGCAGCACGCGTTCGAGCGAGACTTTGCGGTCGGTCTCCTCGCTGCGCGTCCCTATGACGAGCGCACAGGGCGCGCCGAACTCGCCGGCCGGAAAAGACTTCAGCACGGTCCCGGGGATGACGACGCTGCGTGCCTCGATGCGACCGCGCGTCGTGATCGGCGTCGCCCCGCGGACGTCGACGATCGAGGTCGTCGCGGTAAGGACGACGCCGGCCCCGAGGACCGCTTCGCGACCGACGCGCACGCCCTCGACGACGATGCAGCGCGAACCGATGAACGCCCCGTCCTCCACGATAACGGGCTGCGCCTGCGGCGGCTCCAGCACGCCTCCGATTCCGACGCCGCCGGCGAGGTGGACGTTCTTTCCGATTTGCGCGCAGGAGCCGACGGTCGCCCACGTATCGACCATCGTCCCTTCGTCGACGTACGCACCGATGTTGACGTACCCCGGCATGAGCACGACGCCGCGCGCCAAGAACGATCCATAGCGCGCGACGCCCGGCGGTACGCAGCGCACTCCGGCTTTCGCGTAGTCGCGCTTCGTCACGATCTTGTCAAAGTATGCGAGCGGCCGTCCGTCGCCCATCAGCTCGCTATCCCGGCGCGCGAAATAGAGGAGAATCGCTTTTTTCACCCAGGCGTGCGTGATCCACTCATCACCCGAGGGCGCGCACACGCGCAAGCGACCTTTGTCCAAGAGATCGATCACCTTGTCGATCACCTTTCCGGCCTTGGTTCGCACGGCACGCGGATCGCCGGCAAGCTCCTCGATACGCGACTGCATCTCTTCGATTGTCATTTTTCTGTTATGCCGAGTTTAACGGGCGTGTCCCAGGCTCCCGCGCGGCAGGATGGACGGTTCGTGTCACGGCGAACATTCCGACTCCGGCCCCGAGGGCCGGAAGAACGGAGAATGCGTGGCAAATTCGGCTGACGACGAAAAGCGGATCAACGCGATCCGCATGCTCTCGATCGATGGGGTCCAGAAGGCAAATTCGGGACACCCGGGGCTCCCGCTCGGTGCGGCAGCTACGGCCTTCACCCTGTGGACGCGCCATATGCGCTTCAACCCGAAGGACCCGCATTGGCCGAATCGCGACCGTTTCGTCCTCTCCGCCGGCCACGGCTCGATGCTGCTCTACTCGCTGCTCTATTTGACGGGGTACGACGTCTCGCTCGACGATCTCAAGCAATTTCGCCAGCTGGGCAGCAAGACTCCGGGCCATCCCGAGTTCCCGCATACTCCCGGCGTCGAGGTCACGACGGGCCCCCTCGGCCAGGGTCTGGCGAACGCGGTCGGGCTCGCGGTCGGCGAGGCGCACATGGCCGAGGTCTACGGATCGTCGATCGTCGATCACTACACGTACTGCCTCGCCGGTGACGGCGATATGATGGAAGGCGTGACGTCCGAGGCGTGTTCGCTGGGCGGGCATTGGAAGCTCGGAAAGTTGATCGTCTTCTACGACGACAACAAGGTTACGCTGGCCGGGCCGGCCTCCGTCGCGTTCACCGAAGATGTTTGCGCGCGATATGAAGCCTACGGCTGGCAGACCCTGCACATTAACGACGGCAACGACATCGCAACGATCGACAAGGCGATCACGGAGGCCAAGCGCGAGACCGGTAAGCCGACGTTGATCGCACTGCATACGCACATCGGCTACGGCTCGCCCAAACAAGATACGTACGGGGCGCACGGCGAACCGCTCGGCGCCGACAACGTCAAGGCGACGAAAGAGAAACTGGGTTGGCCGACGGAGCCCGACTTCTTCGTCCCGGACGACGTGTTGAAATGGTGGCGCGACGTCGGCGTGCGCGGCGCGCAAGTCCAGAGCGATTGGCGCAAGACCTTTGACGGCTGGAAAGGCGCGAACGCGCAGCTCGCCGCGCAGTTCGAACGGGTCCATGCCGGAAAGGTCCCGCAGCTTCCGTGGCCGTCGTTTAACGCCGAGAACGGCTCGGTCGCGACGCGCGACGCGGGCGGGACGGTTATGAACGCGATCGCGAAGGCGTTGCCGGAGCTGGTCGGCGGCTCGGCCGATCTGGACCCTTCGACCAAGACGTACCTCAAGGACTGCGGCGACTTCCAACCGGGCTCGTATGCGGGGCGCAATATCCACTTCGGCGTTCGCGAGCACGCGATGGGAGCGATCGTCAACGGGCTCGCGCTGCACGGCGGGTTGCTGCCCTTCGGAGCGACCTTCTTCAATTTTCTCGACTACATGAAGCCCGCCGTCCGGCTCGCCGCTCTGTCGAAGATCCACGCGATCTTCGTCTACACGCACGACTCCGTGTTCCTGGGCGAAGACGGACCGACGCATCAGCCGATCGAACAGCTCGCGATCCTGCGCGCGCAGCCGAACACGATCACGATCCGCCCCGGCGATTCGCTCGAGACGCTCGAGGCGTGGAAGATCGCCGTCGAACACAAAGACTGCCCGATCGTGCTGGTCCTCTCGCGACAGAAGTTGCCGTACCTCGGCGATCGCAACGCCGACGTGAAGCGCGGCGCGTATGTCTTGCAGGATGCAAACGGGAGCCCGGATCTCATCTTGATCGCGACCGGCTCGGAAGTCTCACTGGCGGTCGACGCGGCCAAAATCCTGACCGGGAAAGGGACGAAGACGCGCGTCGTCTCGATGCCGTCCTGGGAGCTCTTCGCCGCGCAAAGTCAATCGTATCGCGACAGCGTCCTCCCGCCTAGCGTCAAAGCGCGTGTCTCGATTGAAGCAGCTACGACGATGGGCTGGCAACGCTGGGTCGGCGAACGAGGCCTCGCCATCGGGATCGATCGCTTCGGCGCCTCGGCTCCGGCCGCCGAGATCGCGAAAGCGCTCGGGTTCGTCCCCGACAAGATCGCCGAAGCCGCCGCATCATTGCTGACGAAGGTCTAGGAGCAGAACAATGGCAGATCAGCTAAAGCAACTCGCAAGCTACGGACAGAGCATCTGGCTCGACTATATCCGCCGCAACATGTTCTCGTCAGGCGAGCTGCGCCGCCTCATCGACTCAGGTCTTCGGGGGATGACCTCGAACCCGACGATCTTTGAAAAGGCAATCGGTGCCGGCGACGACTACGACGAGCAGCTGCGTTCGCTGATCGGAAACGAGCACGATCCCAATAACCTCTTCGAAGCGCTGGCGATCGACGACATCCAGCACGCGTGCGATCAGTTTCGGCCGCTCTACGAATCCACCAACGGCGGCGACGGCTTCGTCAGCTTGGAAGTCTCACCGCTGCTTGCTCATGACACGCAAGGGACGATCGCCGCAGCCGCGCGCCTGTGGAAAGCGGTCAACCGGCCCAACGTCATGATCAAGATCCCCGGGACGCCCGAAGGCCTCCCTGCGATCCGCGCGACGATCGGCGGCGGGATCAACGTCAACGTCACCTTGATCTTCTCCCTCGACCATTATGCCGCGGCCGCAAACGCGTACATCGAGGGGATCGAAGACCGCGCCGGGCGCGGTGAAAAAGTCGATCGCATCGCGTCGGTCAACAGCGTCTTCGTCTCGCGCATCGACACGGCGATCGACAAGCTGCTCGAAGCGAAGATCGCGAAGGGCGAGAAGGTCGACGACCTGCTCGGGAAGGCTGCCCTTGCCAATCTCAAAATGCAATATCAGCGCTATCGTGAGCTCTTCGAAGGCGCGCGTTTTGCCAAGGCCAAAGCCGCCGGGGCGAAACCGCAGCGGCCGCTCTGGGCGAGCACCAGCGTGAAAAATCCGCGCTACCCGGATTTGCTGTACGTCGAGTGCGCGGTCGCGAAGAACACGGTCAACACCGTCCCGCCGGCGACGCTCGACGCGCTGCTCGACCACGGCAAGGTTCGGCCGGACACGATCCTCGAGGGGCTGGACCAGTGCAAAGCCGATCTCGAGAAACTCGCGAAGGCCGGCATCTCGCTCTTCGACGTAACGGCGCAGTTGCAAGCCGAAGCGGTGAAGCTGTTCGCCGACTCGTACAATGCGATGCTCGAAGCGATCAAGTACAAGCAGAAGGCCCTCGCCGACAACACCCACATCCGCGTGACGACAAACCTCGGCAAGGCGCAAGCCCAGGCCGATGCGGCGCTCGAGATGCTCGTCAAGAGCGACTTTCTCAAGAAGCTGTGGCGTAAAGATCCCGCGCCGTGGTCGACCGATCCGGCGCACGTCGAAATCATCAAGAACGCGCTCGGATGGCTCGACATCCCCGAAAAGATGCACGAGCACGCTGCCGAGCTCAAGAAATTCGCCGAGGAACAGGCGAAGCGCTTCAAACACGTCGTCGTCCTAGGGATGGGCGGCAGCTCGCTCGCGCCGGACATCCTGCGCGAGACGTTCGGCCAAATGCCGGGCTACCCAAAGCTGCACGTCCTGGACTCGACCGTCCCCGTGTACGTGAAGGCACTCGAGGACGCGCTCGATCTCCCCAACTCGTTGTTCATCGTTGCGAGCAAAAGCGGGACGACGACCGAGCCCGACGCGTTTTACCGCTACTTCTACGAACGCGTGCAAAAGGCGATGGGCGGGCGCAATGCGGCCGATCATTTCATCGCGATCACGGACCCCGGGACGAAGCTCGAAGCAGAGGCGAAACAGGCCGGGTTCCTGCGCATCTTCCCAGGGACGCCCGACATCGGCGGCCGCTACTCGGCGCTCTCGAACTTCGGGATGGTCCCCGCGGCGCTGGCAGGGTACGACATCGGGCTGATCCTCGACCGCGCGATCGGGACGGAACATGCGAACGCCGCGTCGAGCGATCCGCGCAATGCGCCGGGCTTGAAGTTCGGCGCCGCCATCGGCGGACTTGCCAAGAACGGGCGGAACAAGCTCACGATCGTGACGCACCCGATGGTCCGTGCGTTCGGCGCATGGGCCGAGCAGCTCATCGCGGAGAGCACGGGAAAATCGGGTACCGGCATCATCCCGATCGAAGGTGAGCCGCTCGGCGCCCCGAGCGTCTATGGCGACGATCGCGTCTTCGCGTATGTCGGCGACGGGCTTGCCGGCGCCGACAAGAATGCCGAAGCGATGCTCAAGGCGCTAGAAGATGCGGGTCAACCCGTCATCCGTCTCTCGATGACCGATCCGTTCGACGTCGGGGAGCAGTTCTACACGTGGGAGATCGCGACGGCTGCGGCCGGATCGGTCCTGGGCATCGACGCGTTCGATCAGCCGAACGTTCAGGAGAGCAAGGACAATACGAAGCGCGTCCTCGATGAGTATGCTAAAAACGGCGCGTTCACCGAACCCAAGCCTGCATTCATCGTCAACGACGTCGCGGTTATCCCGCTGGGCGGGAGCAGCTCGGCGAAACTCGGCAATAGTCTGAGCTCGGCGCTCGCGGCGGTCTTCGGACAGATCAAGCCGGGAGACTATGTGGCCTTCAACGCGTACGTTCCGATGACGGAAACGCACCAAAAGCTCTTGCGCGAGCTGCGGACGAGGGTGCGGGACGCGTTCAAGGTCGCGACGACCGTGGGATTCGGTCCGCGCTTCCTGCATTCGACCGGGCAGCTCCACAAGGGCGGACCGCCGATCGGCGTCTTTATCCAAATCGACGGCGAGCCGCCGATCGACCTGCCGATCCCGGGGATGCCGGGCTTCCGCGCGCTCATCCGCGCGCAGCCCCTGGGCGATTTCGAATCGCTCGATAAACGGAAGCTGCGGGGGACGTGGCTGCACATCGGCGGCCAGCTCGACGCGGGATTGAGCAAGGTTGCAGCGGCGGTCGACGACGCCGTGACGACGAAAGCGTAGGATAAGACTGCATGGCTGACACGCTCGTCGGAGGCGACGGCGCGGCCGCCGCCCTCGATCTCAACCCGCTGCGCGAAGGCCTCGAGAGCAATCGCATCAAGGACCCGTGCACCATCGTTTTTTACGGTGCGAGCGGCGACTTGATGAAGCGGATGCTTCTGCCCGCGATGTACAACCTGCGCTTAGAAGACGTCCTGCCGAACGACTTCTCGATAATCGGTTACTCGCGGACCGACTGGTCCGACGACGAGTTCCGCGCCGAGATGAAAAAGAGCATCGAGGAGTTCTCGCGCAGCGGGCCGCCGCGCGATCCGATGTGGTCGGATTTCGCCAAGCGTCTCTTCTACGTCCCGGGCGAATTCGACGATACGAAATGCTACACGGCCCTGCACGATCGTCTCCAAAAGAACGCTGCCGAGCTTGGGACGAAGGGGAACGTCCTGTTCTACCTCTCAACCCCGCCGAGCGTCTTTCCGGTCATCATCCGGATGCTCGCGAACTGCTCTCTCGCGCCCAAAGACAACCCCAAGGGCTGGACTCGGGTCATCATCGAGAAGCCCTTCGGGACCGACATGGAGTCGGCGTGCGCGTTGCAAGCCGAAGTCGCGAAGGTTTTTGACGAAAAGCTCGTCTACCGCATCGACCACTATTTGGGTAAAGAGCCCGTTCAGGACATCATGGCGCTGCGCTTCGCAAACGTGATCTTCGAGCCGCTCTGGAACCGCCGCTACATCGACTCCGTGCAGATCACCGCGGCCGAGACCGTCGGCGTCGAGTTGCGCGGCGGCTACTACGACCACGCGGGCGCCTTGCGTGACATGATCCAAAATCACGTCATCAACCTGATGACTTTGGTCGCGATGGAACCGCCGAACAGGCCCGATGCCGACAGCATCCGCGACGAGAAATTCAAAGTGCTGACCGCACTGCGGCCGATCGAGCACGATGAGGTCCCGCAGACGACGGCGCGTGGCCAGTATGGCCCCGGGACGATGGACGGAAAACCGCTCCCCGGCTACCGGGAAGAACCCGACGTCGATCCGCAATCGAATACCGAGACGTACGCGGCGGTCAAGTTCTATATCGACAACTGGCGTTGGTCGGGCGTACCGTTTTATCTACGCAGCGGTAAGCGCCTTGCTCGCAAAGTTTCTGAGATCGCCGTTCGCTTCAACCCGATCCCGCATCGCCTCTTCGGCGAGGCGGGTGACGCGCTCGAAAACAACGCCCTCGTCATGAAGATCCAGCCTGAGGAAGGCGTGACGCTGCGCTTCTCGGCGAAAGTCCCCGGCCCGAAGATGCACATCCGCTCCGTTAACATGGATTTCAACTACGGGACCGGCTTCGGAGTCGTCTCGGCCCCCGCATACGAACGCCTCATCGGTGATGCCATGCGCGGTGACGCGACCTTGTTCACGCGCTGGGACGCCGTCGAACGCGCCTGGGAGGCGGTGATGCCGATCCTCGAATATTGGCAAGCCTTACGCGACAAGACGTTCCCCAACTATCCGGCCGGCGGTCAGGGGCCGCCTCAGTCCGATGCGATGCTCAAGAGAGACGGGGAGGAGTGGAGGCGAATCTGATGCGTGTAGACTCTGCATCGATCACCGACGTCGAAGCGATCAAGTCCGAGCTCTCTCGCGCACGCCGCGAATTCGAAGAGCACGACAAGGGGGTGCGGGTGGCGACGACCACCATGAACTTCGTCGTCTTCATCAACGATACCGAGCACCGCGCCTGGATCCTCGACCGTGTTAAGAAGATCGCCGACAAGCACCCTTCGCGCACGATTATCCTCGATGCGAATGCTGACCGCACAGGTGCAGATGTCTTCGTCTCGTCGCTGGACGAGGCGGGCTCGACGATTCACGGGGAACGGATCGAGCTCGGAGTCCCCGACATCGATCCCGTCACGCTGCGCAACGTCGTCGCTGCGCTGCGCGTCCCCGGAATCGAAACACACTTGCTTTGGAGCGCGATACGCCTCACGGAAAGCGCGCGCTTCAAAGAGCTCATCGAAATCGCCGACAGCATCGTCGTCGATTCGTCGGCCGCCGTCCGGGACGAATCGACCGTCGGCGAACTTGCAAAATTCTTCGCGCAGTACCGCCACATCCCGATGCGCGATCTCGCGTGGGAGCGTTTGGCACCCTGGCGCGACATGGTCGCGCGCTTCTTCGACGATCGCGGCTTACGGGAAGAACTTTTTTCTATTCGCAAGGTAGCCGTCGCTTCAGGTTCGGACGCGGAAGCGCTCTATCTTGGGGGCTGGCTCGGGAGCCGGCTCGGCTGGAAACCCGACCCGCCGTGCGGGTTCCGCGATCGCAAGGAGGCACGCATAGAATTTGCGACGACGCGCGAAGGCCAGCCGCGTCGACTTTCTTCGATCACGCTCGAGACGCCCACGTCGCAGTACGTCGCCGCGCTCACGAGCGACGCGACGACCGTCGAGCTGCGCGTCACCGGTGGGCGCGCTCACCCGCCCTCGATTGCGCCGTTGGCGGCGATCGATACCGCGAGCCTCATCGAGAGGGCGATCCTCGCGGGTACCACCGACGAGATCTTCGAGACGGCGCTGCGTACCGTAGGCGAAATCCTCAAGTGATCGTGAAGGCGCCGTCGGGGCGCGACGCCGACATCGTCGTCGTCGACAACGAGCAAGCATTGGCGGAGCACGTTGCCGATCGCTTCATCGACGACGCCGACGCCGCAATCTCCGGCCGCGGACTCTTCACCGTCGCGCTCGCCGGCGGGACAACGCCGAAAGCAGCCTACGAGCTGTTGGCGCAGGACCCTCGCCGGGGAGAAATCGATTGGGAAAAGGTCCGCTTCTTCTTCGGAGACGAGCGTTGCGTCCCACCGACCGACGACGAGTCGAACTACAAGATGGCGAAGATCGCCATGTTCGATCCGCTTGAAATCGATCTGTCGCACGTTTTCCGCATGCATGGTGAGGACGATCCCGAACGCGCGGCCGCCGCGTATGCCGACGTCTTACGTGCGCAACTGGCGCCGGAACCGCAGTTCGATCTCATCATGCTCGGGATGGGGCCGGACGGGCACACCGCCTCGCTCTTCCCGGGAAACTCACCGGGAGCCGACGCTCGCCTCGTCGCCGCACCGTTCGTCCCGAAGTTCGGGACGCATCGCATCACGCTGACGCCGCGCGTCATCAACAACGCACGGGCCGTGGTCATCGCGACTGCCGGCCCAACGAAGACCGAGGTCCTCGAGCACGTCCTGCGCGGGCCGTACGATCCGAACGCCTATCCGGTGCAGATCGTCTCGCCGACGCGCGGGACGCTGACATGGTACGTGGATCACATCGCGGCTGCGAAGATCGGGCTGTAAAAGGACCGGACGCTCGGTTGACTTAAGTGAATTCGCTCTCCCCGCGACCCGGTGAAGAGTGATGATGGCCCGTCCTCTGCCCGCCCTACACGTTCGGTTATTCTCGCTCATCGCAGCCCTTGCAACCGCGCTGCTACCTGCGCTGACCAGTGCGGCGTCGGACAAAGAATTGCGTCACCTCAAGGGCACCGTCGGCTATCAAGTTTCGGATAGCGCACCGTTCAGTGCCGTTGCGGGCTCGTACGTGCTGCCCGACAACGCCTTCGCCGTCACCCAGGCGAAATCAGCCGCGCTTCTGACGTTGCCCGATTCGTCGCTCGTCTCGCTCGGCGCGGACACGCGGGTGCAAGTCGGCGCGTTCAATACCACCGCGCAAGGCCCGGGCTCGACGATTACGGTGAACGGCGGCGCGCTGCGCTTCGATATCAAACGGCCGCAAGGTGCGGCGGCGAACTACCGCTTCGTCACGCCGACGTCGACCGTCGGAGTGCGCGGAACGATCGGGCTGCTCTCGTTTATCAACGGAAACACCATCGTCGGCTGTTTGGTCTGCGAAGCCGACAGCGTGACGGTCAGCGTCGGCTCGCAAACTTTTACGATCCTCACGGGGCAATTCCTGACGGTCAGCGCGACCGGCGCCGTCGTCACGGGAACGCTCAGCAGCGCGGTGCTCAGCGGATTCAGCGGCGCCGGCGTGAGCACGAGCGCGACGAGCGGACTCGCCGGCGCAACGGCGGGCGTCGCCGGCGGAGCTGTTTCCGGGGCGGCTGCGGCAGCGGGAGCCGCTGCAGCGGCAGGTGCGGCGGCCGGCGCGGCCGCGGCATCGAACTCGCACGCGGCTTCGCCTGCTCCCGGTCCCGCTGCGACGTCGTTCAGCGGCAACCTGACCGTCAACGGCGCACGGCCGCCCGTACCGGCCGCCGGCGGACGGCACCCGCAGTGAAGCTCCTTCGCGCGAGCGCGCTTTTGTTGACGCTCGGCTTGGCGAGTTGCGGCGGCGGCGGTTCGGGATCGAGCGCCGCGCCGGGTGCGCCGGGCGCGCAAAACGCAAACGCGATGCAGGGGACGCTCGTCGTCACGCTCTCGCCGCGCTACGACGCGGCATCAGCCACGACGCGCACGCCGCAGTTCGCATCCCCGTCCGCCTCGTCGTTGGGCTGGTCGGTAAACAGCGGAACGATGACCTTCGCGGACGTCAGTTCGACCTCGAGCGCTTGCACGACGGCAAACAATGCACGCACGTGCAGCGTCCCGATCTCCGCGCCGGGCGGGATGGACTCATTCTCGATCTCGCTCTTCGACAAGGCGAGCGGCGCCGGCAATCTGTTGGGTAGCGGCAGCAACTCGACGAACGTCACCGCAAACGGCTTCAGCGTCGCCGTCGGGATCAATCCGATCGTTGCGGGCGTCCTGGGGATGACGGTTACCTACGCCGGCGGTGCTCACACGCTGCCAATCGGTCAGGCTACGACGGCAACGCTTCTCTTCACGTTCACCGATCCGGACGGCCAAGCGATCCCACCGGTTACGAACACGCCGAATTTCGCTTCGCCGCTCACACTGACAAGCAGCGACCCGCACATTACGTTCTCGCCGAGCACGTTGACGACGCCGGGGCAGACGACGACGATGTCCTACGACGGATCGTCGAGCGTCCAGACTTCCCCCGACGTGATGATATCGCAATCGTCGAGGATGATCGGCAGCCTCGCGATCAACGGCGGGGCACCGTCGATATGCTCCACGACGTCGACAGTGCCCGGAACCTATCTGTCCTTCTTCGGCAGCGGCACGCTCAGCGGCTCGACGTTCACCCTCACCCCTACCGGCAGTTTTTGGAGCAAGCCACAATATATCACCGCCGTTCCCACGCCGGCGCCCACATATTCTCCGGGGCCGACGCCGACATCGTCACCATTCAGTTACACGTTCTACCTGGGAACGTACGCTTATACGAACACCGTGGGAACGGTAACGGCCTCGACGGGTTGCTTCTACCTTGGGATATTCACGAGTGGCGGCACGACGTCGACTTTCGCAGTAGGATTCCCCTACTTCGGCTCCGCCTCATATACGATCAGCGTGACGCCGGTGCCGCCAAGCGGGACCATATCGTCGCTTACGATCACAAACATCTCCGCAACCGGCGGCTCGGGAACTTTCATGCTCAGCACCGGCGAGACTGGGACGATCGCGGTCACGCAAGAGTTCCAATTCTCTCAGGCGCAAGCGCGTCAGATCCTAGGCACGGGAAGCGCCGGCATCCCGCCGGGACGCCTCCCATTTTAGCCTACAGCTCGTCCGCGACGATCTCGTAGATCTCGCGACGCGCGCGATCGAGGACGTCGACGCAGCGCTTGATCGCCTGCGGGTCGCCGCTTCGCGCGACTTGTTTCGCTGCCATCGCAAGTCCGCGAATCGCTTTGAAGCCGCGAAAGATCGTCTCGTGCATGTCGTCGTCGTGCGGGCTGTCTTCCGCTTCGCCGCTATCTGCGCGTTCGGCTAGAAACGCGCGGCCCTTCTCGGTGATCGTGTAAGCGCGCTTTGCGTCGGCTTCCGCCGACGAAACGCAGCCTTCGTCTTCGAGCAGCTGCAGCGTCGGATAGATCGAGCCCGCACTCGGGCGGAAACCGCCGCGATGCTCTTCGATCGCGAGCATGATGTCGTAACCATGCCGCGGCCCATCGACGAGGACCGAGAGGATCTCGTACTTGATGTCGCCGCGGCGCGCGCGCCCTCGGCCGAATTCGTGCCGACCCCAAGGACCATGATGGCGCCCAAACTGGCGCCTAAAGTGTTTACCGTGCAAACGTATATCTCGCGATCTGATTGACCTCGCCTTCCCAAAGAGTGGCAAGAATCTCGTATTCAGCATCCATATCGCAATACTATGCGATATATCGTGATACTGTCAATACGGAAGGCAATTATCCCCTAACAGCAGGTATACCATGACAGAATCGTTTAAGGCTGCTCCCGCCGTGACAAGGGTGGACGCCCCACAGGTGTTACAGTGAACCGTGGGAGCGGAAACGGCTATTCGCGGATATCCGCTTGGGTGGTAGGCCTCAGTGGGTTTGCTGCGATCCGGAGAGGCACTTTATGGATGTCCCGCCCGAGGTAGTACAGTGCGTGGCCTTTATCGCTTCGCGCAAGCGGAACCGTCAGGAAGAACTCGCGGGTACGTGCGTACTGCTTTCACGCGAGACTTCGGACCCACGCCTAACTATCACCTATGCGGTTACAGCGCGTCACGTCGTTGACGGCATCATCGAAGCTAGGCGCGATCCTCTTCTACGCGTCAACCTGAAAGGTGCCGGAAAGGACCTTTTCCCATTTCCCCGGCCCTGGCGTTTTCATACGGACGACGACGTTGATTTAGCCGTTACGTGCATCAACCCACTCGCGGGC
>Ga0209415_10001661_pt1 | contig 42373 bp, 33 predicted proteins | sample PeaSoiSIISIP2007_FD_187696 | JGI IMG/M metagenome (GOLD analysis project Ga0209415, IMG submission 187696) | Peat soil microbial communities from Weissenstadt, Germany - SII-SIP-2007 (SPAdes) (version 2) | ecosystem: Environmental > Terrestrial > Soil > Wetlands > Peat | place: Germany...
CGGGTTGTCGCGTGGCGCGTCGACTTTCAGCACGATCCAGTGGCGGTGCTCGTAGGAATAGAGATGATACACGACCTCGATGACGCCCTTGGTCTTGTAGTCGACGCCCGACTGATTCGACAGGCAATCGAAGCTCAGGTCGGGCTCATCATGCAGGAAGCGACACACCTCGAGGATCGCCGCCGGCCCGATGAAGATACACGGATCCTTGGCCTTCAGGTCGCAGTCGCCGACGCCCGCCTCGAAGCGCGCTTTGAGGCGCTGATGAATTGCCGCTGCATCCATGTTGGGTAACAGCTACGCCGCCGCGGGCTCCGCCGGCTCTTTGCGAACCAACCACTTCTCCTTCATCATCTTTTCTTGCAGCTTGAGGATGCCCTCGGTGAGCGCTTCAGGACGTGGCGGACATCCGGGGATGTACACATCGACCGGGATCACTTTGTCCACGCCGTCGCAGACCGAGTACGCCAGCTGGAAGAGTCCGCCGCAGTTCGCGCAGCTGCCCATGGAAATGACGTAGCGCGGCTCGGGCATCTGCTCGTAGAGCAGCTTGGTGCGCAGCGCCATTTTGAGCGTCAGCGTGCCGGCGACGATCATCAGGTCCGACTGTCGCGGCGCGGCGCGCGGCGCGGTGCCGAAGCGGTCGACGTCGGCGCGCGGGCCCTGCGTCTGCATCATTTCAATGGCACAACACGCCAAGCCGAAGAGCATCCACCACACCGATGACTTGCGGGTCCAGTTGAGGAACGCGTCGGCCTTCGTGGTGAGCACCATCTCCGGCATCGAGTTGATCAATGACATGCTCGTCCCCCTTCCTCGCCTCGACTCAGGCGGCGTCGCGCATGCGCTCTTCGCTGCGCTGCGCCGACGGGACGCGCTTCAACCACTCGAGGTCGCCCTTCACCCACACGTACACCAACCCGACGAACAAGATCGCCAGGAAGAGCAGGATCTCCGTGAACGCGAACAGCCCCTGCCCGCGCAGCACCCAGTCGCGGAAGACCGCGGTGACGGGATAGATAAAGGCGATCTCCACGTCGAAGATCACGAAGATCAACGCGACGACATAGAAGCGGATGTTGAAGTTCACCCAAGCATTGCCGGTCGGTGGTTCGCCGCACTCGTAGGTGGACAGCTTGAGCGGCTCCGGGTTGTTCGGTCGCAGGAGCTTGCCGAGTGTCAGCATCCCGCCAACCAGCAGGACGGCGAACCCGAAAAACACCAGTACGTTGGCGAATTGGAAGAACATCGAGGCTTTGGTATCTCTCAGTGCCAGCTAACACACGGCCCCCAGGAAAGTCAATTCACGGTTCGGTGCGGTAGGGGGCGGCGAAATTCCGCTGCCATGGCGGCAGCTTCGTGAGCACCGAGAACTCCGGGCTCAGCGCCGCAAGCCTCGCGATAGGCACGGCCGAGCGGCAAGACATTGACTGCTCCGGTGACGTCGTTGACATCAACGTAGACCTCGGTTTCGTACACCTCGGTCACCGCGCCGTAGGTGATGACCTCGGCGGGGACACCCAGCCGTGCCAAGCGGCCCACCTTCAACAGCGCCACCCGGTCGCAGGAGAGCGCCGCCAAGTTCAGATCAGGTCATGGAGGACACGCCAACCAGTTTCGCCGGCACATAGCAGGTGCTCGTCGCTCGAAGGGGCGCAGATAGCACTGAATCAACGCCACCGAATCGTATTCCCGTGTAGCCGACCCGAAGGCCCGCTTCGTCCGCACGCGCCAAACCGGGCGCGCGCAGACAACTACCGCCGCAACCTACGTCGTTTCAGTAGCCAAGCCATGGAAACGCCGAATAGCGCAATCATGGCCGCTCCAGCTGGCGAACTCGGTGATGACACCACCGGAACGGGGGGCGGCGGCGCGCCGGTGGCGCTAAGATCAATCTGCACGTTGCCGCCGTTGGTGTTGATGTCCAGCTGACAGCTCACGGGCCCGATGTCCGTCGGCGTGAAGGTCACAACCAGCTGGACTTGCTGGCCGCTGGTCAGGTTGATCGTGCCCGGCGAAACGCTGAATCCATCGCACGGGGTCGAGGCTGTCCCGGTGAGAGTGCCACCCCCCGTATTCGTCGCGGTGTAAACGAACGTGCTGTGAGAGCCCTGGCGCACGGAACCAAAGTCATGAGGCCCGGGCGGTTGTACGCCCAACTGCGGCGCCGGCGTCGGCGTGGTCGTGGCTGTGGAAGTCGGCGTACCGGTTGGTGTACCAGTTGGTGTGAGGGTTGGGCTGGCTGTCGGCGTATCGCTCGGGGTGTTCGTGGGTGTACTTGTCGAGGTCGGCGTGGAGGTGTTGGTCGCTCCGGCTGCTGGTGTCATGCTGGGCGTAACGGTCGGCGTATCCGTTGGTGTCGGGCCTTCCCACATCTTACTCACAATATTGGAGGTGAGGGTCTGATCGGTATCATCCACGAAGGAAGCCTGGATTTGGTCGCTTCCGGCGCCGCCTGAGTCGGTGTACGTGAACGACGCTTGGCCGCTGCTGTCTGTGGCGGCGGACCCACTGGCACCAGCGTTCGGGCCAGAAATCACGCTAAAGGTTACTGTCCGGCCGGTGACGGGCTGTCCCAGGGTATTGACCACCGTCGCCGTGACGGTGTGGGTCGTGCCCACTGGGTTTGTGGCGGTGTCTGGCGCAAGCACAATTCCCTCACCGACCACCGCGGCTGCGGAGAGATCAAAGTACGCGAAGAAGATATTGTCGTCCTCCGAGGGATTCTGGGTGAACACGGAGATGCTCGTGCTGCTGTTGGTGATGAAGGGCAACAAGCTGTACAGCTCGTCGTCGGAGCGTGGGTTGGTTGGGGTCGCGTTGGGGTCTGGGGGATTGGCGTCCGAATCGCCGATGCCGCCCGCCGTAATCAGGCAGCCGTTGCTGGAAGTTGCATCGCGGCAGTCGTCCTCGCCCCCGGCCGAGGTAGATAGGCGCTGTCCATTGACGTCCACAATGCTGTACTGCTGAGTTCCATTTGTCTGGTAGCTGAAGGATATCCCGAGACCGAAATCGGCGAAGGCGCCCGGGGCGCTGGGATCGATGGGTTGGCCGAGCGTCACTGCAAAGGTGTCGCCGGTGGTTGCCTGGGCACCGAACAGCAAGATGACGGAGTGGGTGGCGGTTTGGCTTGAGTCGTCGAAAACCACCGCCAGCACCTCGCCGTCGATAGCGAGCGTGTTGGAGCCCTCATCCACGGTCAAGTTGACAATTCCTGCTGCGGCTGCATCCACCACCGGCTTCACAATGGATGTCACGTCTGCCAGGTAGTTTTCCGAGGAGATATCGGAGGCCAGCTTGGTGTCCCAGGTGATCCCGGTACTCTGAAACAGCAGGCTACCATCGGCAATGGTATCCCCACTGAAGCCGGTCGAGGCCGCCAGCAGGAAGGCCTTGCGAACCGTACTGGTGGCGTTCCTCTTGTTCACGCGGATGTTCGCAGGGCCAGAGTTGGAGCCAGCAGCATCGACCGAGATGTATACCTGTCCGGTCGCGCTATAGAACTGGTTGGAGAGTCCGGTGGTGCTGGCGGCGCTGACTACCCGGGGGGTGAAATTGGGAGGAGCCGTCCCAGGTTCCGTTCCCGCGGCCACGCGGCCTGCGGCGAGCAGGGCGAGGCTGAAGCCCATGACGAGGGCTGACCATCGTGGCCGAGCGCGCCCATTGCGGGTCGTCATCCGTGTGTCACCTGAGATCGCATCTGCCGGATCAGAAGCAGAGTAACCTGGCTCGCGTCGTCTCTGCATTGGCATCATGCCCTCCAGCGCAAGTACTGCGTGTAGTCGTGTAGACAGCATTCGCGGCACTTGGATAGCCAAAAGCGGTTGTCAAGTCAAAAGGACCGACCGACTCGTCCGCTACGCGTTCTGAACGAGTTCACCATTTTGCCGTTTGCGAACTCGCGCCCCGCGCCCCGATCGAATCCGGAGGTCTCGTGGGCGACGCGATGTTCGTCTGGAGGCATCTGCCCCGGCTGCAACACGTTTGCCGGCGGCCTCCTGGATGCCATTGCGGCGGTGGCGAGCTAAGGATTTCGGCGCCGCTGGGCCGGCGCTGCCATCAACCGCTGCCGCGCAACCGTTCGCGATACTCGCGGCTGAGCGGCAGGACGTTCACCGCCCCGGTGACGTCGTTGACGGCGACGTAGACCTCCGTTCCGTAGACCTCGGTTACGGCGCCGTAGGTGATCACCTCCGCCGGCAAACCCACCCGAACCAGCCGTCCGCCTTTCAACAGGGCGACACGCTCGCAATAGAGGGCAGCCAAGTTGAGATCGTGCAGCACAGTGAGGACGCTCCTACCTTCGCGCTTGAGGTCTTGAAGGAGGTCATAGATCTCCACCACGTGACGAATGTCGAGGAAGGCGCCGGGCTCGTCGAGCAACAGGATCGGCGCTTCCTGCGCCAGCGCACGCGCCAGGATAACCCGCTGGCGCTCGCCCCCGCTGAGCTCGTGGATGGACCGCCGCGCGAGATCGAGCACCCCCGTGCGCCGCATGGCGTCGTGCGCCACCGCTAGATCACGGTTGCCTTCGAAGGCAAAGCCGCCCAGGTGCGGCGAGCGTCCCATCAACACCACCTCGGTCACCGAGAAGGGAAACTCGATCAACGTATCTTGCGGCACCACGGCGATCAGCGTGCCGAGCTCACGCGCCGAGTAGTCGGCGACGGATCGGCCGCGTACGCGCACGGCACCGCTCGCCGGACGCAGTACGCCGCTCAGCAGGCGCAACAACGTCGACTTGCCCGACCCGTTCGGGCCGATGACGCCGAGGATCTCCCCGGCCTCGAGCGTGAGCGACACGTCGTCGAGGACCGGCGCCCGACCGTAGGTGAAGTGCAGGTTCCGTGCAACGATCGCCGGCTCAGCCAAAGGCCTTGCTCCCTTCGCGCTTGAGCAGATAGACGAAGAACGGGCCGCCGCACAGCGCCGTCACGACGCCGACCGGAATCTCCACCACGCCGAGCGCGGTGCGGGCGATGACATCGGCCCACACCAGGAAGATCGCTCCCGCCAGCAATGACGCCGGCAAGAGGAGGCGGTGGTCGGCGCCGATCAAGAGGCGCATCATGTGCGGCACAATCAGGCCGACGAAGCCGATCATGCCGCTGACCGACACCACCGCGCCGACCAGGAAGGACGCGCCAAAGAACGTCGCCCGGCGGACGCGATGCACGTTCACCCCGAGCTGCTGTGCGGCTTCGTCTCCCAGGCTGAGTACGTTCAACTGCCGCGTCTGCCACAACAACCACACGGCGCCCACGGCGGTGTACACGCCAATGGTTGCAACCAGCCGATAGCTCTGCGTCGCCAGGTTGCCCATCAGCCAATACAGAATGCCCTGCGCCTGATAGAAGTCGGCAATGGCGTTGACGCACATGATCAACGCCCCGGCGAAGGCGTTGTACACTACGCCGGCGAGCAACAAGAGGTAGGGCTGCAGCCGGCCGTGCACCAGCGCGACGCGATAGATCACCGTCATCGACACGAGCGCTCCGCCCGCTGCGGCAAGCGGCAGCAGCGAGACCTCGGCGAACGCGTTGCGCCCGACGAGCACGACGGCGATCACCGCGCCCAATGCGGCGCCACCGGATACGCCGATGAGATGCGGCTCCGCTAACGGGTTGCGCAACAGGCCCTGTAGGGCGACGCCTGCCGTCGCCAACGCCCCGCCGACGATTGCTGCCAGCAGCACGCGCGGCAAGCGCGCCTCGAAGAGAATGACCCGATCGGGATTGTCGACAAGGCTGGATTGCAGCGCCCGCCACAGATTGACGTGCACCGTGCCGATCGCCGCCGCCAGCAGTATGGATACAAGCAACCCGAGCAGCAGCAGGCCGTTGACCGTGACGAAGCGGCGCCGTGTGAGATAGGCCGGTGACATCGGTTAGAGCTCGCACGTTGCGGCCACCAAGAAGGCGACCTCGGCCAGTTCGATCGCCGCGCCATAGACATCGCCGCTGAGGCCGCCGAGACGCCGCCGCATCCAGACGGCGAACGCCAGGGCGACCGCCAGCGCAACCGTCGCGGGCACCAGGAGCCGACTGCCCGCCCAGAAGACGGCGACCAAGACCACGGCCGTTGCCCAGCAAACATCGGCTGCCGAGGCCTGGTCGCTGAACGGGCGTCCCAAGCCGACGTCCCGCACGTACGGGAACCACGCGATCAACGGGACGACGCTCCATCGTCCAATCGTCGGAAAGAGCACCAGCGCGCGCCACGCGCCGTGGTGGAGGATCTCGCCGACGGCAAGTGTCTTCGTGAGCAGGACCAGCAGCAACGCCACCGCGCCGTGCGCGCCGATGCGGCTGTCGCGCATGATGGTCAGCGTGCGTTCACGATCGCCGTGCCCCCCGCTGAGACCGTCGAACACGTCGGCGACGCCGTCGAGATGCAGCCCGCCCGTCAATCCCGCCAACAGTGCCACGACCCCGACGCCCATCAACGATGGCGGGAGCGATCGCCCAAGCCAGGCGGCGGAGGCAAGCAGCACGCCCAAGCCGAAACCGACCACCGGGAAGAAAGCGAGAGACCGGCCGATCTCAGACTCGCGAGGCTCGGTGGTCCGCAGCGGCAGTCGCGTCAGGAAGACACACGCGACCGTGAATGAACGGATCAAGCCGGCGGCCATCGTTAGGCCCCCGAGTCGCTCACGCCGGCGGCGGCAAACGTCGCCATGTCGTGCAGTATGTGTAACGCCGCATCGACCAGCGGCATTGCCAAAGCCGCGCCGGTGCCTTCGCCGAGGCGAAGCCCCAAGTCGAGCAGCGGCTGCTGACCGAGGGCGCGGAGAATGACGCCGTGCCCGGCCTCGACGGATTGGTGCGACGCCAGAAGATAGCCGGCAACGTCCGGATGCAGTCGTGCGGCGACCAGTGCCGCCGCGCCGGTGATGAAACCGTCCAGCATCACCGGGGTCCGTCCTGCGGCACAGCCGAGTACCACGCCGGCCAAGCCGGCGATTTCGAATCCGCCAAGCTTGGCCACGACATCGAGCGCATCACCGGCATCCGGCCGATTGATGGTCAGCGCGCGGCCGATGACATCGATCTTGTGCTGCAGACCTGCGTCGTCGATGCCCGTGCCGCGACCTGTGACCGCCTCGACCGAAGCACCCGTGAACGCCGCCGTTAACGCGCTGGCCGCCGTGGTGTTCGCAATCCCCATATCGCCGATTCCCAGCAGCGTGAGCCCTTCGACGATCAACTCCTGCGCGATCTCGATGCCGCACTCCAAAGCCGCCCGTGCTTGGTCACGGCTCATTGCCGGACCCAGGACGAAGTTGCGTGTGCCTGGACCGATGCGCCGGGTGCGGATTTCCGGCAGCGGTGGCAGCGGCTCGCGCACGCCGACATCGACGACCGTCAGCCGCGCCCCCGCTTGCCGCGCCAGGACGTTGATGGCCGCACCGCCGCGCGCGAAGTTGAGCAGCATCTGGCGGGTGACCTCCTGCGGATAGGCGCTGACGCCTTCCTCGGCGACGCCGTGATCGGCGCCCATGACGACGATGGCTTTGACCGGCAGGGCCGGCGCAGGCGTGCCGCGAATCGCGGCGACCCGACACGCCAGCTCCTCCAACCGACCCAGGCTGCCGCGCGGCTTGGTTTTGTTGTCCAGAAGCCGTTGTGCGGCAATGGCGACGGTGCGGTCGACCGCAGCGATCGCGCCGCAGGTGTCCTCCAGCAGGCTCATGTTTCCTCCGTGAACGGCTCGATTTTGACGGGCCCCGGCCGCAGCCGTAACATCATGCCGAGCACGGCGAAGTAGATCTCGTCGGCGCCGCGTGCCAGGCGCTGATGCGCACGGCCGGCGACGTCACGAAACGCCCGTCCCAACGCCTGCTCCGGATGCACGCCCATCCCGACCTCGTTGGTCACCAGTATCACGTCGAAGCGCGGCGCGCGCAGCACCTCGACGAGCGCATCGACGTGGCGCAGGATGGTGGATTCATCGTCGCCGCGCAGCAGGAGATTGGCGAGCCACAGCGTCACGCAATCCACGACGACGACCTCCGTCTCGGCAAGGCCGGCGAGCACGTGTGCCAATGCAATCGGCTCCTCGATCGTCGTGAAGTCCGCGCCGCGCTCCTGTTGATGCCGCGCGATGCGGGCGCGCATGTCATCGTCCACCCCGCGCGCCGTGGCGACGAACGCGCGTCGCGCGCCGAGCTGCCGGGCGCGCGCCAGTGCGAAGGCGCTCTTGCCGGAGCGTACACCGCCGCCGATGAGGATCCGCTTGTGCACGCCGACTGAGCTCATTGTCCCTCTGCAGGTGCAAAGCGCTCGGGATGAATGAAGCGGGCGATATCTTCGAATGCCTCGCCGATGCGCGGCCCCGGGCGCAGCACCGCGTACGCCTTGTAGCCGAAGACGCGGTGTTCGCGCACGGCCGGCATGATGGGAAACGCGCTCCAGAACGCCATCGCGGCTTGCCCGCCCACACGCTCTTCGTTGCCCATCGTGGTGTCGATGATGACGTCGGGCGCCGCCTCAACGGCGAACTCGAGACTGAGGTGTGGCCAGCTGCCGCCTACGGCCGCCGCCAGGTTGGTTCCGTGCGCCATGCGAATGAGCTCGTCTTGAAAGGTCCCGGCGCCTACCGCGATCAGCGGCGTCTGCCCCACCACCATCAGCACCTTGCGCTCGGGCACGCTGGCGAGGGTGGCGCGTACGCGGTCCATCTGCGCGTCGACGCGGGCCGTCAGTGCGTGCCCGGCCGCCTCGTCTCCTACCTCACGTGCGATGGTGACGAACGACTCCTTGATCTCCGCGATGGTGTTCGGATCGACGAGCACGACTCTGATGCCCAGTCGCCGTAGCGCCTCGACGCCGCTTTGATTGCCGGGGCTGGGCACCGCGATCACGACGTCGGGGCGCTTGGCGACGATGGCCTCGATGTTGGGCGTGAGGAAGGTGCCGACGTGGTCGATGCGTTGCGCTGCGGGCGGGTAGTCGCAGTACGACGACACGCCGACGAGCTGCTCGCCGAGCCCCAACGCGAAGACCGTTTCCGTCACCGATGGCGCCAGTGACACGATGCGCAGCGCCGCCGCCGGACGGCTCAGGACTGCCAGCACGAGGGCAACATATGTGAGCCGTGTGTTCAGCGGCGCGTTCTCAGAAGGTCACGTTCGTGCCCGCCACGAAGTTGATCGGTAGTGACTTGAAGCCACGCACCTCGGCGTAGTTGCGATCGAAGAGGTTACCGACGCGGGCGAACAGACCGAGCCGCTCCACCCACGCATCGCGTATCGGAAAGCTGTACGTCACCGCTGCGTTGGCTACCGTGTATGTTGGGTCCAGGCCGCCGCTGACATCATGCCGCTCGCCCGCGTAATTCACGCTGGTGGTCAGATCGAGCAAGTCTTCGGTTTGCCAACCGAGAGCTCGCCGGTAGCGAGCGCCGGCTCCCATACGATTGTGCGGGCGCTGAGTCAGCGGTGTGCTGCCATTCGGACCCGCGACATTGAAATCGAGATAGGTATAGGTCCCTTGCATGGAGAGGCCTGCAGTTGGCTCGACCGTGACGCTCGTTTCCACGCCTTGCACGTCGGCGCGGCCGACATTGCAAGCTACTACGAAGCCCGACGGCGCGACCGTGCTGCCGCACACCGGCTCACCTTGAATCAGGTTCTTTGTTCGCCGGCTGAAAAATGTGCCGGCGACCGTCAGCGCCTCGCCCCAGAGGTTCTGCACCACGCCGCCGTCGTATTCGCTGCTGGTCTCGGGTCCGAGGTTGGGATTGCCGAAGCCGGGGAAAAACAGCTCGTTGAAGGTCGGCGCCTTGAAACCTTCATTGTACCCGCCCTTGACGCGCGTCGAGAGCCGACCACTCCCATCCCAGTCCTGGAGATAGGCGACTGACCACGACGCACTGACCTCGCGGCCGAAGTCCTCGTCCGAGTCGACGCGGAAGCCGCCGGTGCCGATCAGACGGTCGTCCAGCAGCAGGATTTGCTGCTGGAGGTACCCGGCGTAGAGCGTGCGGCTTGCGAAGAAATTCTGCTCGACGAACGGCGGGGGTGGGACGAAGTTGACGTTCAGCGATTTGGGACGCGCTTCCTTTTCCTGGTGTTCGATCCCGGCGGTCGTGATGCCGATGGTGCCGGCGTAGTACGTCACCTGCGCTTCGCCGGTGGTGATCTGGACGGGAATTTGGGACCGCAGCGCGAAACCGCCCGGCTCCGTCAGTGCATCCGGATCCGAGAACGTTTCGGTGTCGTGTAGCACCGAACCGGCGAGCCGGTAGCTGAGGCTATCGAACGGCCGGTGCTCCCACTCACCTTTCAGCAGGTAGCGCTCGTCACTGAAGCGCGCGTTCGGATCGGGGATGCTGAGGAAGGAGAGATTGTTGAACAGGCCGAGGGTGGAATCGTTGTAGCGGAAGAAGCCGCGTAACGTTCCGTGCTCCACCAGGTCGGCGTCGATGCGCAACGAGCTGGCGAGTCGCGTGTAGTCATCGTTGATCGGACGGAAGCCGCCGGTGCTGAGATACGAAACCGAACCGCTGATGCCGATCACGCCGTGGGCGCCGGCGAAGCTCAGTCCGTGGCGCTGCGTGTCGCCGTTGCCGCCTTCGTTCAGCAGTGAGAATTGGAAGGGGCCTTCTCCGCGTTTCGTCAGGACGTTAACGACGCCGCCGACCGCTTCCGATCCGTACAACGTCCCGCCGGCGCCACGCAGCACCTCGACGCGGTCGATGTTGTCGGTATCCAAGCTGCCGAAATCGAAACCCCCGAGGGTGGGGCTGTTCGCTTCGACCCCGTCGAGTAGCACCAAGGTATGGTCCGCATCGGCGCCGCGGATGAATACGCTGGTGGTGTTTCCTGGCGAGCCGGATTGGACGACATCGACGCCCGGCACGTCGCGTAGCACGTCGAGCACACTGTCGGCATGGCGGCTCTCGATGTCATCCGCGGTGACGACCGAGATGGAGGTCGTCGCTTGTTCGATCGGCTGCTCGGTCCGCGTCGCAGTGACGACGACGCTTCCTAAGGACTTTTCTTCGGCTTGCTGCGCCGTTGCGGGACCGAGCAGCGCCCAAAGGGTTACGGTCACGGTCACCGCGTGGATCCTCCATTTCATACCCTCCTCCTCTCAACGTGCCGTGGTCAGTTCGAAGCGATACTCGATGCGGCCGTGCAGCGGTGCGGGAAGGCCGTTGGCCGCAGGCGGGCTGAAACGGCTTTGCCGTGCGACGGCGATGGCGGCTGCATCGAGCACCCCATAGCCGGACGAACGGCGCAGGCTAGCGTCGTCCACGGAGCCGTCGGCCAGTACCAGCAGCCCGACGTCTACGGTTCCTTGCCAGCCGCGGGCGCGCGCAACGAGCGGATAGTGCGGTTCGGGACACGATACGCAATAGGCGCGCTGATCGCTGCTGCTGCCGGCTCCGGACCCGCCGGCGTGACCGGCCGCCATGCCGCTCCCTCCTGGCGTCGCCGCACCAACGCCGGTGTCCGCTCCCGCCCCGTTCGCGTGGTTGTCCATCACAACGGACACGGTTGCCGCGGTGTTTCGAAGACTCGGCGGCTCAACGGTAGGCCGCTGGCTGCGCGTGCGCCAGCTGACCCGTCGAGCGTGTGCCGGCGGCGCGCTCGGAGGTTCCGTTTGTGCCAAGTGCGACGGCGGTGCGGGTGCAGCCGCCGCGCGATCGAAGGATGCCGTCGGAGATGCATTACCACCGCCGTCACCTGGTATGAGCCAGACGCGGATCAGGTCACGTCGCGTGCCCCCCGGTAGGCAGGCGACGGTTGCCAGCACAAGCAGGGTCGCGTGCACGAGAAGCGACAGCACGACCGACACGAGGGTCGGCCGGGTGCGATGCTGTGGATGAGGTGCGTGATCTGTCGCGTCCCGTCGCCGCATAGTGGAGCCCGATCTTCACGCCGGAAGATCGAGGCGTCACGGGATCGCGTCAGAATGGGTCCCGGGCCGCCGCTCCCCTCCGGAGCTTCAGTCCGCTCATGCGATCAGGCAGGTCTCCTGGCTTGGGGATCGTCCTCGTGCCGCGCCTTCCCATCCGAACTTCGTCGGACAGTGGCTGGTATTGCGGCACTCGTCCCCCCACACAGTTGCGGGGCAGCGGGGGCTTCACACCCCCTTCCCTTTTCGTCCCTCGCGGGGACCTGATCGTGGGTCGCATGTACTGCCGGGCACGTCAGAAGTCAACGGGCGGGCAAGCAGAAAATGACAAACCGGAAATGGGAAACCGGAAATGCAAAACGGGGCAATGTCGAATCCGTTCTTGCGTTGGCCGGTTTCCGGTTTTCCATTTCCCGTTTCCGGTTTTCCATTTTCCGCTCTCTCTGACGTCCCAGGTGTTGTCGCAGGTGTTTGCTCTACGGCTGCCGCCCATTCACAATGCCCACGCCCATGAGCCGCCGCCTCGCCATCAACCTCGTCCTCAGCCTCGTGGTCGCTGCGCTGTTCCTCTATCTCGCGTTTCGCAACGTTCCGCTCGGCGACCTCGGCGTGGCGCTGGGACGTTTCGATTTGCGCTGGCTGGTGCCGGCGTTGGCGATCAGTCTGACGTTGCAAGTCTTCCGCGCCTGGCGCTGGCAGCTCGAGCTGCGGCCGCTGGAGCGCATCAGCCTCGGGCGGCTATGGATCGTCACCAGCGTCGCCTACATGGCGATCAACGTCCTGCCGGCGCGTCTCGGCGAGTTCGTGCGGCCGTGGTTGCTGTCACGGCGTTCCGGCGTGACGTTCCCAAACGTCGTCGGCAACCTCGTCGTCGAGAAGACGATGGACTCGATGGTCATCGTCTTCTACATCCTGGTCGGCCTGCTGACGACGAGCAACCTGCCGGCGTGGGTCCGTCGCGGTGCGATCTTTCCGGCGATCGCGGCGGCCGTCATTGTGGCGCTGGTGGCGCTGCTATGGACGAAGGGCGAACCGTTCGTCGATCGCTGGGTCGTTGGCCGCTTGCCGGCGCGCTTCGGCACCGGGCTCAAGCGCGTCACACGTGCGCTGCTCGACGGTATGAAAATCCTGCCCGATGGCAAGCTCGTATCGACCGTGTTCCTCGTCTCACTGGCATTGTGGTTCCTGCCGATACTGTCGAGCTACGTGATCATCCGCGCGTTCGGCTTTGACGTGCCGTTCAACGCCGCGCTGATCGTGTTCATCTTCATCGGCTTCGGGACAGCGCTGCCCAACGCGCCCGGCATGATCGGCACGTATCAGTACGCTTGCGTCCTGGCCCTCGGCCTCTTCGGGGTCGATCAAACCGCAGCGCTGGCCTACGGTCTCGTGCTCAACGCCATCCAGCTTGTGTCACTCGTCGCCCAAGGCCTCGTCGCCCTGCCGCTCGCCGGCGTTGGCCTCGCCGACCTCCGTCGCGCGCGCCGCGAGCTGCCGGCGGAAGCGTAGAACGAAGCGAGAGATTGGCGCATCAGTTCCGGAATTGCTTCGCATCTGGTCGACCAGCGCGTGATGCCCGTAAACCCCGTCCGTGAGATCCGCCGGCCGCGCGTGAACCGCACCGAAGGCTCTAGGGTATCCAGCGCCCTGGCGCGGGCGATCAGCCGCTGAGCCAGCACATGGTAGATGCGCCAGTCGCGCAGGTTCAGCGCATCGGCCAGTGTCGAGCGAGCCGGTGGCGCCTTGATCCCCGGGTGGAACAGCTTGGCTGGATTGGCAGCCAGGCAGGCTTCGATGTCTCGCAGCGATTCTCGCCATGTGAGCTACTTGGTCACCGCAAACCTGGTCCGCAGGGCGGGATACACGTACGCCAGAGCCCGACTCAAACTATCTCGGGGGCATTGGCTCTGAGATCGCCGACGCGTGAGCGGCGCTGCCAGACAAAATGGGACATCCTGTTTCGTTGGCTCGACCCATCATCTACACCACGCCCTCGGCGCGCAGCTGCGCGATCTGTGCGACGGTGAAGCCGAGCCTCTCCAACACCTCGTCGGTGTGTGCGCCGAAGCTCGGCGGCGGCGTGCGCAGCGATGCCGGGGTGTCCGAGAGCTTGATCGGCGTACCCAGCACCACGGTGCGTCCGCTCGCGCCGTCCATCTCGACGATCATCTGGCGGTGCCGCAGCTGCGGGTCGGCGAAAGTCTCGTCGAGCCTGTTGACGGCACCGAAGCAGGTTTCCTTGTCGCCCAGCTCCCGCAGCCAGTCGGCGAGTGCCTTCTGCCGGAACGCGGCGCGGAAGAAAGCGAACATTTCTTCGCGCTTCGCTCCCTCGTCCCACTGCGCCTCGATGAAGTCCTCGCGCCCGAAGTGCCGGCACAGCGTCGTCCAGAAGTGCGGCTCGAAGGCGCCGACGGTGACGTAGCGCCCGTCGCGCGTCTCGTAGACGGCGTAACACGGATAGCGCCCCGTGAGCTGCTCGCCGCCGCGGCGCGGCAGGCTGCCGGAGAGCAGATACAGCACGACGTGATACGCGTTGCAGCTCAGCGTGCCGTCGAGCATCGAGATGTCGACGAACTGGCCGTGCCCGGTCTGCGCGCGCGCGATGATCGCGGTGAGAATGCCAACCGCGGCCATCAGCCCACCGCCGGCGATGTCGGCGATCTGCACGCCGGGCACCACCGGCGGCCCGCCAGCTTCGCCGATGAAGTTCAACACGCCGGCCGTGCCGATGTAGTTGATGTCGTGGCCGACGCGGTCGCGATACGGCCCGTCCTGGCCGTAGCCGGAGATCGAGCAATAGATGAGACGCGGGTTGCGCTGGCGCAGCGTCTCGTAGTCGATCCCGAGACGCTGCGGCACGCCCGGCCGGTAGCCTTCCAGAACGACATCGGCGTCGGCCGCGAGCCGCAGCAGGATGTCGCGCCCGGCGGCGCTCTTCAGGTTGAGCGTCATGCTGCGCTTGTTGCGCGTCAGGAACGGGATGCCGACGCCGAGCGGGTCGCCGGGATTCGAGATGCACAACACGTCGGCGCCGAAGTCGGCGAGCAACGTCGAGCAAAACGGTCCGGGCAGCTGCCGGGACAGGTCGAGCATGCGCACGTGGGCGAGCGGCAATGGTTTCATTCCAGCCATCTTTGCGAGATGAGCGATCCGGTCAACCGGCCGGCGACGCCATCTGACGTTGGTGCAGCCGGTAGAGGTCGGCGTAGTTGCCGGCGTGGGCGAGTAGCTCCTCGTGCGTGCCCGACTCGACGATGCGGCCGCGGTTCATCACGAAGATCCGGTTCGCCATGCTGACGGTGGAGAAGCGGTGCGAGATGATGATCGTGGTGCGCCCGTGCGCGAGGCTGCGGAAGCGCGTGAACAGCTCGTACTCGGCGCGCGCGTCGATGTTGGAGGTCGGCTCATCCAGAATGAGCAACGCCGCGTCACGCGCAAAGGCGCGCGCCACGGCGATCTTCTGCCACTGCCCGCCGGAGAGATCGTACTCGCCGAACATGCGGCCGAGCATCGTGTCGTAGCCCTGCGGCAGCGCCGCGATCATCTCATCGACGCCGGCCATGGTCGCCACCTGCTTGACCCGCTCGCGGTCGGCGAGCGCGCGCCGCCAATCCCCGTAGGCGATGTTGTCGGCGGCCGTCGCCTCGTAGCGGCCGAATCCCTGGAAGACGAAGGCGATCTGGCTGTACAGCTGCTCGCGCGACAGCTCTTGCACATCGATGCCGTCGATCAGGATGCGGCCCTGATTCGGCTCGTAGAGGCGCGCCAGCAGCTTTACCAGCGTCGTCTTCCCGGCGCCGTTCTCGCCGACGAAGGCGACGGTCTCGCCCGGGAGGATGTGGAGATCGATGCCGGCGAGCGCCCACTCGTTGCAGCCGGGATAGGCGAAGAACACGTCGCGAAACTCGATCTCGGCCCGCGACGTGGCGGGCAGCGGGCGCCCCCCCTGCGCCACCGCTGGCGGCACGTTGAAGAACTCGATCACGTTGGCGATGTAGAGGGTTTGCTCCATGGCGTTGCTGCCGGCCGCGACCACGGTCTCGAGCGCGTTGCGCAGGCGCGTCGTGGCGCCGCCGAAGATCGCCAGGTCGCCGAGCGTGAGCGCGCGCGTCAACACCCGGAAGGCGACGCGGACGAACATGGCGTAGATCGCCGCCGTCGTCAGCACGGTGAACCACGAGCTGCCGGCGAAGTCGCGCGCGTAGAGCTCGCGATCCTGATGGTGGAACTCGGCCATCAGGGACCGGAAACGATCGATCAACAACGGCGCCAAGCCCAGGATCTTGACCTCGGCGACCGACTCACGGCCCGTCAAGCATGAGATGAAGTACGAGTTCCAGCGGCGCTTGGTCGCCCGCGAGTGCTCGAGGGCATAGCGCTGCGCCGTCAACCGCCATTCGAAGCGCAAATAGGGCAGCGTGAAGATCGCCAGTATCAGCAGGATCAACGGCTCGATGCTGAGGAGGATCGCCAGCAGCGACGCGGCTTGGACGATGCTGCTGGCGCAGATCAGCGTATACGTCACGAAGCTGGTGACATGATGCGCGGGATCCTGCTTGGCGCGCTCCAAGACGTCTTGAAAGCGCGGGTCCTCAAAGGAGGCGACGTCGAGCTTCGATGCGTGCGCCAGGATGTCCGAGGTGATCCGATAGTTCAGATCGTCGCGCAGGCGATGCGCGAACAGCTCGCTGGCCAGGCGAGCCAAGCCGTCCGCTGCCGTGAGCACGAAGCCGGCCAACAACCACCATGCCACCGGCTGCAAATCCGCCGTGCTGCGCTGCAAGGTGGCGACCGTGGCGTTGACCAGGCCGCGGGCCGTCAGCGCCATGGCACCCGGAATGAGGCCGCGTATGGCGGCCAGGGCGATGACGCCCACCAGCTGTCGAGCGTTGGTTGACCACGCCATGCGCGCGGCCCAGCGCACGCTCGACAGGAGATCCTGAATGCTCGTCGTGATGGGCCGTGGCAGCGGACGGGGCGGTACGCGCATGCGTCACAGAAGCGAAGCGCCCTAGCTGTAGTTCGTCCGTGGATGCACTGCAAGCACGGACGGCGGCGTCGCGTTCAGCGCGCCCCGCGCACCGTTGCCATCAGTGACGCGTGCGTGCGGCCCAGCGTTTTGCCGAATCGGAAGAGGCGCGACCAGAGCGCGGCGTTCCAATCACGTCGCGCCGCCGCCGCGCCGGAACGTGTGCCGTGCCGGCCGGCGGCGCGCACCTGCTGGAGGAACGCGGCATGCAGCTGCAGCACGCGCACAGCGTGATACCCGTGGACGTAGCCTTCGTGCATCAGGCCCCAGGGCGTTCGTTCGTTCTGATGGTAGATGACCGCACGCGGCTCGTACGCCAACGTGTAGCCCGCTTGGAACAGCCGGTACGAGAGGTCGACGTCCTGAGAGCGCAGCAGCTCCTCGTTGAACAGACCGACGTCGCGCAGGACGCTGAGGCGTGAGCTCCAGTTCATGGTGATGACGTAGGGCGGCATGAACTCGTGGATCGCGCGCTCGTGGTCGTGGATCTGTTCGCCGAAGCGTTCGATCGAATTGCAGGGACGCTTGCTCAGAATCGTTCCGCCCACGGCGCCAATGGAGGCGTCGTGGAGCGGCGCGACCAGGAAGCGCAGCCACAGCCGGTCGACGACGCAGTCGGAGTCGGTGAATGCGATGACCTCTCCGGTTGCGCAGCGCAGGCCGCGGTTGCGTGCCGCCGCCGGCCCGCGCTTGTCCTCGTGCAGCACGCGTATGCGGGTTGCGTAGCGCGCCAGAATCTGTGGTGTGCGATCCGTCGACGCGTTGTCCACGCACAGCAACTGCAGGCGGTCCCGCGGATAGTCGAGCGCCAGCAGCGACTCGAGGCAATCCTCCACCGTGCGCTGCGCGTTGTATATCGGTACGATCACCGACACCGACGGTGAAGCGCTCCGCTCCTCGGGCGGCGCACTCAGTTGTTCGTTCCTCTCCACCCTCGATCAGCTCCAGCTTCGGCGCTGGTGCGGCCAATAGTAGAGACCCTCGCGCTCGCCCGCAACCGCAGTCCGACTTGGTCTTCCGATCGAACTTCGCTAAGAGGGAACGGCGCTATTGAGAACCGCGTGACTGTGCGAAAAGACGGCGTGATGCAGACGGCAAGTCGGGGCGTGAATCTGCTCACCTCCACCGCGCAACTGGACGACGACCTGTTGTCTCTTGCGGGCGCGCGCGCGCCCGCCAGCAAGCTGCGGGCACTGCTCCACGCCCTCGAGCACGGCGGGGCAGCGGACGACGCAATCTTTCAGTGGTGAGCGGGATTCGGCGGTGGGCGGTTCGCAGTGCTTTGGATACAACGGCCCGACGGCGTGCGCCGAGTCGGACGCGCCTGCCGCCCCCCGTTGGTTACATGACATGGCCGGGGCCCGTGGCCTGCCGGACCGGTTTCTCGAATCCGCGGACGGGCCGCCATGAGCAAGCGGATCCTGCTCGGGTGCTATGAGATCCCGGGGTGGGGCGGCGCCGCAACCTGCCACTACCAACTGTTCGAACGGTTGCAGCGCGACGGCTTCGACGTGGCGTACGTCAACTTGGTGCACGCGGGCGATGAGCTGTTTCTCCGCTACCAGTTCGGCGACAATTTCGGCAATCCGCGAACGTTGGACAACGTGCACACCTGCGTGCTCGAGGAGTCGACCTGGGGCTCGCAACCTGCGCTGAAACGGTCGATCGCATCTCTGGCGCCCGATCTTCTGGTGGCATTCGGATTCATCGCGACTCTGGTGCTGAAGCGGGCAGCACCGCACCTGCCGGTGGTCTTCATCACGGCGGGATCGCGGCGGGTACAAGGATTGATAGAAAGCGGCGCGGTCAGAGACTTCATGGGCTTTCAGCACAGCGTGGCGCGTGGGGTCACATTTCCCGCGCCACCCGTCTGCCGTGAGCGCGAAGCGGCGGAGGTCTGCGACCTCATCGTGACGCACTCGCCACACGTGCGACTGGCCTTCGAGCACTTCTTCCCGCCGCAGGCCGGAAAGATCTACGCGAATATCATCTCTGTCGCTGACCTCATCTACGCGGAGGCCGAGCACTTTCAGGAGCTGCGGCGGCCGTTCCCTGACCGTGACATCGACCTCATTTTCGTCGCCAGCAGCTGGGGCCGGCGCGAGAAGAACTATCCGTTGGTGCGCAAGATCGGCGCACGCTGCGACGGATTGAACATGCACGTCGTGGGCGACATCGACCAGCCGCGTTTTCCCGCCACCTACCACGGCGTCATCACGCAGCGCGCCGAGCTCTACGGGCTGCTGGGGCGATCGAAGACGATCGTCTGCCCATCATTGATCGACGCGGCGCCGGGCGTGCTGTTTGAAGCAGCGGCCATGGGTTGCAACGTCGTCGCGTCACCGAACTGCGGCAATTGGCAACTGTGCCATCCGGAGCTGGTCGCCGACGAATGTGCCGCGGATGCGTTCCTGACCGCCATCGGCAGATCGTCAACCCGCGTCTACGAGGCCAGCCGAGCACGTTTTGCGGGTGGCTATCAGGACCTCGCGGACACCATCGGTGTGCTCTGAGACCCTGTCACGGTGTGGATGGCGCCTGATGCCCGAGGTTACTGTTTCGATGCCGGCATACAATGCGGCCAAGTACATACAGCAAGCGATCGAGAGCGTCTTGCGCCAGGAAGACATCGACCTCGAGCTGCTGGTGGTGGATGACGGCTCGACCGACGGCACCGTCGCGGTGGTAGCGGCCTGCACCGACCCGCGTGTTCGGCTCCTGCGCAACCCGTGTCGCAGGGGAATCGGTTACTGCCACAACCTCGTGCTGCGCGAGAGCCGATCGCCGTTCATCGCCCACGTGGACGCCGATGATTTCCTCCGATCGGGAGCGCTCCGCAAGGTCGTCGACGCGCTGCGCAGCGACGCGGGCGTGGGGCAGGCGCATTGCTATTTCCTGGATGTCGACAGCGACGGACGCGCGGCGCGCGACGCGTGCCGCCAGCGGTGGACGTCGTTTCGACGCAACCGGCCGCCGACGCTCGACTACCAGACGGCAGTCGTGTCAGCCGCGGGCGTGATCAACCATCTGCGCACATACCGGCGAAGTGTGCTCGCAGAGCTCGGCGGCTTCAACGAGCGCATCCCATTCGCCGTCGACTACGACATGGCCCTGCGCATACTCGACCGCTACCGCATCAAGCTCGTGCCGGAGTTCCTGTACTGCCGGCGCGTCCATCACGAAAACACGACCGAGTCCTTGCGCTTCAAGAGGATACGGTTCTGGGCGCAACAGTACCGGATCAGACGGCAGTTGGTGCGTGCCAAGAGGGTGCACTTTCTGAGCGGCGTCCAATTCGATGTGCACAAGCTCCTGGGCGCGATCGTGCGCGATGCGTGGCAGCGCCGGCGGCGCGGCGTGCACACCGCATGGGACCACAGCTGGGCCTTCCTGAGATTCCGCGTCGTCGCACCGGTGTCTGCCATCCTCTACCGGACGGCCATCAACCGCCTCTCGTGGTGGCCGTTGTCATGGTCGGGGCGTCGCGGGACGGGCGCGCGCGTCACCGCGCCAGCACGCATTGCATACTACCATCACCGCTTTCCGCTTCTGAGTGAAACGTTCGTCCAGCGCGAGATCGTGGCCCTGCGGCACGCGGGGCTGACGGTCGACGTCATAGCAGTCACAGCCGGGGACGACGCGCATCTCGATGACGACGCCCGCCGATTGAAGGATACGACGCACTACCTCGACCTGCAGGACCGCACGCAGCTCGCGGCCTGCCGGCGTCGTTTCTTCGCGCGGCGTCCGTTCGCGACGCTCAACGCGTTCTTGTTTGTCGTCCTGGGCCGGAACCGTGCGCACAAGTCGTTTGCGAGCGACTGCGCGCTCTTCAACCGGGCGCTGTGCTTGGCGGGCGTATTGAAAAAAAGAGGCGTGACGCGCCTCCACTGTCCGTGGGCCTTCGACGAAGCGTTGGTCGGATTGGTGGCGTCCCGGCTCGTGCGGATTCCGTACACCGTACAGGCGCGCGCCTCGGACATTTATCGACATCAGTCGGCGGTCGGCTTGCGCGAGCGGTTGCAGCACGCGGAGTGCGTCATCACCAACGCCCACTACAACGAGTCGGTGCTCCGGTCGTTGCTGCCGCCGGGCGGTGCCGGAAAGATTCGGGCCATCTACGAGGGCGTCGACCTGCATCGCGTTCAACCGGCTGACCGCCGGTGCGAACCGCGGGCGGTGGCGCGCATCCTGACGGTGGCGCGGCTCGTCGAGCCCAAGGGCCTCGAGTACTTGATCGCGGCGTGCAAGATGCTGCGCGACGCCGGCCGCTCGGTGCACTGCGAGATCGTCGGCGGCACATCGGTCGCCGAAACGAACTACACGATCAAGCTGCGCAAGCTGCGCCGCTCGCTCGGCGTCGAAGCGGACGTCACCTTCCTCGGCGCGCAGCCGTTCGACCGTGTCGTGGAAAAGTATCGCGAAGCCGACCTGTTCGTGCTGCCTGCGGTGCAAGCCGCGGACGGCAGGCGCGACATCACCCCCAACGCGCTCATCGAGGCCATGGCGATGCAGCTGCCCGTGGTCAGCACGCGCTCGGGTGCGATCCCCGAGATCGTCGAAGACGGCGTCAGCGGGCTCTTGGTGCCGCCGCGGGACGCGACGGCGCTGGCGCAGGCGATCATGCGACTGTTGGACGATGCAGCGCTCCGCGAGCGGTTGGGCGACAACGCGCGCAAACGGGTGGAGGAGCGCTTCGACATCAGCAAAAACATCGCCGCCTACGTGGCGCTGTTCGGCGGCGCGGCGGCGCGCGCGGCGTGCCCCGTCGCACAGTCCCTCGGCCCCGCGCCGTACGCGACGCAGGCCTGATCGGCGCTCACGACGCCGCCGTGACGCGCCCCCGCCAGCAGAGCACTCTCCACTGCAGCCGGCTGAGCCGCACGCGCAGACTGCGCGTGACGTTCCACCGGACGCAGCGCATCGCCAGATTCCACAAGACTTCGGCCCACGCCCGCTGCAACCGCGGCACATCGGACCGGCGCCGATATTCCACCAGAAAGGCGGGGCTGGCGACGCGGCGGAATCCCGGCCGCAGCCACAGCCGCGTGCGACGTGCCGGCCGGAGACTGGATGGGATGGGCACGTCGAGTCCGCGCTGCACCATTTCCAGAACGGCGTCGAGCTGGGCGCGCGCGCCCCACGCCTCCGCCAGCTCCCAGAGCCCGCGATAGTCCTTCTCGAAGCGCGTCACCGCCCAGGCGATGTCGCACAATGGAAGCAACTTGAAACCGGCCAGCGAGCACGTGGTCGCGTGCACGGCCAAGTGAATCAGCGTGGCCTCGAGGTCGAACGTCGTCACGCGTGTATCGGCGACCACCAGCGTGGCGGTGCGCTCCCACAACCCCGCCGCGTCCACTGTGAGCTTCGATGCCGGCGCGACATGCCAGTGCAAATCGACCGGAACGCCGTCATGGCCGGCCGTTGGCGTCAGGGGCAGCTCGTAGTGGAAGCGCTCATAGAACCGGCGCGTCACGCGCTCGGCGGTCCGCGACTCGATGCCCGCGGCCGGGCGTATGGCGAGCAATGCCTCGATTTGGCCGAGCTGATAACCCAGCGCCCGCAGCATACCCTCCGCCGCTGCCATGGCTTCCGGCCGCACGACGATATCGATGTCATCGAAACGGCGGATTGCCGGATTGCCATACACGTGTTCGGCGAGGACGCTCCCTTTGATCACCAGGAATGGAATCCCATGGCGCTCGAAATTCCGGGCCAGCTCCTGCAGCGTGCGCTGCGCGGCGCCCGCCTTCCGCTGCGCCGCGCGGCGAATCTTCGCGAAACACTCCTCGATCTCGGCCGGCAAGCGATCCGTCAAGCGACACGCGTCGACGCGGGCGGCCAGCAGGCCGTCGACCTTGTGGACACCGGCGCGCTCCACAACCCACGGCCAATCGATCGCATCGGCGTGCGCGTCGACCACGCGCTCGAACGCGCTGCCGTCCGGATGCAGCGCCGCCAGCAACACGTGGCGACTGCTCGCTCTCGAGCGCGGCTCTTGCGATCGACTGGTCACACCCAGTCTTTAGGCGCCCGGCGCGGCGTCGCGCAAGGTGCGCGGCGCTCAACGCGGTGCCAACGTATCCAGGATCTCGATGACCTGCGCTGTCGGAGGCAGGTCTTTCGGTTGAGGACGCGCCGCTGTACGTAGTATGTATCGCAGTGGAATGAGCGTCAGCGGATAGCGTGTGCAACGGCTCGTCATGTCTGATCGGGAAACCATCTTTGCGCTGCTCCAGCGCGGCGCGCCGCGCGATGTCGCGATCGCTGCACCGGAACGGGAGCCGCTGACGTATGGACGTCTGCGCGCGCACGTCGAGCAGGTTGTCGATACCCTCAGAGGGTTCGGCATCACCCGCAACGATCGTATGGCCCTGATGCTTCCCAACGGGCCCGAGCTGGCTTCGGCGTTCGTCGCAGTGGCTGCCTGCGCGGCGGCCGCGCCGCTGAACCCAGCGTACCGGACCCACGAGCTCCGGCTGTACCTGAGCGACCTTCGTCCCAAGGCCCTGGTGGTTGCGCACCGTGATTCGTGCGCGATTGATGTCGCCCGCGAACTGTCGGTGCCGGTGATCCAATTGATCGTCCCGGCCGGCGCGGCGGCCGGCATCTTTCGCCTGTGCTCGCCACAGCCACAGATGAGCGGCGAAGTGACACCGCCGGCCGACGGGCTCGCCGACGACGTCGCGCTCGTCCTGCACACCTCGGGGACAACCTCGCGGCCCAAAATGGTGCCCCTGAGCCAGCGCAATCTGTGCGCGAGCGCCCGGCATATTCGGGAGACGTTGGCGTTGACGCCGCAGGATCGCTGCCTCAACATCATGCCGTTGTTTCACATCCACGGCCTCATGGCGGGGGTCCTGGCCAGTCTGAGCGCCGGAGCAAGCACCGTCTGCACGCCCGGATTCGCGGCGTTCAAGTTTGTTTCCTGGACGCACGCGATGCGGCCCACATGGTACACGGCCGTTCCGACGATGCATCAGGCGATCGTCGACCGGGCCGAACGCCGCGCCGACTTCGTGCGCGCGCAGGGTTTGCGATTCATCCGTTCGTCCTCCGCGCCGCTGCCGCGACGGGTGACGGCCGGACTGGAGACGGTCTTTGGTGTGCCGGTGATCGAGAGCTATGGGATGACCGAAGCCGCGCATCAGATCACGTCGAACCCATTGCCGCCCGGCACGCGCAAGCCCGGGACAGTCGGCCGCGCCGCCGGGCCGGCGGTCGCGATCATGGATGCAAGCGGCCAGTTGCTCGGCGCAAGCGCGAGCGGCGAGGTCGTGATCCGCGGCGCCAATGTCACCAGCGGCTACGCAGGCGATCCGACCGCCAGTGCCGCAGCGTTCTCGGATGGCTGGTTCCGCACCGGCGATCAGGGCGTGCTCGATGCCGACGGCTGTCTGACGATCGTCGGCCGGCTGAAAGAAATGATCAATCGGGGCGGCGAGAAGATCAGTCCGCGAGAAGTCGACGATGTCCTGATGGAACACCCGGCAGTCGCGCAGGCCGTCACGTTCGCGGTACCACACGACACACTGGGAGAGGATGTCGCGGCGGCGGTCGTTTTGCGCGCCGGTGCCAGCGCGCACGTACGGGAGCTCCGCGCCTTCGTCGCGGCGCGCATGGTGGATTTCAAGGTACCGCGGAGCCTCGTCATCGTCGACGAAATTCCGCGCGGCGCCACCGGTAAGCTGCAACGGATTGGCCTCGCGCAGAAACTCGGATTGACGTCCTGACTCGTGACCGGACCTGCGGCAGCGGATCGGTCAGAGAGCCGGCCCGGCATACTGATCCGGCCAATTCTGGACAACCACTCCAGCAAGCCGGCACATTGCCGCATCAACGCCGGCACTCGATCGCGGCCGCGGAGCTCAATGCGTGGCCGCCATCCCCTGTCGGCGTAGCACCGCAGCACCTGCAGGTTCGCCAGGTGCACGCTTGTAGCCCGCGCTGCGGCCAGTCGATCCGCGCTCTCCGCAAGCGGTTGCCCGGCGAAATCTCCGCTGATGTCGGCACGAACCCCCGGTTGTTTTGCGCGGCGGCGGCGATTTGACAGGCGCCCCATGTGGCGGCAGAAGCGCTCCCAAGAGACCTGCGGCACCAGCCACGCGGCGACCGCCATCCAGGGAAGATAGCCGAGCAGATAGGCGTCTCGGACGGTGAACAGCCGCTTCGGTGGCGGACCGCCCGGTGAGGGCGCGCGATCGGCCATGACCCGCCTCCAGGCTTCGATTCTCACAACAGGCAGCAGGAACCTGCAACGTTATGAGGCGGCAACCGTCCGTTCCGACGCCACGGTGGCGCGGCGCTCGACCAGGTACTGACTGTACAGGTACGCCAGAAAGTGCTCGACGCCCCGGATGACGAACGTCGTGCGCAGCGACGGAAACAGCTCGAACGCGTGCTGGGCGCCGGGGATCTCGGCGTAGGCGATCGGAGGGCGCGCCGTCTGGCGCAGGATCTCGCAGAAGCGGCGCGCCTCCTCCACCGGCGCCAAGGTATCGTGATCGCCGTGGACAACGAGGAACGGCGGCGCGGCCGTGGTGATCCGGTGCAGCGGCGACGCCTTCGCGTATGCGTCCGGCGCCTCGACGAGTGAGCCCTTCATGATTTGCCGCTCGAGGAGCTCGGCGAGCGCGTCATGGTGCCAGAACCCGTGATGATTGGTGAAATCGTACACGCCGTAGAACGGCACGCAGCCTTGCACCGCCGTGTCGACGGTCTCGAAACCCGGCTGATACTCGGGATCGTTGGCCGTCAACGCCAGTAGCGCGGCGAGGTGCCCGCCCGCCGAACCGCCGGTGAGCACCAGGAAATCCGGATTGGCGCCGTACTCCGCGCCGTGCTCTCTGACCCACTGCACGGCGCGCTTGAGGTCGATGAGGTGATCGGGAAACGTGGCGTGTGGGCTGAGCCGGTAGTCGGCGGTGACGCACACCCAGCCGCGCGCCGCCAGGTGCAGCATGAGTGGAATGCCCTGCTCGTTCTTGGTGCCGATCACCCAGCCGCCGCCGTGGATCTGCAGCAACGTCGGGCAGCCGGCGGGATGCGAGCGGTGCCGGTAAATGTCCAATTTCAGGTTGAGGCCGGCAACACGCGTGTAGACGACGTCGCGGATGCGCTCGACATCCGGATGACGCATCGGGAACGGCAGCAGAATCGGCTTCCAATCAATCGTCGACGCGATGCGCGTTCGCAGCTCGGGAAGAATGTGGTCCCGGTAGTCGCTGCCGAGCGCGGCGCACAACGCGCGCTCCATCACCGTTTCCGCGTCGCGGCTCCGCTGGTAGCCGCGCCACAGCCCGACCCAGGAGGCGAGCGTAACGAGCAGGCCGAGCGTGCCGGGCCACGCATGCAGGGCACCGGCACGGATGAACAGCAACGTCGCCAGCGCTTGCCAGGCGATGTGATGCAGGGCCAACTCACCGGTGAGCCAGCCGGCGAAGAAGCTGATGGCCGCGCGCCGCGGTGGCGCGTAGATCGGTTGGTACACGTTGTACGTGAGCCAGGCACCGACGAGACTGACGAGCAGAAACACCCAGGGCATTCCGTCCTCACCTTTCCGTCGCTTGTATCACACCGCGTGCAGCCCGCGCCACGCGTGCTTTTCTCTTCGGGCTCGTGTTAGAAATCCGGCGTGCGCCTGCCGTTCGTGACCACCTGCCGCGTGCCTGCCGATCTGGATTCGGTGACGTCGGTGCACGCGCAGGCCGAGATCGTGCCCCGCGACGTCGGTGTCGACGCGGCGGCGGTGGCGCGCATCTGGCAAGCCGTCGAACGCCTCTATCAAAGCGGCATCCATCCGGCGATGCAGCTCTGCGTGCGGCGGCGCGGCCAGGTGGTGATCGATCGCGCCATCGGGCACGCCTCTGGCAACGGACCCGACGATCCGCCCGAGGCCAAGAAGGTGCTGGTCACGCCGGCGACGCCGTTCACCATCTACTCGGCGTCGAAAGCCGTTACGGCGATGATCATCCACCTGCTCGATCAGCGCAACCTCATCCGCCTCGACGACGCCGTGTGCGAGTACGTGCCGGAGTTCGGCGTCTACAAGAAGCAGTGGATCACCATCCGCCACGTGCTGACGCATCGCGCCGGAATCCCGAACCTGCCACCCGAGGTCATGAACCTCGACCTTCTCGATGATCCGGACCAGATCCTGCGGATTCTGTGCAAAGCGACGCCGACGTCGCGGCCCGGGCGCCAGCTCGCCTATCACGCGATGACCGGCGGCTTCGTCCTCGCCGAGGTCGTCCGGCGTGTCACCGGCAAGAGCATCCGTGAGGTGCTCGACGCGGAGATCCGCCGTCCGCTGGGCTTTCGCTGGACGAGCTACGGCGTGGCGCCGCGCGACGTCAAGCGGGTTGCCGTGAACTACTTCACCGGCCCGCCGCCGTTGCCGCCGCTCTCGACCATTCTCGACCGCGCGCTGGGCGTGCCCTTCAGGGATATTGCGGCGCTGTCGAACGATCCGCGCTTTCTCACCGGTGTGATTCCGTCGGGCAACATCGTCACCACGGCGGAGGAGCTGAGCCGCTTCTACCAGTTGCTGCTCGACGGCGGCGAGTTGGACGGCGTGCGCATCTTCGAGCTGCGCACCATCCGGCGCGCCACCGCAGAGCAGTCGTATTTGGAGATCGACTTCACGCTCGGCCTTCCGTTCCGTTACGGCATGGGTTTCATGCTGGGCGCGTCGACGTTCAGCCTGTACGGCCCGGACACGCAGTACACCTTCGGTCATCTCGGCTTTACCAACATCGTGTCGTGGGCCGACCCGGAGCGCCAGGTCGCCGCGACGCTGATGACCAGCGGCAAGCCGCTGCTGTACCCGCAGATCTACTACGCCTTCGACATCCTACGGCAGATCGGGCTGGCGTGTCCGAAGGAACCGTCGCGCCCCGCGCATTCGGCGCGGCGAAAGAGCGTACTGCCCCGAAGACGCCGCGCAGCTGCAATGTCATAGGCACTCAGGACTCAGGACTCAGCACTGTGCCCGCGCCGCGACCGAAGATCTTCTACGGCTGGTTCGTGCTCGCCGCCAGCGTGGTGATCGAGCTGTTCGGCCTGGGCTTCGGCGTCTTTGCCATCACCACCGTCTACCCGTACATCATCGATACGTTTCCGCAGTGGTCGCGGACCACGGTGTTTCTGCCAACGTCGATCATCATCGCCACGGTCGGGGCGATGGGGCCGCTCACCGGCATCCTGATCGATCGCTATCCGATCCGTTACGTTTTCGTGGCCGGCATCATCGTGCAGTCGGTAGCGTTGTACATGTTTTCCAAGGTTCAAACGCCGGCGCAGTACCTGACAGTGTCCTTGTTCATCGGCTTGGGGATGTCGAGCGTGACCATCTTGCCGAATCAGGTGCTCGTCTCGCGCTGGTTTCACGAGCGCGTCGGTTTGGTGAACGGCATCGTGCTGGCGGCGACCGCGTTGGGAGCGGCAATCGCGCCGCCGTTGATCACGCGCGGCATCGAGGCGAGCAACTGGCGCACCGCGTTCACCTGGATGGGCGTGATTGCCTTCGGGCCGCCTATGCTCGTCGTGCTGGCGCTCATCCGTGATCGTCCGGAATCGATGGGTCTGAAGGCGTACGGCGCCGAGCGGGCTGCCGCCGCAGCGCGTGACGCGGATTGGACACTGCCGCAGGCGATGCGTTCGTCGACCTTCTGGTTCTTCGGTGCCGCCGTCTTCTTCGGCGGCATGCCGTGCTACTCCTACAACAAGCACATTCTGGTCTACCTGAAAGAGCTCGGCTATGCGCCGGTGCAGGCCGCCGACTACAAGGGCTTCTTCTTTCTGGTGTCGGCGTGCGCGCGCGTCAGCTTCGGCTGGTTGTGCGACCGCTTCGACAGACGCACGATGGTGCTCATCCACCTCGTACTGATCGCGTCGGGTTACCCGTTGCTGTTGGTGGTGCCGACGCATCGTGAGCTCTTGGTGCCGTGCTTGTTCATCGTCGGCGTCGGCTATGGTGGCCTGCTGCCGTCGATGGCGATCATGTCCGTCGGCTACTTCGGCCGCACGCATCTCGGGAAGATTCTCGGCGTCTACAAGATCGCCTACGACACGGCGGCCGCGACCGCGCCGCTGTTCACGGCGTATCTCTTCGACCTGTATGGCAGCTATGCGGTGCCCGACGCGTGGAATACGCTGTTCGCGTGGATCGGCGTATCGCTGGTCTTCTTCGGCCTCGGGCGCGACGTGGCGCCCCGTGCTACCGGCGCAGTAGACATGCCTCCTTCGCTCCTGAGCCCCGACCCCTGATTGTTTCGGCCGCACCTTTAGTCGGCTTTTTCCCACTTCAAGAATGCAAGCCAATATCTGGAATTTGCTGGGATCGGGTGGCCGTACAGTACATTGAATTTCAATTCAGTGGAGCGCGGCGTTCTTCTTGCTGCTCTTTCTGGTGGAGGGTTTCGGCTTCCATTCATGATTTTTGCCGCAATCCTATTTCCAGCGCACCTCCGCAAACGCGAGTGGTCGGCTGGGCGCTGCACGGCATACAGCGCGGGACACGCTTTTCCCGCAAGTGTTACGCTTTGGTCACGCGAGAGCTGGCGGCAAGCATGAAACGATCTCCTTAGCGGACTACCGTTCAGGGGCTCGAACATGGCGGACGTGATTGTCATCGGTGCGGGCATGGCCGGCGTGACGGTCGCGCGTGCGCTGGTGCGCGCCGGCATATCCGTGTGTGTCGTCGAGGGCGCCGATCGCATCGGCGGCCGCATCTACACCATGCGTGACTTTTGCGGCGCGCCGGTGGAGGCGGGAGCAGAGTTCATCCACGGTGGCGCGGCCGAAACCTGGACCGACGTCCGGGCCGCCGGCCTCGCCGTGCGCCCGTGGCGGCCTTCCCGCGATGCGATGTTCAACATCGGATACGGCGCCCACTGGCTGCCCGTCGTGCTCTTGCACCCCGGGGTCTGGCCCGTCTTTACCATTCTCCGCCACCTCGCCCGCTTCAAGCCGCCCGACATGTCGGGTCGCGAGTTCATCGCACAGCGCGGCTATCGTGGTCGGGCTCACGCCATGGCGCAAATGGTGCTGACGGCCCACTTGCCGGGCGGCATTGACGAGGTCGGTGTGCTGGGTCTGGTGGAAGACGGCGTCTTGAAGCTGGAACGCGGGGTGAACTATCGCATCGCCGACGGCTACGATCGGTTGATCGAATACGTTGCGCAAGGCCTGCAGATCGAGCCCGGCTTCACCGTACAGACTATCCAGTGGGGGCAGGATGGCGTCAACGTCCGCTCCACGGACGGCCGCGAGCTCTCGGCGCGGGCCGGGGTGTGTACGCTCCCGGTGGGTGTGCTCAAGGCGGGCACAGTGCGCTTCGTCCCTGAGTTGCCCGAAAGTAAGCGCACCGCCCTGCAGTACCTCGAAATGGGTCCCGTCCTCAAGGTCCTGTTGCACTTCGACGAGCGCTTCTGGCCGCGGCGGCTCGCCACGCTCGGCTGTGCCGTGGGGCCAGTGACCCTCTACTGGCCGGTCTTCTACGGCGCAGACGAGCCGCCGCCGGTGCTCACGGCCTACTGCACCGGGCCGCGCGCGGCGGCGCTGAGCACGGTGAGCGAGGAAGAAGCCAGCGCGATCGTCTTGCAGGATCTGCGCAGGCATTTTCCGAAGGCTGTCCCGAAGCTCGTGGCGTCGCGGCGGATCGACTGGACGACCGACCCCCTGAGCTGTGGCGGCTACACGTTCCTGCGTCCGGGTGGAACGGGCGCGCGGGCCCGCTTGGCCGCCGCGGACACCGCTGCCCTGTTCTGGGCGGGCGCGGAGACAGCCACGCGCGCCATCGCCGCCACGGTTGAAGCGGCTTTCGCAACCGGTCTGCGGGCAGCGTCCGAAGTGCGCGCCTACCTGCAGCGCGCAGCCGGCTGACGCCCACGTGGGTGACAGCGCGCGGCTGAGTCAGTAAGAACTCGGAGGTCTGCACATCACGTCTTCTTCGGAAACGCGAACCGCGTCGGATCTTCACGGACCGCGGCGCCCAACAGGTCGCCGTCGGCCTCGGTGACGTCGCCGAGCGGCACGGCGTGGGCGTAGGCGCGGAACTGGGTCTTGGTCATGTGCACCGCCCACGGCGGCTTGGCCGCCAGCCGCTGCGCCCAATCGTCGACGACCGCATCGAGCTCTTGCTCCGCCACGACGCGATTGAGCAACCCGTAGCGCTCCGCCGCCGCGGCATCGAAACGGTCGCACAACAAGATGAGCTCCTTGGCCCGCGCCATGCCGATCTCACGCGCCAAGCGCGGTACGGCTCCCCACGACAGCGGAACCCCGAGATCAACTTCGGGGATGTGAAACCCGGTGCCGGCCGCGGCGACGCGCAAATCGCAGGCCAACGCCAACGCCAGCCCGCCGCCGACGGCATGGCCGTGGAGGCGCGCGATGGTGATTGCCTCGAGAGCTTCGATGGCCGCGAGGGCACGGCGGCCGAGCTGCGACGCGTAGCGGCGCTCCCGCGGGCCGGCGCCCGACCCGACGGCCATGCGCGCCGCCGGCGGATCTTTGCGATCGGCGCCGGCGCAGAATGACTGGCCGCGCCCACCGAGGATCACCACCGGCGTGTCGAAGCTGCGCTGCAACTCCGTGAATGCGGCGGCGACCTCTTCCAACGCCAACGCGTTGAGCGCATTGCGGCGCTCCGGCCGATTGAGCCAGACGCGCGCGATTGGACCATCCCGTTCAATCGTCAAGGTTTCGTAAGTCATGGCACCTCCTGCGTGTAGCCGTCGCCTCAGTGATCGCCGATTCGGCGACGCATTGCTACTGCTCCCGTGCCGGATTCCGCCTTGACGGGGACCGGTCCAGCGTGAAAGATTCCGGTACCTGTGACGCGTACGCGTCGGTCACCTGGAAGGAGATTCATCGATGAGTCAGCAAGCGGCAGCAGCCTCCGAAGGCAAGAAAACGCGCCCGATCGTCCCGTTTCTCCGTCTCGGCGCCGACGGCGAGAAGCCGTATCTGGTTGGCAAGAAGTGCAGCGGCTGCGGCGCCGTGTATCTCGGCAGCCGCGTCGCCTGCTCGAAGTGCAGCGGCACCGGCCCGTTCAACGAGATCCGATTGAGCGACAAGGGCTCGCTGTGGGTGTACTCGATCGTCCATCAGTCGGTGCCCGGCGTGCCGACGCCCTACGTCGCCGCCATCGTCGATCTCCCCGAAGGCGTCAGCGTGCGCTGCAACATCATCGACATCGAACCCAAGCCCGAGAAGATTGAGTTTGGCATGCCGGTGGAAATGGTCACCAAGAAAGTCAGAGAGGACAAGGACGGGAACGACGTGATCGCGTTCTTCTTCCGTCCGGCGCGGTAGGCACAGTGCCCAGGCTGAGTGAAATGATCGTGGAGCAGGCGTCCCTGCCTGCTCTCCTTAGGAGCAGCGCCCGGGCTTGTGATGAAACTGTCAGAGCGGCGGGCAGGGACGCCCGCCCCACTATCGGATTTGTTTCGCAACCTGTCGGCTGACTTGCTGCACAGCGAGATCGCTTCGCGAAGGAGGAAACATGAGAGACGTGTACGTGCTCGGAGTCGGAATGATCAAGTTCGGCCGCTACCCGGACAAGGACGTGTCCGAGCTGGCCGCGGAAGCGGCGCTGCTGGCGCTCAAAGACGCCGGCATGACGATCAAGGACATCCAGCTGCTGGCCTCGGGCAATCTGCTGCAGGCCAACGCCATGGTCGGCCAACGCATCCTGCAGCAGATCGGCCAGACCGGCATCCCGATCATCAACGTCTCCAACGCCTGCGCCACCGGCTCGACTGCGGTGCGCGAAGCCTACTTCGCCGTCGGCTCAGGAGAGTACGACATCGCCATGGCCGTCGGCTCGGAGCAGATGGGCAAGGCCGGGCTGCTCGGCGGCGGCGGCGGACGCGAGAGCGTCGAAGGCATACTGGGCAGCGGGCTCATGCCCGCGGTCTTCGGCCAAGCGGGCGTCGAGCACATGCGCCAGTACGGCACCAAGGCGGAGCACTTCGCCAAGGTGTCGGTGAAGAACCATAAGCACTCCACGAAGAACCCGCTGTCGCAGTACCAGGTCGAGGTGAAGCTCGAAGACGTGATGAACGCGCGCATGGTCGCGTATCCGAACACGCTGTACATGTGCTGCCCGACCGGCGACGGCGCCGCGGCGGCCATTCTGGTGTCCGAGTCGGTGATGAGGAAGCACGGCAACAAGCCGGTGAAGGTCGCGTGCTCGGTGTTGACGTCGGACCCGTGGACGCCGCGCGACCTGACGCTGCCCGACGTGAGCACGCTGACGCGCAACGCCGCCAAGATCGCCTACGAGAAGGCCGGCGTGGGCCCCGAGGATCTCGACCTCGTCGAGCTGCACGACTGCTTCGCCACCGCCGAGCTGTTACACTACGAGAACCTCGGCCTGTGCAAAGATGGCGAAGCCGGACGCGGCGTCGACGAAGGCTGGTTCGAGTGGGGCGGCAAGTCGCCGGTGAACGTCAGCGGCGGCCTACTGTCGAAGGGGCACCCGCTCGGCGCCACCGGCGTCGCGAACATCTACGAGGTGGTGACGCACCTGCGCGGCCAGGCCGGCGCGCGGCAGGTGGAGAACGCCAAGGTCGGCATGGCGCACGTCATCGGCCTCGGCTCGGCCTGTACGCTGCACATCTTGACGGCATAGCACTATAGACATGGTGGTTTGCGAATGCTGAATGGCGACATCAGATCTACTAAATATTCAACATTCACCATCAGACATTAACGATCCTGACCGGCATCCGCTCGACCGTCTGCGACGCGAGCTCTCCACCACCGATGCGACGATGCTGGTCGTCTCGTCGGTCATCGGGGTCGGCATCTTTCTCACCCCGGGCACGGTCGCCAACGTGCTGCCGCATCCGGGGCTGGTGCTGGCGGCGTGGCTCGTGGGCGGGCTTCTGTCGCTCGCCGGTGCGCTCGCCAACGCCGAGCTGGGCGCGATGTATCCGCGCGCCGGCGGCGACTACGTCTATCTGCGCGAGGCGTATCATCCGCTCGCCGGCTTTCTGGTGGGTTGGCTGTCGTTCTTCGTGATCTACGCCGGCACCGTCGCCACGCTCGCCGTCGGCTTCGCCGAGGGCCTGGCGCGTTTCGTCACCTTGCATGAGACGGGAAAGATCGCGGTGGCGGTGGCGATCACCGTCGTGACCTCCTGGGTGAACTACACCGGCGTGCGCGCCGGGGCGCAGTTCAACAACGTCACCGGTTACGTGAAGATCGCCGCGCTCGTCGGCCTCGCCGTCGCCGGCCCGCTGCTCGGCCACGGCAGCCTCGCCAACGTCCACCCATTGACTGCGGGCATCACCGCGGTGCCGTTGAGCGGCTTCGGCCTGGCGCTGTCGCCGATTCTGTTCAGCTACCTCGGCTGGAACGCGTCGGTGTACGTGGCCAGCGAGATCCGCGATCCCGGGCGCAACGTGCCGCGCTCACTGTTCGTCGGCCTCGCCGTGTGCACGACGCTCTATCTGCTACTCAACGCCGTCTACCTGTACGCGCTGCCGATGGCCGCGCTCCGCGGCGAGGTGCGCGTCGGCGAAGCGGCGGCGCGGGCGCTCTTCGGCGACGCCGGGGGAACCATCATGGCGCTGTTGGTGTTGGCGTCGGTGGTCGGCTGCCTCAACGCCACCATCCTGGTCGGCCCGCGCATCGCGTACGCCATGGCGCTCGACGGTTTCTTTTTCGGCGGCGTCAACCGCGTGCATGAAGCCAACCGCACGCCGCACGTGGCCATCACCGTGCAGGCCGTGATCGCCGCCGTGCTCATCGTGGTCCTGCGGAGCTTTCCGAGCGTGCTCGACTACACGACGTTCGCCATCGTACTGGCGACGATGGCCGACGTCACGGCGTTGTACGCGCTGCGCCGCCGCGTGCCGACGCGTGCGCGTCCGTATCGTGCGTGGGGTTACCCGCTCGTCCCGGCGCTGTATCTCGTCGCCAACGCGTGCATCGCCGCTGCCATGCTGTGGGGGCGGACGAAGGAGTGCGGAATCGCCTTGGCTGTCACCGCCACCGCCCTGCCCTTCTACCGACTGTTCGCGCGCCGCAGCGCCGCCGAGTCGCGCGCCGCGTCGATGCTGAAGCCGTAGCGCGACATGCGTCGCAGACACGGACGCACCGCGCTGTTCGTCATCGGCGCGATCCTCGCCGCCGCCGGGCAATACTGCCTGGCGAACAACGACAGCGTTGCGGCGCGTCTTGACGCAGCGCTCGGCGAGCGCGGCCGCATGCTTACCCACTGCATGCCGGGCGTCTATCCGCCGGGGGTCGGCTTTGCATTCGCCGTCTTGCTCGCGGGCACAGCGCTGGTTGCTTTTGCCGTCGGAGTGCCGACACATGCGCCGGCGGTGACCGCGAGCGAGCCGCATCCGCTGGCTGCGCCGCCGACGCTCTCCAGAAGCGCGATCGGACTCGGTGGAGCCGTCGTGGTGCTCGCCGTACTCACCGTGTATCTGGTGTCACGTCCGCGGCCCGGCAGTGGTGGCATCGTCACTTGGATCGCGACCCTCATCCTGGCACTCGTCGGCATGCTGGTCGTCGATCGCAAGCGGGGAACGAGCTTCGGCAACCCGTTCCGCTGGTGGGAATGGGGCGGGCTCACGCTCCTAGTGGCGCTCGACCTGATACTCGTTGCGCACGATCTGAGGGACTGGCACTGGTCCGGCACGCCGGACGAGGCGTACTTTTTCACCTTCGCCAAGGCGATCGCCGAAGGGCGCAACGACGTTTTTCCGCTCTCGGAGCACGGCGTGTTCGGATTCAATCCGGTGCTGTCATCGTACTATCAAGGCGCGTTCATGAAGCTGTTCGGCGTGAACGTCTTCGGATGGCGGCTCTCGTCGGCGGCGGCTTTGGCGTTCTCGTTGCCGTTCGTCTACCTGTTCGCGCGCGAGCTCTGGAGTCGCCGTGCCGGGCTCATCGCCGCGGTGCTGCTGGGCACGGGACAGTTGCCCGTAGGCTTCGCCCATCTCGGCTACAACAATGTTCAGGTGTATCCCGTCGTCACCGGTGCGCTGGCCGTCATGGCGTGGTCGGTTCGCCGCCGGAGTCTCACCGGCTACTTCGTGGCGGGCTGCATCGCAGGACTGGGTTTCTTTACGTACTCGACGGCGATACTCGCCGGCGCGCTGCTGGTCTTGCTCCTGTGGAGTCTCGGCCGGCGCTCGCTGCGCACAGATCCCTCTCTGGAGATCGTCGCGCTGGTGCTGGGAGGTTTCTTGACCGCGCTGCCGATGCTCGTGCGCTCGGGTGAGTACGTTGCCGACATGTTTCGACTCGCCGGCCTCGGAAGCGCGCCACCGTTTAACGCAGTCGCTCAAGGCAGCGGGTGGCTGGCACCCGTACTGGCAAAGCTGGCGCACATTTTCACGCTGTGGATGGAGTCCGTCCTGCACGCGCCCTGGTTTCCGTGTCCATCGCATTTCGAACCGCGGCCGATCGTCGATCCCATCTCCGGTGTGCTCGCCACCGTCGGTCTCTGGCTCGGCGTGGGCGCGACGATCCGCCGCGCCGGGGCGACGCGATTTCTGTTTCTGGGCTACCTGCTGTCGGCCTTCGTCGTCGGCGCCATTTCTCCCTACTCGTGCCCAGCCTTGACGCGCTTGCTGTTCGTCGCGCCGTTCACGGCGTTGTTTGCGGGCATCGCGCTCGATCAGGTGTTGCGTTATGTCGCCGGTGTCAGCCGGTATCGCCCGGCGCCATGGATCGTCGGCATCGGGCTGGTCGCTGCCGCAGTCGCATCGAGCACGGCGGCGCTGTACAACAACGTCTATCACCGCAATCATGGCTGTGGTGACGGCACGACGAGCGAGCTGATCAGGCTGACCCAGCAGCGGCCCGGCACCTATCACATCGTCTACATCCAGACCCAGGACACGGACATGGGGGCCACCGATCAACTGTTCCCCGCCTACGACACCGAAAAGCGTCTGACATACCTCAAGCCCTACGGCCCCGGCGTCAAGGCGGTCCTGGAAATGCTCACGCCGCCGTTCCTGGTCACCTACGACTTGAGAAAGCGCGAGGAGATCGATGCCGTGGAGCAGACACTGCAGGCGCGTTTCCCGCGCGTCCGTTGGCAAAACTCGGCATCGGGGGAGACATGGAACCTGCGGTACTTCGCCGTCCAAGGGCCTTGAGCCGTTGTCGTGTCTCCTCGAGGAAAGGGCGCGAGCCGCATGATCCCCATAGCCATTATGAGCCGCCGCTACATAACGCTGCTCGCTGCCGGGCTGCTGGTCATGCTCGCGGGCATGGACACGCTCGCCCACCATGACGCGGTCGCTGGATTCCTCGACGCGCGGTTCGGCCAGCGCATCGACGGCCTCGTCACCCTTTTGCACGACGTCTTGCCGCGCGGGGTTGCTTTCGGTCTCGGACTGACACTGCTGGGAGCGTGGCTCCTTGCGTTGGCAATCGGAGCACCCACCGAGGCTGGGACGCCGAAAGCGCACGCGCTGCAGCTCGCGGCGTCCTCGTCGGGTTTGCGGCGCTGGGCGTATGCGATATGCGGGCTGACCATCGCACTCGCGGCGGTGACCGTTGGCTTGCTGCGGGGCGCGGCACCGGGAAGCAGCGCGGTGGTGCTCTGGGTGGCCACGCTTGCGGCCGGGCTGGTGACCGCAGCGCTCCTCGACCGGGCACGACGCACGCCCTTCGGCAACCCGTTTTGCCGTTGGGAGGCAATGGCGGTGCTGAGCCTGAGCGTTCTCGATCTCCTCCTCGTCAGCTACGACCTCGGTGATTGGCACTGGTCCGGAACACCTGATGAATCCTACTTCTTCACCACGGCCCAATCGCTGCTCACCGGGACCTTCAACGGCTTCCTCTTATCCGAGCATGGGGTGTTCGGCTACCACCCGGTGCTTTCATCCGCTTACCAAGCGGCGTTCATGCGGCTGTTCGGGGCGAACGCATTCGGCTGGCGCCTCTCTTCCGCCGTGGCTTTGGCGGTCGCGCTGCTGCCGCTCTATGTGCTCGGACGAGAGCTGTGGAACCGACGGACCGGTTTCATCGCCGCCGCCCTATGCGGGTCGGCGCCGTTGGCGGTGACCTTCGCGCATTTCGGCTACAACAATGCGCAAGTATATCCAGTCGTCACCGGCTCGTTGGCGTTGGCCGCCTGGTCGACGCGGCGGCAGAGCGTGGCCGGGTGCTTCGCCGCGGGCTGCCTCGCGGGGCTGGGATTCTTTACGTTTTACAGCGCGCGGCTGACGCCCGTGTTCATCGCGCTGCTGCTCTGGAGCGTGCGCCGGTGGGGAGCTCGGCGCCCGATGTCGGCGGCGCTCGTCGCAGTCGCAGCCGGCATCGTGCTCGGAGCGTTGCCGCTGCTGACGCACCCTGTCGAGCTGGCGGTGCATATGTTTCAGCAGACCGGCGTCGCTCCTGCGCAATCGAGCCCGCCGGGTCACGCTTCGGCTTGGACCATGTTGGCCACCGCCGTCACCGTCGTGCCGCACGTTTTGAAACACTGGCTGCTCGCGACGCTGTACGTGCTGTGGATCAACAACCCGACACACTTCCAAACCAACCCGCCGGCAGACGGGGTGTCGGCCGCTCTTGCAACCGTGGGTCTGTGGCTGGGGCTGCGGGCCACAATGCGCGGCGCTGCAGCCACTCGCTTCCTCTTCTTGGCCTATCTGGCGGCGGCGCTGTTGGGTTGCGCGACATCTCCCTACGACAATCCGCCGATGACGCGACTCATGCTGTTGCCGCCGTTCACGGCGCTTCTGGCCGCCGTGGCGCTCGATGCTCTCATGCGCTCAGTCGCGTCAGCAACCCGGCGGCCGCGCCTCGCCGCAGCGCTGGGTACGGCGCTGGCCGCGAGCGCCGTGGCCGGCAGCACCCTCCACGTGCGTGACACGGTGTACCGCCACGGTCACGGCTATGGAGACGGCACCACGAGCGAGCTGATCCGGCTCGCACAGTCGCTGCCCACCGGCTGCCGCATCGTGTACATTCAAACGGAGCAGACCTACATGTATGACGTCAATCAGATCCTCAGCATTTACGGTCTGGACGCGCACCTCCAGTACATCAAGCCGTTCGGTGTGGAGGCCGATCGGGCGCTCAAGGAAATCACCCCGCCGTTCCTGGTCGCCTACGACCTGAGAAAGCGTGAGGAAATCGACGCGGTCGAGCAGACGCTGCAGGCACGCTTCCCGGAGATCCATTGGCAAGACTCGGCGCGCGGGGAGACATGGAACCTGCGCTACTTCTTATGTCCAAGTGCGTTGAGGGTGGGGCTGCCCGTCGCCCAGGCGGCTACCGCGTCGCGCCCGTACTAGCAACAGGCGCGAAACTCCAGTAAAAGGAGGCAGCAAGACAAGCGCGGAGGCGTGTACTTCGGACGGCGCGGGGGCTCGTGCCGTCGGGAAAGTAGGTGTCGCATGAAAATCTGCCTGATTGCTCCGAAGAACCCGGAGTCTTTCTGGACCTTTGACCGCATCCTGCCCAGCCTGAACAAGAAATGCGTCTTCCCGAATTTGTCGCTGCCGACGGTGGCCGGCATCACGCCGCCCGAGCACGAGGTAGTGCTGTGCGATGAGAACGTCGAGCCAATTGATTTCGACACCGACGCCGACGTCATCGGCCTCACCGGCTACGTGATCCACAAGCAGCGCCTCTTCGAGCTGGCCGCCGAGTTCCGCCGCCGCGGCAAGTTCGTGGTGGCGGGCGGCCCGTTCGCCTCGCTGTGTCCGGAAGAGCTGCTCGACAAGGTCGACGTGGTGTTCGTCGACGAGGCCGAGTACACCTGGCCGCAGTTTCTCGCGGACTATGCGGCGGGCACCTGGCAGGCCGAGTATCGTCAGGTCGAGAAGCCCAGCATGCACGACTCGCCGCTGCCGCGTTTCGATCTCCTCAAGATCGACCAGTACCGCACCATCACCATCCAGTTCGCGCGCGGCTGCCCGTTCAACTGCGAGTTCTGCGACATCATCGTGATGTACGGCCGCCGGCCGCGCACCAAGACGGTCGCACAGGTGATGGCGGAGGTCGGCGAGATTCACCGGCTCGGCATCCGCAACATCTTCGTCGTCGACGACAATTTCATCGGCAACAAGAAGGACGCCAAGGCGCTCCTGCACGCACTTGCCAAGTGGCAGCAGGCCAACGACTATCCGATCGAGTTCATGACCGAGGTGACGCTGAACGTCGCCCAAGACGACGAGCTGCTGCAGCTCATGCGGCAGGCGAACTTCACCACCATCTTCATCGGCATCGAGTCGCCGCGCGCCGCCAGCCTGCAGGAGACCCACAAGACGCAGAACATGCGCGAGAACATCCTCGACTCCGTGCACCGCGTTCAGCGCGCCGGCATGGAGGTGATGGCGGGCATGATCGTCGGCTTCGACCACGACGACCCGTCGATCTTCGACGAGCAGTTCCACTTCATCCAGGAGGCCCGCATTCCCGTGTCGATGACCGGCATGCTCAACGCCGTGCCCAAGACGCCGCTGTACGAGCGCCTCAAGAGCGCCGGCCGTCTGATCGCCGAGTCGGTCGGCGACCAGTTCGTCTTCACCAACATCGTGCCGTCGGGCATGTCGCGCGTGCAGCTCTACGAAGGGTACAAGAACCTGCTCGAACGGCTGTACAGCTACCGCAACTACCGGCGGCGCACCATGCAGCTGATCCTGAACAAGGGAACGCAGATCCAGACGCGACTGGTGGCCAGCGGACAGGACCTGCGGATTTTCCGGCGCGTGCTCTGGCATTGCATCCTGCGCGCCTCACCGCGGCGCGCCTGGATGACGCTGTCATTGATGATCGAGACCGCGCTGCGCCGCCCGCGGGCGTTCCGCGACGCAGTCACCTTCGCGCTGCTGCACAAGCACCTCTACGAGTACATGCGCGATACCTGCCGCCAGCTCGATCACCTGGCGCAGCAGATCAAGCAGCTACCCGACGACCTACGCATGCTGCCGGAGCCGCCGGCGCCCGACGCGGCGTGAAGTCGCGGCCGGTCGTCGCCGTCCCACCTGTTGATTGGCGGACGCGGCTCTGCCAAAAGTCGTTGCGCAACCACGGTTTCGGGCGACGCCGGCTCCCGGTTCGCGAACCACGCGTCGGCGTCGATGGAGGCGACCCGCTCGCCGCTCACATCGGTCATTCCGCGATGCTGACGCCTGAGCCCCCCATTCCCAGCTGGATCTTCCTCACCAGGGGCGCGTGATCGGATTGTGCACCCGCCACACGCTCGCTTCGTACTTGTCCAAGCAGACCGTTCCGGCAAGCACACGGCATCGACCGCGCAGCGTCGCACCGGGGCCTCGGGGAAGCCTACTGCCATCGCCGTCGTGGCACTCATTGCCAGAGCTCCTGCTTGCGCGACGCTCATTCCGTGTTGTGTCATAGCGAGATTGCGGCTCATGATCGTTCCTCCGTTAGCCTAGCTGCGTAAGTTCGCTCCGGATGGGATTCTCGGAAGGGACAGATCAATAGGAGCAGAGTAGCGCCAGAGTATTGCATGACGAGTGCAGTCGTAGTAGGCCCATCTTGCAATAGCGAGTTCGGCGGACAACTGCCGCAATTGCAAAAAAAGGATGTACGGGGGATGCAATGCAGGTGGGAAGAACCGCAATTCGGAGAGGTGGTTGCTTCTGGAGTTCTGCGCGCGACTTCGTTCGGCCTCCCAGCGATGAATATTTTGCGTTGGCTCTTTGTCCAGCAGGGCGACTTGCTCCGAGGATCACGGTAGGGCGGTCGGCGCCAACTGAACGGCGAGAGTGCTCTAGCTAGCTAGGCACTGCATACGCTCAACGGCAAACGAACACGCTCCATGCTTTCTGCGCCGAAAGAAACGGCTGACTTTCGACCTCGTCGCGACCGATGGCAGGGGCCGCTCTATTGGCTGATAGGGGCTCGCTGGGAATCGCTTCGCGATCACTCGCCTGCCGAGCGCGATCGCATCGCGATTCTTGGCTCCGCCATCTTGGTCGCTCCGATGATGGCGTTCGTTGGAATGCTTTTCTTTACGACACGGCGCTGGCCCGAGACCTCATGGCCCGTCAAAGTTGGTGGATCTTTTTTTTGGGCATTCGTCATTCTATTGGTCGACCGAATCGTCGTAGCCACGTACCGGCCGTTCGAGTCGATCGGGCGGCGCCTGCTCCAAGTCGCCGCGCGGATCGCGTTGGCCGGCGTCGTCAGCGCCCTGATCGCACTCCCCTTTTGTCTGGACCTCTATTCTGCATCGATTCAGCGGTTCTACCGTGAGTTGTTCGATCTGCAGGCGGAGTCCTTGCGGATCAAGTACGAGAACGAGAGACAGGCGATCCTGGACAGAGATCAGAAGGCACAGGGTGACTTGGATGCTCGCCTCCATCAAATTCGTGAGAACCACCCGGAATCGGAAACACTTGAGGGGCTCGTAGAGCGGCGAATCCGGCAATGGAAGGAAGACCCCATGGGGTGGACCCCATTCTTCGACGGTTTTCGGGCTCGGATAAGTTAATGCCCTGCGGTCCAGAGTGCGTGTCTTCGT
>Ga0209415_10001662_pt1 | contig 42365 bp, 41 predicted proteins | sample PeaSoiSIISIP2007_FD_187696 | JGI IMG/M metagenome (GOLD analysis project Ga0209415, IMG submission 187696) | Peat soil microbial communities from Weissenstadt, Germany - SII-SIP-2007 (SPAdes) (version 2) | ecosystem: Environmental > Terrestrial > Soil > Wetlands > Peat | place: Germany...
CGGCGTCGGCCAGAAGGTTGACGCCGCGGAGGATCGCTTGCCGCGACTCTTCTCCGTGTACGATTTGCTTTGCCATAGATGTTTTTCTCCTATTTAAGAATGTCTTTTGAATTCGGAAGCTCGTCTGGCGCGTTATTGTGATCGCGTTCCGCGATCACGCGCCGTGACTCGCCCAGATCCTTCGGTCGCAAAAGCGGCGACCTCCGGATGACAAATTAGCGGCGCGATCCGGCGGTCTCTTTCTTGGCCGCACCGGTGATGATCCCAAGCACTTCGTCTTCCTTCATGATGATGAAGTCTTCACCATCGAGCTTGATTTCGCTTCCGGCATACCTGCCGAACAGAATGCGGTCGCCGTCTTTCACCGCCAGCGGGAACACCTTTCCATCTTCGTTAACCTTGCCCTTGCCCACGGAGATGACTTCGCCCTCCGTTGGTTTGTCTTTGGCACTATCGGGAATGATGATTCCGCCACGGGTGGTTTCGGCTTCTTCCAGCCGACGTACCAGAATGCGGTCGTGCAGTGGGGTAAACTTTGCCATAGTTTTAAGCTCCTTTCGTTATTCAGTTGTCGTTCGTAATTCGGTTGCGATTTAGGTTAAATTGCAAGCAGCCAAGACCTCGCCCAGTGATTGTTAGCACTCATTGTGGGCGAGTGCTAATTATATGAATTCGCCACACCTTCTGTCAAGGGGGACTCAGAATGAACTGCCGCATGCTATTGATTATGCGATTGATAGCTATGTTCCTGGTTGCCATACCGGGATGCCTGGCGCAGACGGCAAACCCAGGCGCACTCGCGCTTGTCGGGGGAACCGTCTATCCCTCTCCCACCGCCCCTCCGATCAGGAATGCGGTGGTGATCATCCAGGATGGCAAGATCCAGACCGTGGAGAAGTTCGGCCCCCAATTCTCATTTGTCGGCGCGGCTCCAAAGATCACTTGCGAAGGCAAAGTGATCGTGGCGGGATTCTGGAACAGTCATGTGCACTTCACCGAAGATGTGTGGCTGCCTGGTTATGCCGCCAAGGTCGGGAATGCTTGTGCCACTTGCCTGATGGCACTGCACATGGAAGAGATGCTCACACGGTGGGGATTCACGACTGTGTGGGATCTCGGGTCGGATCCGCAGCGTACGATGGCGATTAGGGGCATGGTCAATGCCGGCGCCTTGCGTGGGCCGCACATCCTGATGGCGGGAGACATCTTTCCGAAGAACGGACATCCGGTTTACCTTCCTGCCGAGTTGCAGCTACCCGAAGCCGCAACGCCGCAAGAAGCCGAGCAGATGGCGCAGCAGTATTTAAAGATGGGCCTGGATGGCATCAAGCTTTTCACCGGGGCGTTCATGGGCAACAAGCCGGTCATAAATATGGACACCGCCATCGTGAAAGCGGCGGTGGACGTGGCGCACGCCCAGGGCAAGCCAGTGTTCACGCATCCGCAGAACGACGCGGGGGTCGACCACGCGCTCAGCGGCGGTGTTGATATTCTGGCCCACACCATTCCTACCGAGGGTCACTTCACGGAGGGCCAGCTATCGCAGATGAAGCGTCAGCACATCGCCCTGATTCCCACGCTGACTCTGTGGACGACGGTGGTGTCCGATCCTGCCGTGCAGGATCGATTGGTCGCGGCCGGGGTCGACGAGTTGAAGCAATATTTCTCCGCAGGCGGGACGATTCTTTTCGGCACTGATGTAGGCTTTCAGGCCAAGTACGATACGACGCAGGAATTTGAATACATGGGACGAGCGATGGGGTGGCGGGATATTCTGGCATCGCTAACTACGAATCCCAGCAGTTTTTTCAAAGCGGAGAGTCACGGCCGCGTGGAGAAGGGAATGGATGCGGATCTGGTGGTGCTGGATGCCGATCCGGCAAGCGATGTCCGAAACTTCGCCAAGGTGGCGTATACGATTCGCGCGGGAAAGGTCATCTATCAGAGCAAGCAGCCATGACAATCCCGCAAGCCGCAATTAGAATTGGGGTGCTATGAAGAAGGTTCTGCTGGCGGTTGCGGTGACGGCGATGTTGACCGGGCTCAGTTTCCCGAAAGACAAGAAAGTGAGGGACGAACCTCCGCAGGCCCTGGTGAACTTCTTGGTGCTGAAAGATGTCAATGGCAAGCCGGTACGCAACGCCGCGGTGGTGATGCACGGTGTCGACGGCCATGACAAGCAAGAGCGCGGCGGCCTCGAATTGAAGACGGATGCCGATGGCAAGGCCAGTTTTGACGGCATGCCCTACGGCAAGCTGCGGGTGCAGGTGCTGGCGCCCGGCTTCCAGACCTTCGGCCAGGACTACGACGTCGAAGAGCAGACGATGGAGATCACAATTAGGCTGAAGCGGCCGACGGGGCAATATTCGATTTACGACGAGCATCCGGATGGCAAGAAACCGGACATGAGCCAGCCGCCGGCGCCGGATCCAAATGCGAAGCCAAAGTAGGCCTTTGGTCGTTGGCCGTTCGTCGTTGGCCGTTCGCCGTCGGTCGTTCGCGCTTGACACCGCACGAGGCAACCGGCTCGCCTAACGACCAAGGACCAACGACGAACGACGAATGACGAACGACGAGACGAACCGATGGACTATCTTCTCAAGACCGAACCCTCCGAATATTCGTTTGCTGATCTGCAGCGAGAGAAAACGACGATTTGGGACGGAGTGTCAAACCCCGTAGCTTTGAAAAATCTGCGCGGGATGAAGCCCGGCGAGCGGTTGGTGATCTACGAAACGGGCGGCCACAAGAGCGCCGTCGGAACTGCGATGGTGGTCTCGGTGGATGCAGCGGATCCCAGGAATCCGCAAGTAGAGATCAAAGTAGAGAAGCCGCTGGCTAAGCCCGTGACGCTGGCCGAGATCAAAGCCAACAAGCTGTTCGCCGATTCGCCACTGGTGCGGCAGGGAAGGCTGAGCGTGGTGCCGCTGACGCTGCCGCAATACCAGTTTCTGACCAGCCAGTAAATGCGCAGCGAGGGGCCCCATCCGTCGCGCGAAACGCAAAGGATGGGGCGACCGGTTTACTGGCAGGAATTACTGACCATCTTCACACTGGTAACCGCAAGATCGTGGTATTCCTTTCCGTTGGCTTCCTTCTTTTCGTTGGCCTCCATGCTAACTTCCTGCATCTTGGATTTCTGCAGGGTGTGGCCGCTGATGGTGACCTTGTGACCCACGTGTTCCACAAGGTTCGCTTTGCCACTCAATTCCCAAAATGTGCCGTCTTCGCCGGCCAGAGTGAAACCGCCCGGTTCTAAACCCTGCTGCAAACAACCTGTCACATTCATGCTGGAGCTGGGAGTGCCGTGTTCCTGAGCTGCCAGCGGGTAAAGGGTGACGAACGAGAGAAGAAATAACCAGAGGGGAAATCTTGCAACCGATCGAAACATGTATGCCTCCTCAGATATGAACAACTATCACCAGTAGTATATGCGGGCGGCGCAGAAGTGCTCGGCGAAATTGATGAGCGCCTCCAAATCGCTCGCCGTTTCGGGAATAGCAGGAACCCCTTGTCGGTGGAGACAATCTCGAGGTGCGGGTCGCCAACCACGGAACGCATCAGACGGCCCGGATCATGGCGGCGATCCGGCGCGCGATTCAAGAAAATCCACGAGGGCAGGCGCTTTCACCCACCCTCCGAAAACCGCGGAGGGTGGCGCATCCAAAGCAATGTAGGTCAGGCCGCGCGCGCGTCGCGGCGGATCAACGCGGAATCGAGGAAGAAGCCAACGCCGAGCGCGAGCGGAATGACGCCGAACGCCGCCGCTACCCAGGCATCCGGCTCAACCCGCGCGATCAGCGCGAAAGTAGCCATGTAGCCAAGCGCTCCGGAGCTGAGCAGAATTCCAGACCGGCGGGAAGCAGCGGACTGGGAAAGCTCGGGCTCCATGGGGACGCTCACGCCCCGCGCGATCGCCGCCAGGCGCTCTTCGGTACGCAGCTTGCGCACCCGGTAAAAGGTGTACATCGCCAACAATGCAGTCGGCATCCCGAAAATCATGATTACTGCCACCAGACCTGTCATATCTTCAAACATGGTGTGCTCCTTGTTCGGCACGCTGTCTGCGCATGCCGACGGCTGAAAGCCGCTGTCAATCTGAAATACGGAAAGAGGTGGAAGAAAGTTCCACGGTCCCGGGCTGGGAGAGCATGGCTCGGTACGACGGCGATTGAGCGTTCTCGCCTTGATGTAGAGCCACTTCCTCAACCACACTGCTGAGCTTCGCTCCGTCTTGACAACCTCGTCGACTGCCCTCTCGGCTTCGCTCGGGGCTTCGGCAGAACAGAAGCAAGCTTGGGCGGCCATCCCAACGCCAACGGTCAGGTGAAAACTTTTCTGAGTTCTCTGCGGAGTATCTTGCCGGAGGGGGTTCTCGGCACCGCGTCCACGAAGTGAATTTCGCGCGGCTGCTTGTAATGGGTGAGGCGGTCGGCGACGAAACCGGAGAGTTCCTCTTGTAATCTGTCGCAAGCCACGAAGCCCTCGCGAAGAACGATGAACGCGACCGGAATCTCGCCGGCGGCTGAGTCTGGACGTCCGACGACTCCGCAATCGCGGACGGCGGGATGTTCGAGGAGCAAGGCTTCGATTTCGGCGGGTGCAACCGGGAAGCCCTTGTACTTGATCATTTCTTTACGGCGGTCGAGAACGTAGTAAAAATCTCCGGCGTCGCGCGTAACCACGTCGCCCGACCAATACCACCCGTCCCGCAGGACCGCGGCTGTGGCTTGCGGTTCCTTCCAATATCCCAACATGAATTGCGGGCCGCGCATGACGAGCTCTCCGGGTTCGCCGGCCGAAGCTTCGTTTCCGCTCTCATTGAGTACACGACATTCGGTCTGGGCCAGCGGCTGCCCGATCGACTCCGGGCGGTAGAGCTCCGGTTCGAGGAATCCGATGTGCGTTACTGGCGAGGCTTCGGTCATGCCGTAGCCCTGACAAACCTGGATCCCGGTCAGCTCAGTGAAGCGGCGGGCGAGCTCGGGGGCGAGTGGCGCCGCGCCCGATTTCACCCAACGCAGGCGATGGTTTCTCGGGAACTGTCCGGCTTCTGCCGCCTGGCAGAGCGCGTTCAAAGCGGGCGGCACAACCGGCATCATGGTGGGGTTTTCATCCACAATCAGGGAAATCAGCTGCGGGACATTGAAGCGCGGCATCAGCACGAGTGTACCGCCCAGCGTCAGCACGGGATTTAGCACGACGTTCAGGCCGTAGATGTGATAGAGCGGAAGAAAGCTCAGGACAACGTCATTCGTGCTCAGTTGCGTGCCTCCGGGCCCGATGAACTGGAAGACATTGGCGACCAGATTGAAGTGACTGAGCATTACGCCCTTGGGAAAACCGGTGGTGCCGCTGGAGTAGGGAAGCGCGGCCAGGGTTTGATCGGAAGTCTTCTCGCGGCCGGGTAGTCTAGCCGTGGCCGGCTGCAACAGCTTGGCCAGCGGTTCCGCGCTGGTTGTGGGCTGGCGAGTGGAATAGATTTTGCGCAGCTGGGGAAGACCGGCAAGATTTATTTGCTGGAGCAGCGTTCCATCGGTAATGAGCAGTACCGCATCCGAGGTTTCCAATTGGTATCGGACTTCGCGCCCGCGGTAAGTCGGGTTGAGGAGGGTAGGGACACCGCCCGCAAGTGTGGTGGCGTGATAGGCAGCGCAGAATTCCCATGAGTTCGGCAGGTAGATGGCGATTACGTCGCCAGGAAGTACACCTGCGGCAACAAATCCGCGTGCGAGATTTTCGACAATATCTCCGTATTCGGAGTAGCTGAGGCGGCGATTGCAGGAGGCGTCCACGATGGCGGTTTTGTTCGGGAATCGGCGGCAGGTTTCGAGAATGACCTCGTGGACGAAGCGGCCGTGCGGGTCAGCGTAGAGTCGCGTACGCAGCATGCGCAAGAAATTGTACCGGAAAAAGTTTCTCGGTATGCGGCTAGATGGTTCTCTATCGCCGGGAAACAAATAGGTCTCTGGATGGTGCCGCACACAAGCATCTTCTGTCGAGCTGCGTTCGACTGGACAGCCGCGGGCGGCTGTCCCCACACCAGCCAATCGAGTGCTAGCTCACCAGCTTGCGCAGGAATTCCTGTTCGTCCATGCGGTATTTGAAGGCTTTGCGTCCGTCGATGAAAACGACGGGAACTTCGTCGTTGAACTGGCGTCGCAATTGTTCGTCGCTGTCCACGTCCACGTCCTGCCAGGTAAAGCCGCCCCGGCGATGCAGCTTGGTCAACGTCTCTTTGACAATCTCGCAGAGATGACATCCCTTGCGGGAGTAAACCACCACCTGGGGCACCGTGGACATGGGGCGAGTTTAGCAACTGTAGAGGAGAATTTTCCAGAGACTCTGAGAGCGGCAGCCCTCTGCAACTGATTCATAGGAACCCACGGAGACGGAGGCAGCCCGTGCCACACGGAATGACTCTACAGGGTACAATCCCATGCATGCTGCAGTTCACGGAAAAGCCACTCGCGGGGAAGACGGTGCTGATCACCGGGGGTGCGCGCCGTCTGGGGCGGGCGACGGCTTTGGCGATGGCCGGGGCCGGGGCCGATGTGGCCATCACGTTTCTACATTCGGCCCGAGAGGCCCAGCACACCGTGATCGACGTGAGCAGCTTCGGCGTCCGAGCGGTCGCGCTGCATTGCGATGTGACCGAAGAGAAAAGCGTCAGGGCCGCGATCAAGGAAACCGCGAAAGAACTCGGCGGCCTGGACATTCTGGTCAACAACGCCGCCAACTACGAGACTGCAGAATTTGAGAAGCTGACGTTGCGCCAGTGGGATGCGATCTTCGCCTCCAACACGCGCGGGCCGTTCCTGGTCTCGCGCGAGGCGTTGAAGCTGCTGCGACAACGCCGCGGGAAGATCATTAACATGGGTTCGTTGGGAGGTCTGCGGCCTTGGGCGGACCACGCTCACTATTGTTCGTCCAAGGCCGCGGTTCATATGCTGACCAAAGTGATGGCGAAGGCGCTGGCGCCGGAGATTTCCGTCAATTGCGTTGCTCCCGGCATGATCGATCTGGGAGAGAAAGCGGCGGCTGGGTTCATGAGGCGGATGGCGAAGGCAACGCCGATGCGGCGCAATGGTACCGGAGACGAGATCGCGGCGGCTGTCGTGTTTTTTGCGACAGCGCCGCACTTTATTACCGGACAGATTATGGTCGTGGACGGCGGGCTGGGGCTCTAACGCGACATTTAGCCTTCTGAAGTTGTCGGATCAATGACCGACGAGATTTCAGAGATGCGATTGGCCGGGAAGCCGCCCTGGTTGGCGTGTTCCCTTACGAGTTGCTCATTGGGGGCGATGTAGATGCAGTAGATTTTGTCCTGGGTCACGTAGCTGTGGACCCATTGAATCTCCGGACCCAAGTTACGCAGGACGCCGCAGGATTTTTGCGAGATCGCCTGCAGTTGCTGTGGAGTGAGTTGTCCGGCACCGGGAATATCGCGTTCGATCACGTATTTTGGCATGGCATCCTCCTGAATGTGTGGGCAAGTTGATGGCCGCGACAGTTTGCCTGTTTCCGGGTTTTTAAGCAAGTGCTGGTCACAGGGAGCCAATGGCTGCGGTCGTGCTCGACTTTACGGTATGGTGCTAATGTCAATCCTGACCTGCATGGAAAAGCGTCTCATCGCAGTCATGCTTCTGTTCCTGGGCTCAGTTGCCTGGGCACAGGCGCGGCCGGAAGACGGTGGTCGCGAGCTGCAGTTGTGGACAGGTGGGGGCCCCTCGGTTCCCGGAGGAATCTCGAATACCGGCGTGTGGAATGTGGGGTTACGGTATGGATGGATCCTAACGCGGCCCCACGGACCGGGCTTCCTCAAGGGACGGTTCGAGTATGCGGTGGATGCGGTGCCGGTGTTCGTGGTTGTTCAGCGCTACGACACCGCTTACGGCGCCGGCGTGAACCCGCTGGGCTTGAAGTGGGACTTTGCCAGTCGCGGGCGGGTTGAGCCTTATCTCGAGCTGAATGGAGGGACGCTGTTTACGAATCACAATGTGCCGGCGGGAACCTCCGCCGTGAATTTCACATCGGCGGCAGCGTTTGGTGTGCATTTGCTGGGCAACAAATACTCGTGGACTCTGGAAGCGCGCTACATGCACATTTCGAATGCGGGATTAGCGGCGCCGAATCCGGGGATTAATACGGTGCAGGTGAGGCTGGGGATTGGAAAGTTCTTCGGGCACTGAGCATCGCGCTTGATCGGGATCAGGCAAAGCCCCCTGCGGCCTATGGGTCTTGACGTGAGCGCCATTTGTCGCTACAATAGGCGACATAATGGTAAATGAACTGCGAGCTGTGGTTGAAGAGCTAGGGGGCAAACAGACCCTGGGGCGTGTCCTTTCCAACGATCGTGAGATGCGCGAAGCGATCCGCGAGGGCTTTCCTCCGGCCGTAGTCGAGGGGTTGATGCGAGCGTCGGGTCTGACCCTGAAAGAACTTGCCGCTGCACTCGATCTTTCTCCTCGAAGCTTGCAACGCCGCCGTCGCAGTGGAAGGTTGGCGCGCTACGAATCCGACCGGCTTTACCGATTCGCCCGGATCGTCGCTATTGCCAATGAGTACCTTGGCGATCACGAACGCGTCACCCGCTGGCTCAAGCATCCGAACCGCGCTCTGGGTGGTCTCGCACCTGTCGCCGCAATGGATACGGAACTGGGAGCACGGCAGGTGGAGAACATCCTGGGGCGCATCGCCTATGGCGGAGTTAGTTGAAGCGAGTTTACCGGGTATTGCGCAAGGCGTATGCGCGTGCTCGGTTTGATGGCGAGGGAGCATACCGCTATGGGGGACGCTGGTCGAGCCCTGGAACGCGCCTCAGTTATGCGTCGGAGCACCAATCTCTCGCGATGCTGGAATATTTCGTGCACGTTGACAAGGACGATGCCCCGACGGATCTTGTTTTGGCAATTGCGGAAGTTCCTGACGATTTAGCACGCGAGAGGGTCGAAGCTGCTTCTCTGCCCGCAACCTGGCGCGAATCCACGGCCCCGCCAGAACTTACCCGGCTGGGGGATGAATTTGTGAAACGCGGCGAGCATGGTTTGTTACTGGTTCCCTCGGTTCTTGCCCCTTCCGAAAATAACTGCCTTATCAACCCGGCGCATCCTGACTACAAGAAAATTGTGGTGCGCGATCTCGAGCCGTTAGACTATGATTCGCGGATGTTCCGCGGACGGCGCAGCCACCGGCGGCGCTGACTATTCTGCAGGAACTCGTTGAGGCTCGGATTCCTCACACGAACGATGCCGGTCGAGCTAACCACAGGTTGCAGCCCGGCAACCCTGCCGGATATCCTTCTCGCTTATGTCAACACTTGTTGAATGTGTTCCCAATTTCTCCGAAGGCCGCGACAAGGCGAAGGTCGATGCCGTGGTCGAGGCCATGAGGATGGATGGCGTCTACCTGCTGGATCGCGAAATGGATGCCGATCACAACCGCTGCGTGATTACATTGGTCGGCGAACGCGAGGCGATTCAGGAAGCGGCCATCCGCGGCGTGGGCAAAGCGGCCGAACTCATTGATCTCAATAAACACCAGGGAGCACACCCCCGCATGGGCGCGGCGGACGTGGTGCCGTTTATTCCGATCGAAGGCGTCACTATCGAAGATTGCGTAGCCATGGCGCGGCTCGTTGGCGCGGAAATCTGGAAGCGCTACCAGATTCCGGTTTATCTGTACGAGGCAGCGGCGACTACGCCGGAGCGGCAGAATCTGGAGAACATTCGCCGAGGACAATTCGAAGGCATCCGGGCGGAGATTGCGACCAATCCTGCAAGAAAGCCAGACTTCGGCGATCCACGAGTACATCCGACGGCTGGGGCGACGGTGGTAGGCGCCCGGAAATTCCTCATCGCCTACAACGTTTTTCTCAGCACGCCGGATGTCCAAATTGCAAAGAACGTCGCCAAGGCGGTGCGCTTCTCCAGTGGCGGCTTGCGATTTGTGAAGGGCGCGGGATTCCTGGTTCGTGGCCTGGCCCAAGTCTCCATGAACCTTACGGATTTCGAGCAGACGCCGATTCATCGCGCGTTTGAGATGGTGAAGCGGGAAGCGGCGCGCTACGGCGTTTCGCCGGTCAGCAGCGAGATCGTGGGATTGGTTCCGAAGAAGGCTTTGGAATCGGCAGCAGAGTGGTTCTTGCAGGTGGAGAATTTCGATTCGTCTTTAATCTTAGAAAACCGCTTGAGTGCCGTGATGGGAGGCAAGGTTGCCATAGGCGGTTTGAGGGCCGGAGTCGAACCGTTCGTGGAACAGCTAGCGGCGCCCACGGCCACCCCGGGGGGCGGCAGCGCGGCGGCGGCCAGCGGGGCCATGGCGGCGGGATTGGCGACGATGGTGGCCTCCATGTCGCGCGGCAAGAAAGCATACGTGCAATATGAGCGGGAGTTGAGCGAAGCCCTCGCCCGGCTCTCACAATTGCGCGAAGAATTGAAGGCGGCGATTGATGCCGATGCTGAGTCCTACAACGCCGTGCTGAAGGCCTACAAACAGGCCAAAAACTCGGCGAACGCAGATGGGATGATCGACGCTGCGCTGAAGCGGGCGACCAGCGTGCCCTTAAGCGTCGCCGAACGGGCGAGGGAAGTGGCAGGGATCGCCGAAAAGCTGAAGCCGATCACCAATCCGAACATGAAATCCGACCTCACGACGGCCATCGCATTGGCACGGGCTGCGGTCGAGAGTGCGCTGGCGAATGTGGAAATTAACCTGGCGTCTTTGCAAGACGTGGCATTCGCGGCGGAGGTCAAGAAAAAGGCAGCGGCGCTGGCAGGGCAATAAGACTTGGATCGGCTTTCACTCTTCGGATTGTTCGCAGTCACCGCGATGATGGTGTGCTATGCGCTGGAGAATCGCAGCCGCTGGTTCATTCTGGCTTTTGCCGCGTCTTGCGTGCTGGCCTCAGTTTACGGATTCTTGCAAGGCGCCTGGCCGTTCGGTCTCGTAGAGGGTGTATGGTCCCTGATCGCAGTGGGGCGCTGGTGGCGGGCAGGGGAAGTGAAGGGATGAGACTTCTCTGAGGCCGGCTCCCATAGCACCTTCGGGCGACAAATTGGCGCAACATCCAGCCAGCACCGGAGTTTCCTACGCCTGTGCAGAATTGCACTTTCGTTTCCGATGCTGCGGCGGTGCTTGGCATACAATGATAGGGCCGAGGCAATGAACCTGATTCAGCTCATCGGCATCCAAGTGTCTAGAATCTCAGAGGCAGTTTATCTATGAAACCAGTGAAGAGCTGTTTGTGGGTTGTACTATTTTCGGCCGCCGGGGCATGGGCAGCGGCTATGGGAAGTTCCGCGCGGAGTGTGATCCCGTCCGATGTGCAGCAGATTATCACCGTGGACTATCGCACCCTCAAGAACTCCAGCACTGCCATGGCGCTGAAAGATCAGGTGCTTCCGCCCAGCCTGAAGGAATTCGAAACCTCTCTCAAGGGTGTCGGCATTGACCCGGAGAAGGATGTCGATCAGCTCACTTTTGCTTCTTATCGCAAGGGCAAAGATGGAGTGAAGGTCGTCGGGATTGCCCAGGGCTCATTTTCCATGAAAGCCTTCGTCAAGAAGATGCGTTTGAAAAAGGTGAAGCCGCTCAAATATCGGGACACCGATATCTACCCGATGTCCGGCGGCATGGAGATGACTTTCCTGGACGAAAACTCATTGCTGTTTGGCGATGGTGCCGCAGTAAAAGGTGCGCTGGATGCGCGTGATGGTTACACTTCCACGCTTGACTCCAACACTCAGGTTGCCGATATGATCGGCTCGGTGGAATCGGGCACGGTGTGGAGTGTGCTCGATCAGCAGGGAACGCAAAATATGCTGCTCTCCGCCCTGGGCGATGCCGGCAAGCTGGCCGACTTCAATACAGTCAAGAAGCATGTGCTGGGTTCGCGCTACGCCATGAACTTTCAGAGTGGTGTGAACTTTGATCTGGATGTGGTCACTTCGGACTCGGTGACCGCGGCCACGCTCTCCTCACTGGTGAAGGCGGGGGTGCTTTACCGGAAGATGACAGCCACGCCGGTTGAGAAAGTGGCGTTGGAGAGCGTCTCGGTGAATTCGGACAGCTCCAATTTGCAGATGCACTTCAAAGCCGACGACAAACAGTTTCAGTCGTTGATGCACTCGGATCTGTTCGCGGCCGTCTCCAGGTAGTTTTTGAAAGCAGCTTCCCTGGAATCAACCCCTCCGTGATGGAGTGGATGAGCTTCGAGATCGCCCTGGCGACGATTTTGGTGGGCGTCGCAATCGTCGTCATTGTGATACGGGCGTTCGTAGGCAGGGATTAACTGATCGGCCCATACTCTCATCAATCACAAAGCAAGACGCGTGCGCCGTGTTCATGTAAAATCAAGCTTGGAGTGAGTTTTCAGGCATTTTTCCGGGTGCGGTGAACCCACCCCTCGAATTACTCCCGAATTCTTAGTTCAAACATTCAGCCCTGAGCCGCCGTTTGCGGCAGGGTTTGCCAGGAGATAGACGGTGAAAATTGCAAAGACAGCGGATCGCAAGAAGGTGATGGACACTTCGAAGAGCACGGATTGCCCGAAGTGCGGCAAACCCACCCGCATCGTCAAACGAGTCAAGGACCGGGAGCGCGGACTGGCCGGCGGCATGTTTATTTCCTGCTCGGCCTGCGAGTTCTGCGAGAAACTGTGAGAAACACGAGATAATCGTTGGTAGCTAGTAGCTAGCTTTGTAGCCGCAGGAGATGAAGCACAGTCGTTCCTTGCGGCTCTTTGATTTTTTTGAAAACTCAAAGGCGCAAGGGCTTCGCTGATCAGAAGCTGATCTGAGCCAGGATGGCGCGAGCTTCGCTGGCTGGATCTGCGGCGGCGGTGATCGGGCGGCCGACTACGATGTGCGTAGCACCAGCGGCAATCGCTTCCGCAGGCGTCGCCACCCGAGCTTGATCGCCGGCTTCGGCGCCCGCGGGACGCACTCCCGGAATCACGATGGCAAAGTCGCCGTCGAGTTGGCTGCGGAGTTCGGAGGCTTCACGAGCCGACGCGACCACCCCGCGGCATCCATTGGCGATCGCCAGGGCCGCCAGGCGCAAGACTTGATCCTGCGCTCGGCCGCGCACGCCCAATTTGTCGAGGTCATTGTCGTCGAGGCTGGTGAGGACGGTGACCGCCAGCACCATCAGCCCAGCATTCACGCTATCCGCAGCCTCAGTGGCGGCGCGCAGCATTTTGCCTCCGCCTGAGGCGTGCACCGTCAGCATGCTCACGCCCAGCTTTGCGGCTTCACGGACGGCTGCCCCTACCGTGTTGGGAATGTCGTGATACTTCAGATCAAGAAAAACTCTGCGGCCCGCCGCCACCAGATCGCGCACGATTTGCGGGCCTTCCGCGGTGTAGAGCTGCATTCCCACCTTGTAACTGAAGGCGGAGTCGCCCACGGCCGCCACAATCTTCTGGGCTGCGGCCGCGGACGACACATCCAGAGCGACGATCAAGCGCTGGCGCGGATCGTACATCCTTGGGAAGTGTAAAACGTTTGCGGGTTAATCCGCCACTGGCTGGAGCACAGCGATCTGTTCAGGCTCCGCCAGGTCCAGGCGCACCTGCTGCAGACCTTTCTCCCTGAATCGCAGCACCTGGGCGGCGCCGTAGGAGAGGTCGATGATCCGGCCGGGAATGATCGGACCGCGATCGTTGATTCGCACGTACACTACACGCCCATTGTGCAGGTTGGTGACTCGAACCCAACTGCCCAAGGGCAATGTTGGATGGGCAGCGGTGAGGTCGTACATGTTGTACGGCTCGCCGCTGGCGGTGGCCCGGCCCTCAAAGTATTCTCCGTACCAGGAGGCGGTTCCAACCTGGTAAGGGTGGTGGTGGATCGGTTTAGCCTGAGAGCCTGGTTTGGATCTCTTTACGTCTGGCTTAAGTTTCGGACTATTCTGGGTGTCTTTCGACCCTGAGCTGTTTGGCCCCTGAGCCGCTCCCAGGCTGACGACCAGTAGGATGCTCGCCAGTCCATGAGCAAAATATCTTCGCATTCAGTTCACCTCGCATCTCTAAAGTCAAAGTCTTCATCATCGGTAAAATCGTCCTCCCCAAAAACCTGGTTCGTAAATAGATTGAACGATGCTATAGGCGGGCGGGAACCGTGTCAATCCAAAACTAGCTGTAGCAATATGACCAGATAGTTATGTATGTCTCACGTAACCTCCTCTCAATCTTGAGGAAAACTACAGATGTTACTGTAGGACAAGCCGTTTACATGTTAATTTAATAGTAAATAACCGAAGTTTAGGGTACCGTGCAATATTTGCTGCACTTGTGTTTTCAGTGAGTTACGTCGGTTACGTGAGTTTAAGCCGCTGATTCAGTAACTTACGAGGGAATGAGGTTGCTTTCCCCCCTTGGCTGGAGGAGCTTTTGCCAGACTCGCTCGGCTGGGCCCACCTGGGCGTCCGTCGCCATGTTGGGCGTTGGGGCGGATGCGGGCGTCCCCTGCTTGGGGGCATGTCTTGACTCACGTGAATCCTCTGAGCAATTTGCAATCGGCTGGGTTTCCGATACATTGCGATTATGGCCGTCTCGCCTCCGGTTGTTCTCACCATCGCCGGTTTTGACCCGTCCTCTGGGGCGGGGGTCACGGCGGATGTGAAAACCATCGCGGCCCACGGTTGCTACGGGGTGGCGTGCATCACGGCGCTGACTGTGCAGTCCACCGCAGGGGTGCGGCGCGTGGAACCAGTCTCGGTCGAGTTGTTGGTGGAGACCCTGGCCGAACTGGCCGGAGATGTGGAAATTGCGGCGGTGCACATCGGGATGCTGGGCTCAGGGAAGATCGCACAAGCTGTCGCCGAGTTTCTGAGCAACCAGAAACTGACCAACGTGGTGCTGGATCCAATTTTGAAGAGCTCATCTGGCGCCGATCTGGTGGACGCGAATGGATCACGCCTGATTACGGAGAAATTGCTGCCGCTAGCGACCGTCGTAACCCCGAACGTGGACGAGGCGTCCGCCATGACCGCAATGGCCGTGACCAACCCTGACCAGATGCGGGCAGCCGCCACGAAGCTTCATGCCATGGGCGCCGCGGCTGTCGTGATCACCGGCGGCCACCTCGATAAGGCGATCGATTTGTTGAGCTTCACCAGTAAGCGCGGAGTCGAGCAGGAAATCTTCAAGTCCGCCAGGTTGCGGTCCAATTCCACTCACGGCACCGGCTGCGCTTTTGCCACTTCGGTGGCCTGCCATCTGGCACTGGGACGCGGGCTGCCCGAGGCCGTGCTTCTGGCTAAAGCCTACGTCGCGGCGGCCATCACCAACGCCCATCCGCTCGGACACGGCACCGGGCCGGTCCATCATCTCTATCGCATGGGCCAGCAGCGGCGCCCTGCCGCGGCCGATCCCGAGCCGGTCAATTAGTGGGAAGACGCCAACAGGCGAACGTCCCGTTACTTTCTTCTCCTTGTCCTTCACCTGCTGTGGATGTAGGCTACCCCGACGGGACTTTGTGGAATTCGCAAGCGGATCAATCAGACTCGCTGCGCTATCCATTGGTCACCTTCATTTTCTCCTACAAGGAGGCATCCATGCGACGATCCCACGGCATTTTCTTAGAGAAAGTTCTTCTGATTTCCATTCTCATTCTGCCCTTGTGTGGTTCAATGTCAGCCGGGCAGTTCGGCAAACCTACCTGTTATAAGACTCCCGGGATTTCGGGAATGGTAGCAGTCGGCGACTTTAATAATGACAAGATCCTTGACCTGGCGGTGACCAGCCTCGATCAGAATAGTGTAAGCATTCTGCTGGGCAACGGCGACGGCACTTTTCGCAAGGGGAAAACGTTCGGCATCGGTTCCGGCACATTTCCGTACCGCATGGCGACCGGCGACTTCAATCACGATGGAAATCTAGATTTGGTGATCGTGAACTTGACCAGCGCGAACTTAAGCGTTCTCCTGGGCAAGGGAGACGGAACCTTCCGGGCGGCCAAGAACTTCAGCGCAGGGGAGGGTCCGTCGGGGGTGGTGGTCGGCGACTTCAACGAGGACGGCAAGCTGGATCTGGCGGTTTCGGACCAGAGCACCACGAAGATAACTGTCCTGTTGGGAAATGGTAACGGCACTTTTCGGGCGCCGCACTCGTATGACACCGAACTCGGCCCAGTGTCGCTGACCGAGGGCGACTTCAATGGTGATGGCCATCTTGATCTGGTCTCTGTCAGCGCCACTACTGGCGACGCCAGTCTCCTGCTGGGGAATGGAGACGGCACCTTCCAAGCGCCCAGGAACTTTGGCAGCAAATACATCTACCCGATTTGGGTGACGGCGGGCGACCTGAACGGGGATAAGAAGCTCGATTTGGTGGTGGTGGATTTTATGTCCACCGTAAGTGTTTTCTTAGGCGATGGCGACGGCAAATTTGGCAAGCCGAAGGACTACACCGCTGGGAAGGCGGACGACTATCTGCTGGAAGCGGTGTTGGATGATTTCAATGGGGATGGGGTGCTGGATCTGGCGGTTTCCGATACCGGCGATCAAAATGGCGTAGGTGGCGCTCTCAGTCTGCTGCTGGGAAAGGGCAATGGAACGTTTCGGCCAGTGAAGGAATATTACGCGGGAAAGTTTCCGGGATTGCTTGCCACGGGCAAATTCACCTCGGGTTCCTTGCCCGATGTCGCCATTACCGGCGCGGGGGGTGTATGCGTTTTGCTGAATACTGGAACTGGAGCGGCCCAGAGATAAAGATAATAAGGTACAGCTTTCCTCTTGGGCTGCCGGAATGCGGAAGGGCCGTGCGCGGATTGTTATTTTTCCGCATGCGCACGGGCTTTCCGCTCGAGCGCTTCACCAGAATTGCCGCCTCAAATGCCGCTACTGCCGTTGCGATGCGTTGAGATTGAAGTCGGGGCGAAGCGTCTTCAGATCGGGGCGTTTGGAGGCTCCCTCTGGTGTCGCTTTGTCGCCACCGTGCAGGCCGAAGGCGTAAATATAGCCGTCGTCCGAACCAACATACAGCATTCCATTTGCCACCGTGGCGGAGCCTTCTATGTAGCCGCCAGTGGCATAGCTCCATAACCTTTCGCCGGTGCGCGCGCTGAGTGCATACAGGTTGTCGTCGGCCGTGCCAAAGTAAATCACGCCGTTCGCAACTGCAGGTGCGGACTGTGACACACCGCCTATGGATGAATAGCTCCATAGCTCAGCACCGGTGCTGCCATTCAGCGCATATGCGCCTGTGTCCGTGGCCACGTAAACGACTCCGTTTGACACAGCCGGTGAATATGCGGCCCACGAACTGTCCTCAAAACTCCACAATAGATTCCCATTGCTGGCGTTCAGGGCGACGACGTCACCACTCTGGATGTCGAAGTACAAGATTCCATCCGCCACCGCTGGCGAGGCATAAGCGTAGCCCCCGGTGTCGAAATCCCACAGCTCGTTGCCAGTGCTGGCATCGAGTGCATAGAGGCGAACGAAATTGTTGATATACACCACGCCATCGACCACTGTGGGTGCGGACTGTATGTTATAGTACGTCGGCACGCTCCACACCTTAGCTCCAGTTCGAGCGTTGAGTGCATACACGGTGCCATCGTCTGAGCCGATGTAGACCACCCCGTTTACCACCGCGGGCGTGTACGGACCGTAAATGTCGTAATACCAGATCGCCCGACCGGTTCGAGCGTTGAGGGCCCAGAGGTAGTTACCTTCCCCCGAGCAGATATAGACGATTCCCTCTACCACCGCCGGCGAGCAGAACCACGCATCGCCGAATGTTGAGTAGCTCCAGAGTTTTCTCCCCGTCCTCGCATTCAGTGCATAAACGTTGTAGTCGTTCGAGCCGACATACACCACTCCATCGACGACAGCCGGCGAGGAATGGATCTCCCCGCCGGTTTTGTATCTCCATTTCAATGCGAGATTTCCAACATTCTTGGGATCGAGCACATTCTCATAAGGATTCACCCGTGTGCCGCCGGCAGTGAAGTGAAACTGGCTCCAGTTGGTCTGAACCAGAAATGGCTCTTGCGCGCCCTTGTCATTATTTCGCTCAAGCGCCGTGACCCAATGTTTACCGGGACGAGAGCTACGCGGCGCATGAATCTTCGCGTCGTCAAATTCCCCTTTGCCGTTGGTGACGACTAGCGCTTCATCCTTCGTGTCGAAATAAATATCCACTCCGACGTTGGGCGCAAAGCCGCGACCTGACACCAGAATCTTGCTCGTCGGAGGGCCGGATTTCCTAGAAAGGGTGATTGACGGCGACGCGTGGGCAATTCCAGCGAGTAGCAAGCATGCAAGGCACAAGGCGATAGGGAAAGTGGTTGGCCGAGAGCGTTCCCGAGGGTCGGACATATCCCTCCTCGTTCAAGCCGCGAATAAGGTTCTTGTTAGGGAAAAGCGTACTTGAAACTCGGCGGCAATTCTGTTCGCTATCCGCTGGTTTGTCAATTGTGCAAGAAGTTGCAGTTCGAGAAGGTGAGGGAGAGAAATCGAGGGGGAGGGATTCCGATTCGAACAACCACTGTGACCGAGTCTATTTTTCTGCCCTGCCCGTCCGTTTGAGCAGGATGCCCGCGACGAAGGCCACTAGCGCCCCTAGTAACCACTCCATCCGCCAGAGTTGAATCGCCTGAAAGTCAGCGAGGGTCTGGGCGGAGTAGATGACGCCTACTGCCAGCGCGGCCAGGATACAACCCAATCCCACGAAAAAGGCAACAAGTGAGGCCGTGCCGAAGCCTAACCGATCCTTTAAGCTCTGAAATTCCAGGACCCTCAGGAATTCCAAAGCACGAATCCAAATGGGTTCGGCAGCCGACGCGGTCTTTGCCTGGCGATCGGCGCCGCAAACATGGCAGAATCGCGCTCCGACCATGAACTCAGTCTCACAGCGATCACAGACTTCAACCAGGGTTGAAGCCGCAACTTCGGGCTGAGCGACGGGAGGACGCCAGAACTCCTGCGGCGCGTCTTGAATGACCTGCGACATATTGGACTCCCCCAGGGCTTTCATCGCAAGCCAGTGACCAAAGCCCGAACCTGTAAGCTGTTGTAAAACCTAAACTTCCGAAGTTACAGATGGCCCCTCGGCGTGCTGGCGAGCAAGAATTACCGCGTTACCGGCAAAGATTTATCGCTGGTCAGGATTATGCGCGTTTCCCTGATCGGTTTTCATCAGACAAATGTTGGGCGGAATTGATGTTCTTGGTTCGGCCTTCCACATGCACGCATCGGGTAGACTCAAGAAGCTACACTGAACTCGAGGAATGCCCATTTGTCTGCCCGCCGCATGGCCCAATGCACGTTGGTTCTATGTCTGTTGGTCCTGAATGCAGTGGTTGCGCCCGCCCAAGGCGGCGGCACTGCCACTCTTCCCGCCGACAGTTTGTCCTTTCGTCCCAATGATCCTCTGAACCGCACCGCCTTCGATCATTTTTACAATCTCGATTACGACCGCGCGGTTCAGGAGTTCGATCAAGTTTTGCAGAAGCATCCGGACGATCCGTTCGCGGTCAACCATTTTCTGACTGCGGTTCTGTTCCGCGAGCTTTACCGCATGGGCGCTTTGAACACCGGGGAGTACGCGAACGATACTTTCATTCAAGCCGCGCATCGCCCCGCCGATCCCAAAGTGAAGCAGCAGATCAAGGACCTGGTGCAACGGGCATTTCAGCTGGAAGAGAAACGTCTGGACGCGAATCCCAAGGATGTGGAAGCACTCTATGCCCGCGGCGTGACCCGCGCCCAGTTTGCAACCTACACCGCGATGGTGGAGCATGCCTGGTTTTCGGCGTTGCGCAATGCAGTTGGAGCGCGGCGCGACCACGAACGCGTGCTCGAACTGGCTCCCGAGGCGACGCCCGCGAAGCTGATTGTCGGCGCCCATAATTACGTGATGGGCAGCCTGCCCTTGGCGCTGCGTGCCGGCATCACCGTCCTCGGAATTGGAGGAAACAAGGAGAAAGGGTTCCAGTATCTGCGCGAGTGCGCGGCGGGAAGCGGTGAGACCAGCGTTGATGCCAGGATTTTACTGGTGCTGTTTTTGCGGCGCGAACATCGCTACGAAGAAGCCTTGCCGATTGCCCGTGGCTTGGTCGCAAGCTATCCACGGGACGTGCTCATGGCCCTCGAAGAAGGGAACTTGCTGCGAGCGGACGGACATGATCAGGAGGCTGCCGCAGTCTACAGAAAGGTCTGGCAAGCGGGGCGCGAAGGACACTATGACGGCTTGCACTACGAGATCGCCGCACTCAGCCTGGGCGATCTGCTGCGCAGCCAGAAGGACTACGCGGGCGCTGCGCCCGCGTATGAACAGGTCAGCGAGGTTCCGCAGCCCGACCCGGAAATCCTGCAGAAGGCAAATCTCGGAGCAGGGGAGATGTACGACATACTGCAGAAGCGCGACCTGGCTATGAAAAAATACCAGGCAGTTCTGGCCAGCGACGCCAAAACCCCGTTAGCGGAGACGGCCAGCAAGCGGATGAAAGATCCGTATCGGAGCGAGTAGCCGAGGGACTTGGTAGGCTGCTGAGAGAATCGCTGTCGAGAGTCGCTGTTGCACTTGATTTTGGGTGGCGCAGCCGCTTCAGCGCTGCGATCACTGCATTGCTTCCAATGCGGCTTTATAGCTGCTGAGGCGCGTCCGCGTCCCTTCCGAAGAAAGACCTCATTAGCTTTCCAACGTCAAGAGCAGGGAACGATTTTCCCGCAAAGCGCGTATCCTAGACTAGGCGAAGGAGGAGATCATGTACTGCAATTACTGCGGAAAAGTCATTCAGGACGATGCCAATGTTTGCGCCTATTGCGGCATACGGGTAGGCGGGGTGCTGGCGCGCAAGCGGCTGATCCGTCCGCGGGCCGGACGCAAGATTGCCGGCGTGTGCGCGGGATTCGCCGAGTACTTCGATCTCGACGTCACGCTGGTGCGGGTGGTGTGGCTGATTTCGGTTTTCCTGGGAGTTGGCTTGAGCCTGATTGCGTATGTGGTCGCCTGGATCGTGATGCCCGATGAACCGCTGGCCCTGCCCGCGCCGGCGGGACAACACGTGACCAATCCGTAGGTGCTGCCAAAACGCGCGAATGTTCCACGTGGAACATTCCCAAAATGGTAAACAGTTGACGCGATGCGGGTTAGGAAGCTGGCGCGCTCGTCGGGGCGGGTATCGGACTAGCTACGAAAGTGGACTTGCCAAAGCCCACAAGATTTGATCCAGGTGTTGGTACGGCCAAGGAACCTGCTTGCAAACGAATGCGGGTGCCTCGGTCGAGCGAAGCTCGGCAGCGATGTAGGCGAGCGTCCCTTCGACTTCGCTCTGTCGAAACTCCTGTTGGACGTCCCATTTTGTCAACAACATACGGCGCTCGGAGTTTCATTCGCTTTGGTGCGCCGAACGCCCATGGGCACTCAGGGCAGGCTCCCGCTCGTCCGTTTTGAAAGGGCATGGCTTCAGCCATGCGCGCCACAACTCAAACCAAATTGTCATCCTGAGGCAGCGGAAGTCGTTCGCTGGCGAACGACTCCCAACGAAGGATCCATGCATTTTCTATGCTGGACACGGAAGGACGGGCATCCGACGGCTGATGGGTAACGATGCTTGGTCAGCTTTCACGCCACCACGGACACTTCGCCGTGTGGCTTACGCGTGGGCCTCACAATGATCTCCACGTCCTGGCCCAGCGCTGTGAGAAAGTCCATGAGGCGTTCGACGGAAAAGGCGCCAGCGCGGTTGCGCATCAATGCCGAAACGTGAGGCTGCTGGATGCCAAGAATCTTTCCAGCTTCCGCCTGCTTGAGGCCGCGTCTCTTGATCAGGCGGTAGATCTGCAGGGTGAGTTTGGCCTTCAGCAGTTCCTGTTCCGGGTGAGGCAGGCCGAGGTCGGCAAAAACATTGCCGCTGCTTTTTTCTACTCGGGTTCTTCTGGGAAGGGATGGTTTTTTCGTTCTCACGGTCACGTTAGTTCTGCCTTTCTCGGTGCAGTCGTTCGGCTTCGGCTAGGCGCTGGTGGATGAGGTTCATGTCCTGCTTCGGTGTGGCGATCCCCTTCTTCGACTTCTTCTGGAAAGCGTGCAAAACGCAGATCGCCTCCGCAAAGCGGACCGTATAAACAGTCCGCCAGGCGCCGCCGCGATGCTCGGCGACAATTTCAACTACGGAGCCTCCTCCGAAACCTTTCAGCGGCTTGGCCGAGGGATCGGTTTCCCCCTGCTGCGCGGCATACAGCGATTGTCCGATGTCGCGCCGGACTTCCCGGGGAAAGGCACGCAGATCCCTTCGGCTTGAGCCGACCCAGATGATCGGCCGTTCCGGCATATTATACATGAATACATCTAACCGTATATGCTGTCAACAGAAACCATGAGTTCGGGCTCGCATATTCCCAAACCGAGAACGCGGGTGCCACCTTCGCCTTTTGGTGAGGTGGTGTTCCGACTGCTGCGGCCCAGGTCGGGCGATGCCAGCGAGATCAGAATCCACCAAGGGTGGGCCTGCCCCCCGGACTCCCGACTCCTAACTACTAGCTCCTAGCTACTCGCCCGCGCCTTTACGCCTCATCCACCCACGTGTTATCCTCAATAACGTTACAAACGACAATTGAATAGAGACAGGAGTGCATCAGGTTAGTGCTAGCCAGAGAGCAAAAGAAATCCCTCATTGACCAGTACGGCACGCATGCCACGGATACCGGCAGTCCGGAAGTCCAAATCGCGTTGTTGAGCGAGCGCATTGGTCAATTGACGGAGCACTTCAAAACACACCAGAAAGATCACGGCTCGCGCCGCGGTCTTCTTATGCTGGTCAGCAAGCGGCGTCGCTTGCTCGACTACCTCAAGACCTACGATTCCGATCGTTACAAAACCGTGGTCCACAAGCTCGGTCTGCGCAAGTAATTGCGTGCTGACAGGCTTAAGGACAGTTGCGTATTTACGGTCAGACGCTCGGAATTGTTCTGCCGTCGTGGGGACGGCAATGGCCCACTGAGGAAAGCGGGTGGTTTTCCCGGCACTGCAAGAGCCGCTACTGGCGCCTGTTCATCGACCGTGCAACCTCCCAGACTGGCACCGGCGTGCTCTCCTGCCCAGAAGGAAATAACATGAAACAAGAAATATCTGTTGAACTAGCGGGCGGAAAAAGCCTCGCATTTGAAACTGGAAAACTGGCCAAACAGGCCCACGGCTCCGTGGTTGTGCGCATTGGCGATAACGTGATTCTGGCCACCGCGGTGGCTAATCCCGACCCGCGCGAAGGAATTGATTTCTTTCCCCTGACGGTAGACTACCGCGAATACACCTACGCCGGCGGACGCATCCCCGGCGGCTTCATCAAGCGGGAAGGGCGGCCCAGCGAGCGCGAAATTCTGACCAGCCGCCAGATCGACCGTCCGATCCGGCCGCTGTTTCCGGAAGGCTTCCGTTGTGAAACTCAGGTGATCGCGTTCGTGCTTTCCGCCGACACCGAGAACGATCCTGACGTCGCCGGCATCAACGGCGCATCCGCCGCGCTGACCATTTCTGACATTCCGTTCAACGGTCCGATTGGTGCGGTTCGCGTTGGCTTGGTCAACGGACAGTTCCTCATTAATCCGACGTACAGCGAAATGCGCGACAGCCTGCTGAACATCATGGTGGTGGGCACGGCGGATGGCATCGTGATGATCGAGTCCGGCGCCAAGGAAGTGAAAGAAGAAACGGTCGTGGACGCAATTGAGTTTGCCCACACTGAGATCAAGAAAATTTGTGCCGCGATCAATGAGCTTCGTCAGAAGGCGGGCAAATCCAAGCGGGAAGTGACGCCGCCAGAGTTTGATCAGGCGTACTACGATGGTCTGAAGAAGAAAATTGGCGCGAATCTGACCGAGCGGCTGGATACGCAGAAGCATCCGAAGGCCGAAAGCTATGATCTGGTAAGGGCGCTGAAGAAAGAACTGCTGGCTGCGATTTCCGAAGATGACGAAGAGGCGCAGGCCAAGCTGAAGACGTACTACGAGACGCTTCGCGAGCGGATCTTCCGCGAGCAGGTGATCAATCAGAAGCGGCGGCCCGATGGCCGCGCATTCGATCAGATCCGCGATATCTGGATCGAAGTCGGCATGCTACCCCGAACTCACGGCTCGGCGATCTTTACCCGGGGTGAAACCCAGGCGCTGGTGACGACCACTCTGGGCACCAGCGACGACATGCAGCGCCTCGAAGTTTTCGAAGGCGAAGCTAAGAAACGCTTTATGTTGCACTACAATTTTCCGCCGTTTTCGGTCGGAGAAGTGGCATTCCTGCGCGGCGCTGGCCGGCGCGAGATAGGCCACGGTGCTCTGGCGGAACGCTCGATTTCATCCGTCCTTCCCGACGAAGACAAGTGGCCTTACGCCATGCGCGTGGTCTCAGACATTCTGGAATCGAACGGCTCCTCGTCGATGGCGACGGTGTGCGGCGCATCGCTTTCGCTGATGGATGCGGGCGTTCCGTTGAAATCTCCTGTGGCCGGTGTGGCCATGGGCTTGGTTAAGGAAGGTGAGCAGCATGCCATCCTGACTGACATTGCCGGCGCTGAAGATCACTACGGCGACATGGACTTCAAGGTTGCCGGAACGAAGGACGGCATCACCGCCCTGCAGATGGATATCAAGGTCGGGGGCATCACGGCGCAGGTGATGCGCGAGGCTCTCGCCCAGGCACAACGCGGACGCTTGTTCATCCTCGACAAAATGAATGAAGTGCTGTCGGGTCCGCGAGAGAAGGTTTCGGCCTATGCGCCGCGAATTTACACCCTGCAGATTCCGGTCGATAAGATTCGCGACGTGATTGGGCCCGGTGGCAAGATGATCCGCAGCATCATCGAGCAGACCGGGGTGAAGATCGACGTGGAAGATTCGGGCAAGGTCAATGTAGCGTCGAACGACGAGACTTCCGCGAACAAGGCGTTGCAGATCATCCGCGATCTGACCGCTACCGCCGAGGTAGGGAAGACCTACCTGGGCAAAGTCACGCGCCTGGCCGATTTCGGCGCCTTCGTGGAAATTATTCCCGGAACCGACGGCCTGCTGCATATCAGCGAAGTCGCCGAGCATCGCATCAAGGACGTCCGCGACGAACTGAAAGAAGGTGATCAGGTTCTGGTGAAAGTGCTCGCGGTGGAAGGCAATCGCATACGCCTGTCGCGCAAAGCGATTCTCAAAGAACAGCGGGCGAAAATGGGTGGCGGAGACGGGACTCCGCCAAGCGGCGAGGAAGGGCAGGGGGAAGGTGCGCCAGCACCCGCGCCCGCTCTGACCATCGAAGGCGGAGGAAACTTCCCTGACGATGAGCCTAACTTCAATCGGGACGCAGCCGCAGCTGGAGCAGGAGGAGATCGGCCGGAGCGCGGGGGTGATCGCGGACGAGGTGGCCGTCCGGGTGGCGGAAGAGGCCGGGGCCGCGGGCGCGGAGGGCCGGGACGCGGCGGGCATGGCGGTGGTGGTCACGGCGGAGGAAGACACTAAGAACCTTTTGGCCACGGATTAGCGAGGATTAGAAGACAAAGAGCCGCGACGAAAGTCGCGGCTTTTTCATGGAGGACGGGCGTCCCCGCCCGTCTCGTCAGTGAGACCCTGGGTCCTACCTCACATCGGGCGCGTTTCAAAAAACTAGGGATTTGCCTAGTAGCGAGCTTTAGGCCGCTTGATTAAGGTTAGCTCATTCCCGAGCGGGTGTTCCGGCGGCTTTGGATGCTCCGTTCGCAATTTCACAAAGGAGAGATTTCATGGCGCGGATCATCAACTTCTATGTTCCGGCTTCACACCGAGGCAAGACGAAGAAACAGGCTCCTCCGGCAGAACGGGGAAAAGTCATTACCTTTACGTCTGCTCTGAAAAGGAAGTCTGCCTAGGGAATTGCCTGGCGCAGGCGGCGTTCGCTCACCTACCTTCAAATCATCCAAGGGCAGCAGCGATACATCTCAAAAGATACTTATACTCTTACAGCCGGCGCGGCTGCCTTTTTGGGCAGAATCTCGCCGATGCGGCGGATCTGAGCCCCTACGCCGCGCAACTTTTCTTCGATATTCTCGTACCCGCGATCGATGTGGTAGACGCGATCAATGATGGTCTCACCATCCGCCACCAGAGCTGCAAGTACCAGCGATGCCGAAGCCCGCAGGTCTGAAGCCAGGACCGCCGCGCCGCTTAACGGCGCCTTGCCTTGAACGATGGCGCGGCGACCTTCGATCTTGATGTTGGCTCCCATACGCACCAGTTCCTGCGCATGCATGAAGCGGTTCTCGAAGATATTTTCGGTAATGATGGAAGTCCCATCCGCCTGGGTGACCAACGCCATGTACTGAGCTTGCACGTCGGTGGGGAAGCCCGGATATTCTTCGGTCACAACGTCAGCCGCCTTCAGAGGGTTGTCGCCCATCACCCGGACAGATTCCGCGGTATGCGCCGTCTTCACGCCGACTTCGGTGAGTTTCTGCAGCAGGGCTGCGAGGTGACGGGGATCGCAGGCGGCGACGTTCAGATCTCCGGCGGTGAGAGCGCCCGCGATGATGAATGTGGCGGCTTCAATGCGGTCGGGAATGATGCGGTGCTTGGCGCCATGCAGTTTCTCGACCCCCTTCACGCGGATGGTTGAAGTTCCAGCGCCCTCGATGCGCGCTCCCATCTTGTTCAGCAGGTCGGCGAGATCGGCAACCTCCGGTTCGCGAGCACAGTTCAGCATGACGGTCTCGCCATCCGCGAGTGCGGCCGCCATCAGTAAATCTTCGGTGCCGGTAACGGTAATCTTGTCGAAAACAATTTCAGCGCCACGCAGCCGTTTTGCGCTGGCTTCCACGTATCCGTGGTCTTGTACGATGGTTGCGCCGAGCCGCTCCAGTCCTTTGATGTGAAGGTCGATGGGACGGGCGCCAATCGCGCATCCCCCGGGCAAAGACACACGGGCGCGACCACAGCGCGCGACCAGAGGTCCCAGCACCAGAGTCGAGGCGCGCATCGTCTTCACCAATTCGTAGGAGGCTTCCGGCGAGGCCAGGTTCTTGCAGCAAATCTTGGTTCGATGCTGAGCGCGGCCATAACCGAGTTCGACTTCCGCTCCCATCGCTGCCAGGAGTTTGCGGGTCGTTTCGATGTCGCGCACGTGGGGAATATTTTCCAGGATGACAGGTTCTTCGGTTAGAAGAGCGGCGGCCATGCAGGGCAGCGCCGCGTTCTTAGCGCCGCTGACGCGAATGGTCCCGAGCAGCGGATTGCCGCCGCGGATTACGAATTTATCCATATCGATATGAGTTCGAAGCAGACTGCGAACCGGGGCAAGGCCCATCAGGTCCGTCCAATCTGTGGCGCACCCCTATTCTAGCGGGGAAGATGGCAGGTGGCAGAAGGGAATTGTTAACCGGAAGGGCACGGCCTGGCGGGAGTCGGGTACTTGGATTTCTTGGTCGGAGCCAGCGTCCTTCTCGTTCCATCACCGATCAAACCACAGAGGACACGGAGGACACCGAGGCCGCAGAGGTTGCAAGCTGCAACTAAACCACGGAGGACGCCAAGCACACGGAGGTTGCAAGCGCAACCCACCCCTACAGACTTCGGGCGGCAGCAATCGCCTGCCGGACATGACCGTCAGCGGTTCGCAAGAAGCGCGTAGCCTCGACCCGGCCTACGCCTGCCTTGAGCATCACCAACGCCACTGGGAGGCTGTTTCCGGCGGATTTTAGGGCCGCTTTGGCGGCTTCTCTTTCGATTCCCGCGGCCTGTTGCAGGATGAGGATCCCACGTTCCCACAACTTCTCATTCTTCAGGTGGACGTTTACCATCAGGTTCCCGTAAACATAGCCGAGACGGGTCATGGCGCCGCTGGAAAGGATATTCAGCACCATCTTTTGGGCTGTGCCGGCTTTCATACGACTGGAGCCCGCGATGACTTCCGGTCCGACCTCGGTCACAATGGCGAGATGAGCCGCCTTTTCCAAAAGCGAATTCCGGTTGCAGGTGACGGCAATCGTTTGCGCACCATGACGGCGGGCGTACTTAACCGCCGCGACAGTGAACGGAGTCCGTCCGCTGGCCGTGATTCCCACGACCACGTCCTTTCTGCCCGGCTTCTTCTTCGTGATTTCGCGCTCGCCGAGTTTGCTGGAATCCTCGTTGGCTTCGACGGCGGCCCCCAGCGCTTTTGATCCTCCGGCCATCACGAACTGCACCGTTCTCGGATCGGTGTTGAACGTAGGCGGACACTCGGTGGCGTCGAGTGCGGCGATCCGGCCACTGGTTCCGGCGCCCACGTAGATCAGACGTCCGCCGCGTTTCAGGGCAGAGGTGATGAGTGTGATGGCGCCGGCAATTTGCGGCAGAGCCCGCTTCACGGCAGCTGCAACTTTGGCGTCCTCGGCATTGATGATGCGCGCGATTTCGAGGGAGGATTTCAGATCAAGGTCGCGGGAGGCGCGATTCGCCTGCTCAGTGAAGAGGTGGCTCAGATCGGCACGCGACTTGGTGCGTTTGCGGTTCAACTGCATTCCTCCAGAGCTTCGATAACCGCGTCGTGAAATCTCGGACGCACCTGCTTGACGGCTTGATTGCTGGCGTCGGGCCAAGTCCGGTTTGTCAGCAGGCTGACCGAAAGTTGCCGTTCCGGATCGATCCACAGCGAGGTTCCGGTGTAACCGAGATGCCCGAACGAAGTGGGCGAGAAATATTTCCCCGATTGTGACGCGGACGAGGGTGTGTCCCAACCCAGAGCGCGCGAAGTGTCCGGCGGCGAGGATTCCCGGCGGGTAAACAAGGTCAGCGCTTCCGAACGGATAATCGGCTGACCACCCCGAAGCATGGCATGGGCGAAGATGGCAAAATCTCCTGCCGTGGCAAACAAGCCAGCATGTCCGGCCACGCCTCCCATCACGCTGGCGTTTTCGTCCTGCACCTCGCCTTGGATGATTCGGTGGCGGAACGAGCGGTCATCCACAGTAGGAGGGATGGAAGGACGCCAGGAGGCCGGGGGATTGAATGCCGTGTGACTCATTCCTAACGCACCGAAGATTTCATGCTGGCAGAAGCGGTCAATCGCGTCCTCTGCCAGGCGTTCGAGCGCGACTCCCAGCAGGATGAAGCCGATGTCGCTGTATTCGGCTTTGGCGCCGGGGTTGGCGGCGAGGGGAGTCGAGCAGGCGCCGGAAACGAGTTCGTCCCTCGTTTTTGCCCGCAGGAACAGCTTTTCGTAAGCGGGGAGGCCTGAGGAGTGCGCCAGCAACATGCGTAAAGTGACTTCGTCGCGCCGAGGATCTTCTCCAGCGAACTGCCCCACAACAGCCACAAGTGGCATGTCCAGGTCGAGAAGGCCGCGTTCGTGGAGGATCATGGCCATCGTGGTCGTGGCCACGACCTTGGAAACGGAAGCAATATCGAAAATGCTGTCGGCGGTCACTTCGGGAGCATCGGGTTCGTAGGTGAAGCGGCCCAGCGCCTTCAAGCAGACCAGCCTCCCTTTGTGTGTGATGGCAACCGAAGCTGCAGGAAATGCTCGTTCCACGATGGCCTGCCGCAACAGGTCAAATCCCCGCGAGAACGTGGCGTCCTGCTGCTCGTAGGCAGGAATGGGGAATCGCGCGGTGTTCTCGGCGGCTGCATTCAGCGGAATGGAGATTTCGGACAAAGCGTTGGCTCAGTTTCGGTTTATAGCAAAGTTCTCGCGGTGGGTAAAGCAACCGACCTATGGCACAAACGGCACCCCCTTACTTGAGTTTCTTGAGCACCTTCGAGGTGGTTGTGTAAAGTCGGAGTATCCGCACGAACCGAACCAACTCGCGCCTACGGCTGTGCCTTGCCGGCTTGGCCTACACGTTTCTGCTCACCGGGCTTTCGATTGCTTCGGCCGGGGCAGAGAAAACGGTGACTCCACCGAGTCAACTCGCTGTTGTTGACAACATCGTGCAAGATTCCATTCGCGATGGCGAAATTCCCGGCGCAGTGGTTTTGGTCTGGCACAACGGACAGGTCGTCTACCGCAAGGCCTTCGGCAGCCGATCGTTGGAACCGCGGCGCGAAGCAATGACTACCGACACCATCTTTGATCTGGCCTCGCTGACCAAAGTAATTGCAACCACCACGGCGGTCATGCAACTGGTGCAGAAGGGGGAGATTCGGGTTAATGACCCCGTGGCCAAGTACATCCCGCAGTTCGGGCAGAACGGCAAAGAGGAAATTACAGTTCGCGAACTGCTTACCCACTATTCCGGGCTTCCCGAGGATCTGGATCTATCCCAACCGTGGAAGGGGCGTGAAACCGCACTGCGCATGGCCTACGAGCAGAAACCGGTCTACGCTCCGGGATCGCAGTTCCTGTACAGCGATATCAACTTCATTGTGCTCGGCGCGCTGGTGGAACGCGTGTCTGGGATATCGCTGGAGCAGTACTGCCAGAAGAATATCTTTGGGCCACTGAAAATGACGCACACGCGCTTTCTTCCTCCTGCCGCATGGTTGCCGAAAATTGCGCCGACGCAGTATGACGAACACGACAACATGTTACGTGGAGTGGTGCACGATCCAACCGCTCGCCGAATGGGTGGCGTTGCGGGGCATTCGGGGCTATTCTCGACGGTCGACGATCTTTCAACTTTCGCGCAGTTTTTGTTAAAGGGCGGTGCAGTCCTTTCGCCGATGATGACCGAGAAGATGATTACGCCGCAGCAACCGCCAACCTCCGAAGTGCTGCGCGGCTTCGGTTGGGACATAGATTCTCCCTTCTCCAGCCCTCGAGGGGACCTGTTGCCGGTGGGATCATTTGGGCACACAGGCTTTACGGGGACCTCGTTGTGGATCGATCCCGCGACGCGTACGTTCATCATCGTGCTCGCCAATGCGGTTCACCCGCGTGGAAAGGGAAGTGCGGTTGTGCTGCGGTCAAAGGTCGCGACCGCGGTGGCTGCGGCTTTGTCCTTGACTGCCAGCGAAAAGGAAAAGCTGTGCTGTGCAAGTATCACGGGATATAACGAGGCGCAGACCGCGGCGCGCCGAGTCGCGGTCCGCAACGGCTCAGTGCGGGCGGGAATTGATGTTCTGGAAGCCCATAATTTCGACGTGATCACAGGCACAGCCGAGAAGAAAAAGATCGGACTGCTGACCAACCAGACCGGGCTGGATTCGCAGGGCCGCCGCACGATTGATGTGTTGTCTCAGGCGCCGGGTGTCGCACTAGAGGCCATCTTCAGCCCAGAGCATGGAGTGACCGGCACGCTGGATACAACCGATATCGGTGATTCCCGGGATGCGGCCACGGGAATCCCGGTCTACAGCGTATACGGCGGAACCGACGCGGCGCGCCGGCCGTCGCTCGAAGTTCTTAGGACGCTGGATGCAGTGATCGTCGATATCCAGGATGCGGGCGCCCGCTTCTACACCTACGAGACCTCGCTGGGATATTTCCTGGAAGGCGCGGCCAAGGCGGGCATCGAGGTCATCGTGCTCGACCGCCCCAACCCGATTACCGGTTCGTTTGTACAGGGACCAGTGCCTGATCCGGGGCGCGCGAGTTTCACCAACTATGCTGCCGTTCCCGTGCGTCATGGCATGACCATGGGCGAGCTGGCGAAGTTGTTCAATTCCGAGCGCAACATTAATGCGCGCCTGCAAGTCGTCCCCATGGAGGGATGGATGCGCGGCGACTGGTACGATTCGACTGGGTTGGCGTGGGTGAATCCATCGCCGAATCTGCGTAGCCTCACGGAAGCGACGTTATATCCCGGGGTGGCGCTGGTTGAAGGCACCAATGTGTCGGTAGGACGTGGCACGGATACGCCGTTTGAATTGGTGGGCGCTCCCTGGATCAGGGCCCGCGAACTGGCGCAGTATATGAACGCCCGGGACATTTCCGGCGTCCGCTTCGTTCCGGTAAACTTCACGCCTAGCGCCAGCACCTATGCCGGAGAGCAATGCGAAGGCGTAAACATGATTTTGGTCGAGCGCAACGCTTTCGATGCGCCGGAATTGGGGATTGAATTGGCGTCCGCGCTGCACAAGCTTTATCCCGAGCAATTTCACATGGAACGCATGATTGAACTCCTGGTGAATGAGTCGGTGTACGACACGATTTCAAAAGGCGAAGATCCTCGTCGCATCGCGGAAGATTGGCGAGAGCCGTTGCAGACCTTCGAGCAGATCCGGCAGAAATACCTGATCTACAAATAACCGGCATTCCAAACATACCGTTACCAGCATACGGAAGGTGCGTTCCACGCTGGTTTTGGCTAGAATGGTTGCGCGCTAAAAGATGGCCGCTGCGCACCGGAGAACCCCGAGCCGAATGGAAGCCTCTCAATCAAGAATCCCGACGCCGAATCCCTTCTATCGCTGTGCCGGACCCAATTGCGGAATCCTGAAGCGATCGACCGACCGGTGGTGGTTGATCTGGACATCCTTCGGCGATTTCAGCCGGCCGGTGTTGTACCTGTGCCCCTGGGATGAAGAGATAGCGGCGCGCGAGGGCACTCTGCACGTCTGCGGGGAGCTTTGCGCGCAGAAGCTGCAATCTCAGTTTATGGGCAACGTGATCGAGAGCGAGCTTAAGCGGTCGGCGCCTGATTTCCGATTGCCATCTCGATAAGCCCCATCTAACTTTTTTCGTCCCGCTTGCATCGTACTTTGCATCGAGTTCCCGGCGCGTTCTATGCTGGTGCTAGGCCGGTTTTGCAGGGCGAGGGATTTTTCGGGAGTTTCCTATGCGCGTTGTGCTTTCTGCATTTATGCTGGCGATCTTAGCGTCTGCTCAGGTTGCTGGAACTAAGCCTGACAACTCTTCGTCCACAGAATCCGCACGTGAGTTGTCAATACCCGCCGGAACCAGGGTACCGGTAGCGCTGAAACACGCCATTTCGACCAAGCAGACGCGTGAGGGCGACGCCGTGTACGCGGAAACTACGTTTCCGGTTGTGGCTAACGGCCGGGTTTTGATTCCCGCTGGCACTTACGTGCAGGGAAGGATCAGCCGCATCCAGCGTGCGGGGCGGGTCAAAGGACGCGCCCAGGTCTTGATGCACTTCACCACGCTCATCTATCCCAGCGGCTACACCGTGCTCTTGCCGGGTGCCGTCGAGAACGCCCCGGGCGTGGACAAGACGGGAGTGAAAGACAGCGAGGGCACGATTCGCGGCGACAGCCAGACCGCCCAGAAGGTCGGCACGGTCGCCACAACTGGCGCCACTGGCGCAGTGATCGGTGCCGCTACCGAGGGAGGTAAGGGAGCGCTAATCGGCGCAGGTATTGGAGGAGCAGTTGGAAGCGTGATCGCTCTGTTGAGTCGGGGCAACGACGTAAAACTCGATGCCGGCACGACGCTGGAAATGGTGATCCAGCGCGACGTCCCGCTGGACGCCAGCCGGATTCCGACGACCACGGGAGCGATGGCACGGTGAGGGCCTGCGCCGCCGGAAGGGCGAGGACGACCGTCCTCCACTGTATAAATCCAGCTCCCCCGGTCGAGCCACGCTTACTTCAACGTAAACAGCGCATTCACGTGGGCCGTCACGGTGATGGTCTGCGGTGTGAATTGCTCTGTCGGGGCAGGCGCACCGACGGCCGTGGCCATTCTCGCCATCGGCTGGACCATAGGAACCACCCGCGGGTTTTCGAACGTATCCACGGAAGCGTACGATAATTCACCCAAAACGCGTCCCGCGGCGTGAGCCACCGTCTCGGCTGAGGCGCGGGCACGCCGGTATGCGTCCTCGACGGCCTTGCCTTTGGCCGCGTCCATATCCTCGAGCGTGTAGCTGAGCGACTGATCGCCTGTAATGTCGCTGTCGGAGAGCTGCTGCACGATGGGCGCCACTTTCGTGAAATCCTTTAACTTCAGAGACACGCTGGCATTCACCTGATAGCCAGCCAGCTTTCGCTTTGCGGGCTTGTAGTCGTAAACCGGCTCGATAGAGAAAGTGCCGATTTGAGCCGCCTGCGGCTCAATCCCGTTGGTGCGCAAAATCTGCCGAATTTGTTCGGCGGCTTTCGAGGCCCGGTCAAAGGCCGCGCGGGAGTTGTCTTCCTGGGCGGAGATGTTGAATTGGACGACAGCGGTGTCCGGATTGGCTTCAAATTTTCCATCGGCGGTGACGTAGACGGTGTTCGGTTGCGCCGCGAGTGCGGGGTGATCCTGCGCGCCAGCAAACGTCGCGGCTATGATCAAGACCAACAGCAACTGGATGGAAGCTTTCATAATTTCTCTCCCCATGATCCACAAATATGATCCACAAAGAAAGTTATACGCCTCGGCCCTTTGCCATACAAAGAACGCAAAGCCGCGCGTAACTTGCGGGAATAGACGGAAACTGCAGTCAGAAACGGGTCGAGGTCACGTCGAACTCTTGGCCGTGGAGTAGGCAAAGCGGTTGATTTGTGCGTTGATATCCTGGCGCAGGTCGCCCCAGATGTTTTCCGGCATCGAGAGAAATGTTTTCACCACCTCTGGGTCAAACTGGCGTCCCGACCAGAGTTCAATCTCTTTCCGCGCCGCAGACAGAGTCTGCGCGGCGCGATAGGGACGATCCGAAGTAATGGCATCCAGCGTATCGGCCACCGAGAACAAACGCGCACCCAGTGGGATCTCCTCGCCCTTCAATCCTCGTGGATAGCCGGTGCCATCGAAGCGCTCCTGGTGAGAGTAGACGATCTCGGCCGCCTCGGCGAGAAAAGGGATTTTCCTCAGCATCTGAAAGCCGCGGTAACAGTGCTCCCGCATGATGGCGATTTCATCCGCGGTCAGGGCGCCGGGCTTGCGCAGGATAGCATCGGGAATCGCCATTTTGCCGATGTCGTGAAGGAAGGCGCCGCGGGCAATCACTGCAATCTGATCTTTGGATATTCCCATGGCCCGGGCAATGGCAATGGTGAATGCCGTTACCCGCTTGGAATGGCCTTCAGTCTCGGCATCCTTGAGGTCGAGAGCATCGCCCAACGCTTCCAGCGTGATGTCGTACGACCGCTCCAGGGTACCCATGGCCGTACGCAACTGCTCGGTGCGGGCGGCGACCAGTTCTTCCAGGTTAGATTGATAGTCGCGGTTTTCCAGCTTGAGCCTGCGATTCTCCAGCGCGCGCCGAACCGTGGCCAGCAACTGTTCGCGCTCGAAAGGCTTCAGCAAGTAATCGTAGGCGCCATTGCGAATGGCGGCCAAGGCGACTGAGATGTCATGGACGGCGGTGACCATGACCACGGGCATATCCGGGAATTTTTCCTTGGTGCGTTCGAGCAGGCCGTTGCCATCCAAGTCGGCCATCATCAGATCAGAAAGCATCAACTCGAATACCTCCCCGGAATCGAGCACCGCCAAGGCTTTCAGGCCGGAAGAAGCCTGCCGCGTCTTATAGTTGGCCGCGGCCAGCATGGAGCACACGATTTCGCGAATCGACTCCTCGTCGTCGACCACCAAGATGCGTTCAGCGGGCATGGCTATTCCCAGTGTATCGCGAATCGTGTCCCATTTCCGGGTTCCGAAAGTAATCATCCAGAGTCGGAAAGCTGCTTGGCCAACCGGCAGGCCGTGTTATTAACGAACCAGCGCTTAGAGTCACTTTATTGCGATGAATAGCTCCGTCTTGTTCGCCGGGCACGCCTTCGGAGACCTGGCCGTTGCCAAGCTGGTGGCGGTGGAATCGGTGACCCTCATCATATTGGCGGCCAGCCTACTGGTGTTTCGCACCTTTCGTGAGCGCTACCTGCTGATCTGGATACTGGGATGGCTGGCTTATTTTGTTTCTGGGTGGACACTTCACGGGGCGCTCGCCAGCTCCAGCCCGCATTACCTGGTCGCCGTCTCCCAATCGCAATTCGTTCTGGCCGTATCTTTGTTTACGGCCGCTGTTTTCGTCTATTCGCATGCTCGCAAGGCGTTATTGCCGTTGCTGGTGATCTCGATTGCGATGATCGGCTATGCCGCCGCGCGTGCCCTGTGGTGGCCTGATTCCTACACGCTGCGCCTGGTTCTGGAGATTTCGTATCGCATCCTCACGGTCGCGGCGGCGATTCAATTGATCCGCTTCCGATGGGCGCGTTGGGAGATCGGCTCCTGGCTCCTCAGCATCAGCCTGCTGCTGGTACATCTGGACTGGGCGCCTTTCACTGCGCACCTTCCACCGGGGTCCGATCTGGCGTCTGACCTGCTTTTTGGATTCAGCATGCTGCTGGTGGTCTTTGACGATTCCAAGATGCGCACCCGCCGTCTGGGCGTGCTCAATGCGCTTACCACCAGCATTACGCGAGCCCAGCAGCACGGACCGATGATGGAAACCGCACTGGAGGAGCTCAAGGCGCTGATGGGTGCCAAAGCCGCCTGGTTTCGCCTGCTGGAAGGTGACAAGTTGGTCATCGCCCAGCAAATCGGGCTTTCCCAGGACTTCCTGCGCGACCGGGGTTCGGTGTCGCTGGATGAAACGCGCAAGGCGATCATCGCCGAAAGCGTGCCGATGGTGATTGCGACCTCGACCGCGGCCGATGCGATCCGCCCCTTTCTGAAGCGGGAACGCTTTCACCATATCGTGACGCTGCCCGTGCTGGGCAAAAAATCGGTGATTGGAACCCTGTCCTTGGGCGTGCGCCACCGGCTCACCTACACTCCAGACGAAATGGAGTTTCTGACCACGAGCGCGCATCAACTCGGGTTGGCCGTCGAAAACCTCCGGCTGGTAGAGCAGATTCTGCGCTCTCACCGGCAGTGGGCGAATACCTTCGATTCCATTCAGGATCTGGTCCTAGTTCACGATGCGGAATTCCACATTGTGAAGGCAAATCACGCGCTGTTGCAGCGTCTTGGCCAGGCGCCGGCGGACGTCACGGGCGAAGCTTGCCAAGCGGTGCTGCCGCAGAGCGGGAATTGGAGTGGATGTCCCTACTGCGTCAGGGCGGGCGACGGTTATTACGAGGCTGCCGATCCTTGCTTCGGTGGCTATTCCATGATTTCCACTTCGTCCTACACCGAGCAAGGAAGCCAGCAGAGAGGCACCATCCACGTGGTGCGGGATGCCACGGACCGGCGGGTCGCGGAAGAGAAATATCGTCTCCTGTTCGAGCAGGCCCAGGAAGGCGTGTTCGTAGCCACCCATACCGGTCAACTGCTCGATTGCAATGACGCCTTTATGCGCATGCTGGGATACACCAGCCGGGAAGAGTTGATGGCAGTCGATCTGGACACCCAGCTTTACGCCTCCGCGGAGCAGCGGGACGCATTCCGCCGCGAGATCGAGCTGCACAATTACATCCGCAATTTTGAGGTAACGCTACGCCGAAAAGACGGCACTATTCTGAGCGCGCTGGAAAGCAGTTTTCTGACGCGCAATTCCAGCGGCAAAATTGAACGCTATCAGGGCTTTCTCCTCGATATCACCGAAAAGAAACGAGCCGAAGACGAAATCCGGCGGCGCAATCGCGAACTGAACGCGCTCAACGCCATGGCGGTAATCGCGACCCAGTCTTTTGATCTGGACGAAATTCTTAATCTCACGTTGCGCCAGGTTATCTCGCTGCTGGGTGCGGAAACGGGTTCGATTTATCTCGCGGACTCGGACGAAACCACTTTCCGTCGCCGCGCCGGGTGGGGACAGCGCAGCGCCGATCGCGCCCGCTTCTCGGAGATCCGGTTTCCAGGCGGTTTCGGCGATCTTGTGACCCGCTCCCGCACCGAAGTGATCACGCCGGAATACCTGCCGCATCTTCCTGCCTTGGTAGCCGACTTTATTCGGGCCGACGGCTTGAATTCCTGGATCTGGGTACTGCTCTGGAGCAAAGACATGCCCATGGGAGTGATGGGCATCAGCAGCAGCAAGAGCCGGGAGTACACCAGCAACGATGAAAATCTGCTGGTGGCAATCGGCCGTCAACTGGCCACCACCATTGAAAAAGTCCGCCTCTATGAAGAAACCTGCCGCGCCTACGAAGATCTGCGAAAGACGCAAGAGCAGTTGCTGCAAAGCGAGAAGATGTCCGCGGTCGGCCAGTTGATTTCCGGTGTAGCCCACGAACTCAACAATCCCTTAACTGCCATTTTGGGTTACGCCCAGCTTCTGGAAAGCGAGGGGCTGGGTGAGCGGGCTGCGGAGTTCGTCAACAAACTCTTCAAGCAAGCGCAGCGGACTCATCGCGTGGTGCAGAATCTCTTATCCTTTGCCCGCCAACGTAAGCCGCAAAAGCAGCAAGTGGATATTCCAAAAGTGCTGGACGAGACGCTTGCCCTGCGCGATTACGATCTGAAAGTGAACAACATCAAGTTGGAGCGCAAGATCGAGCCCGCGCTTCCCGCCGTCACCGCCGACCCTCACCAGTTGGAGCAGGTCTTTCTGAATATCATCAACAACGCCGTAGACGCCATGCTGGACGGCGGTCAGGGCGGTATGTTGAAAGTGTATGTTTACGCGAACAAGGGCGCCGTGCACACGGAATTTCACGATTCCGGCCCCGGCATCAAGGAACCACATCGCATTTTTGAGCCGTTTTATACCACCAAGAGTGTGGGCAAAGGAACCGGCCTGGGCCTGAGTATCTGCTACGGGATCATCAAAGAGCATGAAGGAGAGATTTCCGCGCGCAACCGCGACGAGGGTGGGGCGATTATCGAAGTACGCTTGCCCGCCGCGGGACAGAACGAGTCTCCAGATAAGGCATCGGTTGCGCCCCGCCGTGAGCTGGCGATCGAGGGGCGCATTCTGCTGGTGGAGAATGAAGAAGCTGTGCTGGAGTTCGAGCGCGATGTGCTGGCCGGCGCGGGGGCCGAGGTCATCACCTCAATGAACAGTGACGAGATGAAGGCAGTGCTGCGGAACCAATCCTTCGACGCGGTCATCATGGATGGCAAGATGCCCGGCGGCTGGGGTCCGACTGAGGTGTACGGCTGGCTGGGAGAGAACTGCGCGAACCTGCAGAAACATTTACTGTTCACTTTCTCCAGTGTCGCCGAGCCGGAGATACGTGGTTTCCTGCAGGAAAACAATGTGCCCTACCTGGTGAAACCGTTCGAAGTCGCTGATCTGATTTCCCACGCACGGCGTCTGTTACAGAAGACCCAAGCCGCGACTGCCGACTAGCTAGGCTATTTTCACGAAAGTGTAGACTGATTTCCTGCACCTTAGTTAGCGGATTGATGAAGGCGCAGGCCCGCAAAGAATTGTCATTCTGAGCGGAGTGGGATGTTCGCCAAGCGAACATCCCACGGAGTCGAAGAACCCCCATAACGCAAGCGTGGGTCGGCAGGTTCGAGGTATTCTTTCTGGAAGATGGTGAGAATTCCCTGCAGCGTCTTTGCAGCGATTGAACCATAGGGATCCTTCGACTGCGTTGTCGTGCGCTTCGCACACGACAACTTCGCTCAGGATGACAGGCCTGGAATGGGGCCGGTGAATTCGTGAAAGGCCATGTCGTCCTGACATGCCGAAAGTCACAGCCTCTCAGGATGAGCAGATTCTAAACTGTCATCTCGACCGGAGTTTCCCCTTCCGATACGGAAGGGGAAGCGGAGTGGAGAGACCCGCTTGTTTCCACCTGCTGACTTGCACTAAAGGCTCTCGCGCAATCTACGGGCAAATTCCCGCAAGGCCGGTTCGTTTCGCCGATACCACATCCATTGGCCCAGCTTCTGGGCTTCCACCAGACCCGCCTCTTGCAGAATCGACATGTGATGAGAGATCGTGGGCTGGGAAAGGTGAACCCGTTCTTCGATGTCAGAGGCGCAAAGTCCCACGTCTTTGCCGATGGAGCAACCTCCGCGCTCCTTGAGAGCGTGCAGAATTTTCCGGCGTGTGGGATCCGCGATCGCCTGCAACCTGCGATTCAGTATTTGCTCCGGATCGGTCATGGCTTGGAAGCTGGCGTCAGCGGTCAGCAGTCAGTCGTCAGGCGACCAGCCTCTGACCCCCGACTATGAGCTACTCACTACTTTTTCAGAATGGGATTGTATCCGTCGCTGATCAGCTTGGTACGCATCGCCTCCGCATCCTTGAGGTCGGTGTAGGGTCCAACCTGCACGTGAAAGAGATTGTCCGGAGCCGTATTGGTGAATGCTGGATAGTCTTTCTTCTTAAGGGCATCCACCAGCGCCGCGGCGTCTTCCTGTTTGCTGACAGCGGCCACCTGCACATAATAGCCGTTCAGCGGCGGCGCGGCGGCTTGGTCAGCGGGAGTATTCTTTACGTCAAGCGCAGTCGCCGGCGGGTTCGGGTCTGGAGGGTTGTTCCCATTCTCGCTTGTAGCCAGCCGGGCATCTGCCTCCTTGTCCCCCACCGCCTTGTAAAACGTCATGTCGGCGGGAGAAGTTGCACCGTTCGTGGCCTTGACGGCCGATGGCCGGGCGCCTCCAGTAGTTACGATTGTCCCGGCCGAGGCATCGACGACCGCAGGTCTGACCGAATTCCTTCCCAGCGAAAACCCCATGCCGAAAAACAGGGCACAGAGCACCACCAACCCAAAAAATACGGCGAGCATTTTGCCCGTGCCCAGGGTAATCTCCGTGTCCTCAGACGTAGCCGTTACCATTTCCACCTCGCTCTGGCTTTTGCTGCCGAAAGCAGTTCAGCTCTTCGCCCCCGGCGAAGCGTTCCCGTCAGCATTGCCCAACATCTTTTGAAGACCGGAGAAGAAATCCACCGGAACAGGGAAGATCACGGTAGTGTTTTTCTCCACGCCGATTTCGGTCAAGGTCTGCAAATAACGCAGCTGCACGCTCACTGGCTCTGTGGCCAGAAGCTTGGCCGCATCCACCAAACGTTGCGCCGCCGAGAACTCACCTTCCGCGTGGATGATCTTCGACCGTTTCTCGCGTTCCGCCTCGGCCTGCTTGGCCATGGCGCGCAGCATGGACTCGGGCATGTCCACCTGCTTCACTTCCACGTTCACGACTTTCACGCCCCAGGGTGCGGTGTGCGTGTCGAGGATGCTCTGCAAACGCAAGTTGATTTTGTCGCGATGCGCTAGCAGTTCATCCAGTTCCTGCTCGCCCAATACCGAGCGCAAAGTTGTCTGCGCGAACTGCGAGGTCTGGTACACATAATTGGAAACTTCCACAACGGCCTTGCGCGGCTCAATCACGCGCAGAAAGATCACGGCATTTACCTTCAGCGTGACGTTGTCGCGAGTAATGATGTCCTGCGGGGGAACTTCCAGCGCTTCCTGGCGCAGTGAGACGCGCACCATTCGATCGACTGGAGCGAAGACGAGAATGATTCCGGGCCCCTTCGCCTCAGGAAGCAGGCGGCCCAGTCGAAAGATGACGCCGCGCTCGTATTCCGCCAGGATCTTGATCGAACTCAAAAGGTATAGAACGACGACGATGATGACGATGGTAGAGAAACCAAATCCCAATTCCATCTCGGGCCTCCATGCCTGAATTGTCAGGAGTGCTTCTGAGGCGGATTGTACAGCAAAGTACGGGATGGAAGCGGTGATTACGGCGGGGAAGGGGTTGCCTCGCCAGATGCGCCGGCAGGACTACAACTTAGTTCCCCTCAGGGTGCCCCCTGTGAGGCTCGCGGGTCGTTGCTCGGTACGTCTACTTAGCGTGTAACAGCGGCTTTGCGGCATCCTCTGGCGAAGGAATGTCACTGCGAACTGTGCCTTCTTGTGATACGATTTGGCCCGTTTCTAAGCGAGGACAAGTTATGAATAGCCGTGCATGGATCGTGCGGTCCCGGATGACGTCTTTCCTCATTCTTGTGACTATAGCCGCCGCAGTTTTGTCTTCCAGCGCCCAAGCGCAGGTCTATCTTTATGGACGGGGCGATTTCCAGGCTGGCAGCAATGGTGCGGTTATCGTCGCTGACTTTAACCATGACGGTCGGCCCGACATCGCAGTTTCGGATCCGCAGCATGACGCCATTGACATACTGCTCGGGTCGAGCAGTGGGGGTTTTGTGCTCAAGGGAACGTACGCGACGGGATCCTATCCTACGGCGCTAGTAGCCGCCGATTTCAATGGCGACAAAAAGCTGGATCTTGCTGTGATCAATGCGAATTCGGGAACAATTTCTATCCTGCTGGGGAACGGTGATGGTACGTTTCAAAGCCATGTCGACTACCCCGTCGGCCAAAACCCAGTAGGAATCGTCGCCGCGGACTTTAATAGCGATGGGAATGTCGATCTCGCCACGATCGCCACGAATGATAGCGCGGTCGCGTTACTGCTCGGCGACGGCAAGGGCAACTTCGAGGTGCAGGCGCTCATCCCAGTAGCTTCCGCGCCCACCCTGCTGGCTAGAGGTGATGTGAATGGCGATGGCAAGGTTGATCTGGTTACGTGCAATAACAGTTACCCCAACGCAACTATAACGGTTTTATTAAGCAAGGGAGATGGCACGTTTACCCAGGTGGAATCGCAGGCGCCTAGCCTGGATTATTCACCCAGTCTCTAGCCAAAAAAGAAAGGATGCTCTAAAAGGAATGATGAACACTGGGTTTGC
>Ga0209415_10001663_pt1 | contig 42318 bp, 37 predicted proteins | sample PeaSoiSIISIP2007_FD_187696 | JGI IMG/M metagenome (GOLD analysis project Ga0209415, IMG submission 187696) | Peat soil microbial communities from Weissenstadt, Germany - SII-SIP-2007 (SPAdes) (version 2) | ecosystem: Environmental > Terrestrial > Soil > Wetlands > Peat | place: Germany...
CTCTCCCCTCCAACTCTGCTTGCTTCCTCCCGTCATCCTGGACTACCACCTCAACCCATAGCGGGGATACGATGTGCCCAGGCTTCCCTAGTTCAATCAACAAAGCGCGTTGATTGACTTCGGCCGGGGAGTCTCCTAACCTAATTCCCCTGCAGCGCTGCAGCCTGCGCAAATGAACGAGTGAGCGAGGCGCCGGACCGCTCGGAAGAGAGCCACACAATAAAATGTCCGATCAGAAGTTGACGACGCGCGCGGAAGACTATTCGGAATGGTACAACCAGCTCGTCCTGCGGGCTGAGCTCGCCGACTACGCGCCGGTCCGCGGCTGCATGATCGTGCGGCCGTATGGCTGGGCGCTGTGGGAAAACATTACGGCGGCGCTCGACAAGCGCTTCAAGGCCACTGGGCACGTGAACGCGGCGTTTCCCCTGCTGATCCCGCGCAGTTTCATTGAGAAAGAAAAATCGCATGTCGCCGGATTCTCGCCCGAGCTGGCCGTGGTAACCCACGGCGGCGGCGAAGAGCTGGAAGAGCCGCTGGTGATCCGGCCGACCTCGGAAACGATCGTCGGCCACGCGTATGCGAAATGGATTCAGTCGTACCGCGATCTGCCGATCCTGATCAATCAATGGAACAGCGTGGTCCGCTGGGAGCTGCGCACGCGGCTATTTCTGCGCACGTTGGAATTCTTTTGGCAGGAAGGACACACGGCGCATGCGACCGCCGAGGAAGCGGAAGCTGAAACGCGCCAGATGCTCGACATCTATACCGATTTCGCGGTGCGCGAAGCGGCCGTGCCGGTCATTCCGGGGCGCAAATCCGCGGCGGAGCGCTTTGCGGGCGCCGACCAGACTTACTCGATCGAAGCAATGATGGGCGATCGCAAAGCATTGCAGGCGGGGACGTCGCACAACCTCGGCCAGAACTTCGCGAAAGCGTTCGAGATTCGGTACCTCGACAAGGGCGGCGTCCTGCAGCATTGCTGGACGACCTCGTGGGGACTTTCCACGAGATTCGTGGGCGCCATCATTATGGTTCACGGCGACGATCAAGGTCTGATCTTGCCGCCACGCCTGGCGCCGTTTCAGCTGGTGATCGTGCCGATCTTCAAGACGGACGACGAGCGAGCCGCCGTGCTTGAAAATGCCCAGCGGCTCCGCCGCGAGCTGGTTGACGCGGGCATCCGCGTGAAAATGGACGAGCGCGAAGGAATGAGCCCCGGTTTCAAATTTAACGATTGGGAGATGCGAGGCGTGCCACTACGGCTCGAGCTGGGCCCAAAGGATGTGGCAAAAGGCTCGGTGGTTCTGGCGCGGCGCGACCGCCCTGGCAAGGAAGGGAAGTCGTTCGTCCCTCAGCAGGGAATCGCCGCCGCTGTGGCGCAGACTCTCGAAGAGATTCAAAAAGCGCTCTACGACCGCGCACTCGAGTTCCGCAAGGCGAACACGGCCGAACCCGCGGACTACGGAGAGTTCAAGGGAGCCGTCGAGAAGGGCTTTGCCTTCTCCTGGTGGTGCGGCGGCAGCGATTGCGAGGAAAAAATCAAGGAAGAGACGAAGGCGACGATGCGCTGCATTCCCCTCGAGCAGCCAGGCGGCTCGGGGAAGTGCATCTTTTGCGGTCAGCCCGCGGCAGACAAAGCGATTTTCGCCAAGGCGTACTGACCGGGCTCCCTCCGCACCCCGAGTTTACTCATCGCAAACAAGGCCTGTTCTCCGGCTCTTCACCGGTCCGCCGGCGTGCTAGCTTGAAATCATCAGGAGAAGCTCTTGGGTGGGCACGCTATTTCCATGACTCTGTCAAATACAACCGGCGAGCGCGGCGGCTCAAGATTGAGCCTGCTGCTGACGCTCGTCGTAGTGGGAGCATTGGGGTTCACGGCGGTGAAAATCGTTCCCGTGTACGTCGAGAACTATCAGTTTCAGGATTCAATCGAGGCGGAGTCACGCTTTGCGCTAACCGGCTACCCCAAGAAGAGCGCGGACGACGTTCGGAACGACATCTTCAAGAAGGCGCAGGAACTCGGCATTCCGGCGAACGCGGAAGATATCCGCGTCAGCATGACCAACGGAAGCGTCGAGATCGGACTTGATTACTCCGTGCCGATCGATCTGAAGTTTTACCAATTCACCTTGCAATTTCACCCCCACGCAGACAACCATTCCATTTAAAATAGTGATCTAGCCTAGCAGCCTGCTTACACTGGAGCTGTTTGGATTCGGCTGGACTGGCCTCGCGTTTGCCCGGCCGTCCCTGATGCGCCCCAGCGCTCGGAATGCACCGTACCGGAGAGACCGATTGCGGATTCGAATTGCCCGCGGCTTCTGGACATCCCGGTTTGGCATCGCGCTGCTTGTGGGGCTGCTCGCGATCCTTCTCGGCGCCACGTCCGTGGTCGCCTACTACTACATCCAGTTCGGCCATCTGATAGACGAGCGTCTCACCGGGCAGATTTTCCAGAATACCTCGCGCGTCTATTCCGCTCCGGGACGCATCTACGCCGGGGAGTCGCTCCGTGCCACGGACCTCGCGAGCTACCTGCTGCGCGCCGGATATCAGGAAGGCGTCGTGGCAGGCGCCCCCGGGCAGTTTCGCGTGACCGCCTCGGCCGTCGAGATCCGGCCTTCCGCTGATTCCTATTTCCGGGGTCAGAATGCGCTCCGGGTCGATTTTACGGGGTCGGAGATCTCGCACATTGCGCAGCTTTCCGATGGCACGCAGCTCGACGCAGCGCAAATCGAACCCGAAGTGATCACCAACTTGTTTGACAGTTCGCGCGAGAAGCGGCGCGTGGTCCGGTATGACGATTTGCCGCCCGTGCTCGTACACGCCGTACTCGCGGCGGAGGACAAACGTTTCTTCGAGCACGGCGCTCTCGATATGGTCCGCGTTTTCGGCGCGGCGTTTTACGATGTCAGCCGTGGGCAGAAGGCGCAGGGCGCGAGCACGATTGATATGCAAGTGGCGCGCACGTTCTTTTTCACGACCAAGCGCGAGTGGCGGCGCAAGCTGCAGGAAATACTGATGGCCGCCGAAATCGACGAGCGTTTTTCGAAACAGCAGATCCTCGAGCTATACGCCAACGACATCTATATGGGCAATCGCGGGAGCTTTTCGATCCGGGGCTTCGGCGAGGCTGCGCAGGCCTATTTCGGCAAGGACGTGCGCGAACTGACTCCGGGAGAAGCGGCGTTCCTGGCCGGGATCATCCGCGCGCCGAACCGCTATTCGGCGGCCGAGCGCCACGCCGATCGAGCGGAGGAAGCCCGCGACCGCGTGCTCGGCCAAATGGTGGAGGATGGCTACCTGACCGCCGAGCAGGAGGCCGCGTCCAAGCACGCGAAAATGCACTTCGTAAACGGAGGTCTTTCCAGCAGCTCCGCTCCGTACTTTGTGGACATGGTCAAGGACCATCTCCTCGAAAAATATTCCGAAAGCGATCTGGAGAACCAAAGCTATCGCATCTATACGACGCTCGACCCGCAACTCGAGCGCGCGGCCGCCGATGCCGTCCAGATCGGCATCCAGGGCGTAGACAAGCTCCTCGCTCGCCGCTATGCCATCTGGAAGAAGAAGGGCGAGGCAGTTCCGCAGGTGCAAGTCGCCGTCGTTGTGCTCGATCCGCATACCGGCGAAATTCGCGCGCTGATCGGCGGCCGCGACTATGGCGAAAGCCAGCTCAACCACGCACTCGCGCGACGGCAACCGGGATCGGTCTTCAAGCCATTCGTCTATGCGGCGGCGTTCAACAATGCCGCTCAGGGATTTCAGCCGGTGGTGACCCCGGTTACGACCGTGGACGACACCCCGACAACATTCGAATTCGATGGCAAGGAATATACGCCCGACAACTACGGTGCGGAATTTTATGGGACCGTTACAGTCCGCGATGCGCTGATTCATTCATTGAACGTCGCCACCGTAAAGGTCGCGGAAATGATCGGCTATCAGCGGGTCGTGGATCTCGCAAGGCAGATGGGGCTCGGCTCCAACATTCAGCCGACTCCGGCGGTGGCTCTGGGCGCGTACGAAATGACGCCTCTCGAAGTTTCCGCCGGCTACACCGCGTTTGCGGCCGGCGGCGTCCGTGCCGAGCCTCTCTTTATCCGCAGCGTCGTCTCCGCCGGAGGCGATGTCGAAGAATCAGCCGAGCCGACCACGCGAGCGGTTCTCGACCCGCGCGTCGCGTACCTGGTTACCAGCCTGATGGAGGATGTGATCAATCACGGCACCGGATTTCCCGTACGGCAGCTCGGATTCGCGGCGCCCGCCGCGGGTAAAACCGGCACGTCTCGAGACGGTTGGTTCGCGGGATACACCTCAAACCTGCTCTGCGTCGTTTGGGTTGGCTTCGACGACAATCGCGATTTGGGTCTGTCGGGCGGCGCTGCCGCGGCGCCGATCTGGGGCGAGTTCATGAAGCGCGCCGTGGAGTTGCCGATGTATCGCAACACGCAATCGTTCGATCCGCCGGCGGGAATCATACAAGAGGCTGTCGATCCGCAAAGTGGAGAGCTCGCTACGCCATCGTGTCCGCAGGTAGCGAACGAATACTTCATTGCCGGCAGCGAGCCTACACAGTATTGCCAGCTTCACGGCGGGCAGAACGCGCAAAACGGTCAGGGCTGGCTGACGCACCTCTTCGGCAAGGAACAGAATTCCTCGGCGCCGCCCACGCCGACAGTCAATACTTCAGGCGAACCTCTCGGCGGTGCACAGAACCAGCGCCCGAAATCCGCGCAGACGGCCAAACCGGGGCAAAAGCCGGGCGAATCAGAAACTCCATCGGCCGAAGAGCCTGAGAAGAAAAAGGGATTGCTCGACCGGATATTTGGTATCTTCGGAGGAAGCAAGCAGCCTGCGGACAACTCGAAACCCAAGCCGTAGGGCCGCCCGCGGTGGCGCAGGTGCGCCAAGGAGCAGGGCAATGAGGCGTTTCGCCCTCTTCGCAATCCCATTCGTTCTACTTGCCGGAACTGTCCGAGCTCAACAGGTTCCCCAAGCCCCGCTCGGCACCACTCCTGCCGACACCGCCACCGAAGGCTCGAAAGCGTCCGCAATGACGCCCCGCGAAGTGGCTGAGATGCGCGCCGAGTTGATGATGGCCCGCAAGGAGTATGCCGAGGCCGCCAAAGCCTACCAGACCATTCTGATCGACGATCCTCGCAATGCGAAGCTTCTCAACTACGTTGGTATGGCCTATCAGCAGCTCGGCGACGCCGAACAAGCGGAACATTATTACAAGCTCGCCGCGCGCGCGGACAAGACTTCCGCGAACGCCCTGAACAATCTCGGCACCGTCGAGTATTCAAGCCAGCGTTACGGCAAGGCGATCAAGTATTACAAAAAGGCGATCGCCACGGGCAACGCCCTTCCCACGGTTTACACCAATCTTGGTTACGCCTATTGCAGCATCAAGGAGTTCCCGAAGGCGCTCGAAGTCTTCAACAAGGCCCTTGCGCTCGATCCCGAAGTCTTCGACCATAAGGGCACTTCCGGATCGGTCCTGCAACAACGCACTTCCGCCGATCCGGGTTCGCTGAATTTCACCCTAGCGAAATCCTTCGCGAGGATTGGCGATGCCGAGCGTGCCGCGCGTTACCTGAAACTGGCTCGCGACGAAGGCTACAAGCAATTCCGCTCCGCCGAGAAAGATCCCGATTTCGCGTCGGTGCTCAAGGACGCGCGCGTGCAGGAGGTGCTGCGGGTTCATCCCGCCTACGCCACGGAGCCTCCTCCCAAGCCTGCCACGAACTGACCGCTGCCAGCTCGACGCCGGTGCACCGCCGGGAGTGGCTAACTGAGCAGCATTTGGCGCAGAGCAACATCGCTGGTTCACACTAGCCACCGAACATGGCATCATAGGGAATGTAACAGTTGGAATTCGTGTGCGCGTGTGGCAGTGACTGAGGGCGACTGAATGGGCGTGCCTGTATCGCAGATGTGGACGGTCGCGTCTTACGTGATCGGCCAGCGGCTGAAAGGGCGGAAGCAGTATCCGCTCGTGCTGATGCTCGAGCCTTTGCTGCGCTGCAACTTAGCCTGCGCCGGCTGCGGGAAGATTCAGTATCCGGCTCACGTCCTGAAGAAGAACCTGAGTCCCGAAGAGTGTTTTCGCGCCGTGGATGAATGCGGCGCGCCTGTGGTCAGCATCCCGGGCGGCGAGCCCCTGCTGCATCCCCAAATTGCCGAAATTGTGAAGGGACTCGTCGCGCGCAAGAAATACGTCTACCTCTGCACCAACGCGCTGCTCCTCGCGAAGCGCCTCCACGAATTCATGCCCACGAAGTATCTGTCGTTTTCAGTCCACATGGATGGCGAGCGCGAGCACCACGATTTCTCGGTCTGCCGCGAAGGCACCTATGATGTCGCGGTGAACGGCATTCGTCTGGCGCTCGAGCGCGGCTTTCGCGTCACCACCAACACCACGCTGTTCGAGGGCGCCAATCCCGAGAGCGTCCGCCAATTCTTCGACGACATGATGGAGTTGGGCGTCGAGGGCATGATGCTTTCGCCCGGCTACACCTACAACAAAGCTCCGGACCAGGAGCATTTTCTGACGCGAAAGAAGACGCGCAATCTTTTCCGCGAAATCTTGAGCAACCGCGCTGAAAACTGGCGGTTCAACATGAGCCCGTTGTTTCTTGAATACCTCATGGGCAAGCGCCAGTATAAATGCACGCCGTGGGGCATGCCCACTTTCAACATCTTCGGCTGGCAGAAGCCCTGCTATCTATTGCAGGACGGCTATGCCGACACGTTCGACGAACTCATCCGCGAGACGGATTGGGATCGCTACGGCACCGAGAGCGGGAATCCCAAGTGCGCGAATTGCATGGTCCACAGCGGGTATGAAGCGACCGCCGTGAACGATACCTTCGGCTCCATCGGCGGATTCTTGAGCACCGTGCGCGCCACGCTGTTCAACCGGTACAAAGATCCCGACGTGATGGGCGGCGCCTCCGGCAATCCGGGGAAAGACTCCGGCCAGCTCGTGCAGATCATGACGTCCCCGAAGGCCTAGCGTTTTCAACTAGCCATGTCCGAAATCCACAGGACTTCCCCAGCCGAAGGCGACGAAGAGCATCTCGGTTTCGCCCACGAAAATCTCGAAGGCTGGATTCCCGCGCTTTCCACCGATGCCGAAATTCGCGAGGCCCTGGAGAAGGCGTTCGATTACCGCGGCGATTTGACCATCACGCTGAAGAGCGGCCAGAAAGTCGAAGGATATTTGTTCGATCGCAAGATCAAGGGACCGTCGCTCGCGGACTGCTCCGTCCGCGTGATGCCGAAGGACGGCACGGACAAAGTCTCGGTGCCTTACAGTGAAATCGCCGCGCTCGCGTTCACCGGACGCGACACCGCCGCGGGGAAAAGCTTCGCCGCCTGGGTGAAGAAGTACAACGAAAAGAAAGCGGCCGGCGAAACAAATGTCGGCATCGACGCCGAGCCCCTCGACTGACGTTTTTCCGCCCAAATCCTTCGCCCGCGATTTCCCCGTGTGCTTTGTGCCTTCTCTGTGAACTCTGTGTCAAGACTTTAGGCCAGACGATCTTTCGCGCCGCCAGTTCAATCCCTTGCTATACTACGCATCCGTGATGGCTTTCCAGTTATTGCGGCGACTGCTTCTCATTGTGTGTGCCGTCGTCGCGCCGTCGCTGGTCTTTGCCGCTCGTGCCGCGGCGCCCGTTTCCGCACCTGCCACTTCGCCGTCCCCAGCCACCGTCGTGCAGCTTCGGGTTGACGGCGATGTCGAACCGATCCTGGCCGAGTACCTCGTCAATGGAATCGAGCAGGCCGGCCGCGAGCACGCGACCTTGATCTTGATCACCATCAACACGCCCGGAGGCCTCGACACCTCCATGCGCTCGATCATCCAGGCGATTCTTAGTTCGCCGGTCCCGGTCGTCACTTTCGTCAATCCCACTGGATCGCGTGCCGCTTCCGCCGGTTTCTTCATACTGCTCTCCGCCGACGTCGCCGCCATGTCGCCCGGCACCGATACGGGCGCAGCGTCGCCAATCATGGAAATGTTCGGCCAGCCGGCCAAGATCGACGAAACGCTGCACAATAAGATTTTGAACGAAGCGACCGCGTACCTCCGCAGCTACGTCAGCAAGCGGAACAGGAATGCGGAATTGGCGGCCACGGCGGTCACCGACGCAAAGGCCTTCAGCGCGCAGGAAGCGCTCGACGGCAAGTTGATCGACTTCGTTGCGACGTCTCCCGAGGATCTGATCGCCAAGCTCGACGGCCGCACGATCACGCGTTTTGACGGCTCAACCGTGCAGCTCGCGCTCTCAAATGTCTCGACCGTGCCCGTCAGCATGACGGTCCGCGAAAAGTTTCTTTCGCGCATCGTGGAACCGGATGTTTTCTTCATCCTGTTGATCGCCGGCGCTCTCGGGATCTATACCGAGTTTACGCATCCCGGCCTTTTTGCCCCGGGCGTGATCGGCGCAATCGCGCTCGTGCTGGCCATCATTTCCATGCAGATGCTTCCCGTGAATTTAGCCGGACTGCTGCTCATCGTCCTCGCGCTGGGCCTGTTCGTCCTGGAGGCAAAGTATCCGACCCATGGTGTGCTCGGGGTAGGGGGCGTGATCTCGATGGTGTTGGGAGCACTCTTCCTGATTCGAACGCCGTGGACCGGCATGGGCGTCAGCCTGGGAACTGCGCTCGGCGTGGCGCTTCCGTTTGCGGTGATCGTGATCGTCTTGATGCGGCTCGTGCTGCGGTCGCGCTCGTGGAAGCAGGCAACTGGCAAAGAAGAGCTGCTGGCGGAGGAAGGGGAAGTCACCGAGCCGGTTGGCTCTGCGCCGGGAGAAGGTGTTGCGATCGGAATGGTGCGCATCCACGGCGAGTTGTGGCGCGCCGCGGGACCCGTGGGTCAAACGATTCCGAAAGGCGCGCGGGTGCGCGTGCGTAAAGTGGACGGGCTGACGCTCGAAGTCGAGCCGGTCAATCCTCGGCCCGCTTAGATTTGGAAGCCACGACGAACGTTTTCTTCGTCGTGGGATTCTTGCCCCAATGGTACGAAGGAGTCAGAGATGAATCTCGATTTTGTGACGCTCGGAATGGTGGCCGCTGTTCTCATCTTCCTATTCTGGTTTTTCAACTCGATTTACGTCATCAAGGAATGGGAACGCGGGGTGGTCCTGCGTCTGGGGAGGATGCTGCCCGAGGCCAAGGGGGCCGGATTGCAGCTCGTCCTCTACCCGATCGACAAGCTTACGCGAATTTCGTTGCGCATTGAGACGCTCGACGTCCCGCCGCAGGACGTGATCACGCGCGACAACGTTTCCGTGAAGGTGAATGCGGTCTGCTATTTCCGCGTGGTGGACGCAAATCTTGCGCTTTCGCAGGTGCAGAACTACCTGTACGCCACTTCGCAGCTCGCCCAGACCACGCTGCGCAGCCTGATCGGCCAGTTCGAGCTGGATGCCATTCTGTCGGAGCGCGAAAAGGTAAACGCGAAGCTGCAACAAATCCTTGACCAGGATACCGAGTCCTGGGGTATCAAGGTAACGAAGGTTGAGGTCAAGCAAGTCGATATTCCGGAGAACATGCAGCGCGCCATCGCCAAGCAGGCGGAGGCCGAGCGTGAACGCCGGGCGAAGATCATTCACGCCGAGGGCGAGTTTGAAGCATCGGCCAAACTGGCGGATGCGGCGGAGATCCTGGAAAGGCAGCCCGCGGCGATTCAGCTTCGCTATTTGCAGACGCTGACCGAAATCGGCGTCGAGAAGAATACGACGATCGTCTTCCCGCTGCCGGTGGACATTATTTCGCAGTGGGTCAAAGCGTTCGCCGAGAAGAAATAGAGGAAAATGGCTGGAAACGGAAAACGCGGAGGCGGTGACCGGGTGCTGGAAAGCAGGCACCTGGTGAGTCTTTTTCTGGGCGTCGTGTTGCTGTGCGGAGTTTTCTTCACGCTCGGCTACGTGATGGGCCACAACCAATACGGCGGCCCGGTGCACGCCGCGGACTCGCTTGAAAACGGCGCGACGTCCGTTCGCCCGTCGGTGAAACCGAAGGAAGTCGAGGCTCCGCCTGCAGCCGCGCCCGCTCCCGCAAATAACGAATGGGATTTCTACGCTAAGAAGAACGATAACCACATGGACCCGGTTGCCAAGCCGTCCGTAACCACGGCGGCTCCGTCCACGGCCGTTGCCATGCGCCCGACGAACTCCGCTCCTGCCGCGCACGTTGCCAATGCCAAGACGGTCCCGGCCGCCGCGCGTTTTCAGGCGCCTAGGATGATGAAAGGATCCGTCGTGCTGCAGATCGCCGCGCTCACGCATGAAAGCGACGCGCTGGCCATGGCCGACGTTCTGCAGCAGAAGCATTTCCCGTCCTTCGTAGTGACGCCCTCGACCGACAACTTCTATCGCGTGCAGGTCGGACCGTATCCGGACGAGCGATCCGCCGAATCCGCCAAGGTCGCGCTTGACCACGCTGGTTTCATCGCCATCATCAAGCGCTAGTTCTGCCCTGCGAACGTCTTCTTGGAATTCGCGCCTCCGTCGAACGGTTTTTAGGAGGTCCCAGCTTCAGCTCCGACATAAAGACGGCGCGAAGCGCCTTCCTTTGCGCTGCATCTATCGCGGCAAGTTATTGAGTTTCGCCACGGCGGCCCGTTCCCCTGGTGGCTCATAGCTGTACCGGTTTGTGCTGTACCGTACGAGAATGACTGCCAAATAGATGAGGCCTTGGTCCCGAAGGACAGTCCTCTTTTGCCCGGCTCCTGAGGTACACTGCCTTCCCAAATGAATTTTTCCTGGTATACGCGCACGCTGCTCGCCGCGGCGAGCGGCCTGACCCTCGCGCTCTCCTTCCCGAACTACAATCTCCCGCTCCTCGCATGGATTTCCATTTCACTGCTGATTCTCGCGTCGTTTCGGGCGCGGCCCGCCGTCGCGCCGCTCTACGGGTTGCTGCACGGGCTCGTCTTTTATCCGGTCTGCCTGCCGTGGATGGACGTTGTTGTGCGGCAATATGGCAATGTCGACGCATGGACCTCGGCCGGCCTGCTCGCGCTGGTCGGCATCGCGGGCGGCGCCGTCTGCGCCGTATTTTCGTGGGGCGTGGCCGTGACGTCGCGCAAGAGCGGTTTGCTCGCCTGTATGCTGGCTCCCTTTCTGTGGGTGACACTCGAATTCGCTCGCGCTCATTTGCCCATCTTCGCTTTCCCGTGGAACCTCGCCGGCTACGCGGCCAGCGGTAATCTGCCGCTAGTGCAACTCACCGCCGTTACCGGAATCTACGGCCTGAGCTTCGTTGTCGTGGCATACGGCTCGATGGTCGCGTATGCGATCCTCTCCGGCCGCCAGCGCGCGTGGAAGTTCGTGCTTTCGTTCACGGCGCTCCTGTTCTTTGTCGCTGTAGGCGGCAGGTATCTGGTCCCTTCGGAAACGCCGCGTTTCGTCGCGCATCTGGTGCAAACGAACTTCGCGCAATCCTACGACTACCCCCCCGACTGGATGCAGGTGCACGCAAACGATCTCGACGAGCTCGGGCAGATCAGCGTGGATGCCGCGCGGCGCAATCCCGGCCTCATTGTGTGGCCCGAATCCCCGGCGCCTTTCAGTTTGCAGGACGCCGTCTTCGCCGCGCGTGTGCAACAGATCGCCCGGGATTCCGGCTCTGATTTTCTCGTCGGCGCAGAAGATTGGAAACGGATCGCGGCAGGGACCCGCAACGCGCCAGGAAAATGGGTGGCTACGAACAGCGCCGTGCTCCTGAACCCCTCGGGCGAGCGCATTTTCACCTACGACAAAATTCACCTGGTGCCCTTCGGCGAATATGTTCCCTTGCGCCGCTGGCTCACCTTCGCAGGCAAGCTCACGGCGGATATCGGCGATTTCACGCCCGGCTCGGTGTACGGCGTGGGCAGGCTGCCCGACGGCCGCTTCGGCTCCTTCATTTGCTTCGAAGCGACTTTCCCCGATGCCGTGCGCCGGTTCACCGCAGGCGGCGCCGAGCTGCTGATCAATATCTCCAACGACGGATGGTTCGGCCGCTCCTCCGCTCCCGCGCAGCATTTGATGATGGCCCGCGTCCGCGCGATCGAAAACAGGCGCTGGCTTCTCCGCGATACCAACAACGGCTTCACTGTCTCCGTCGATCCTTACGGCCGGATCGTCGCCGAGCTACCGACCGACATTCGCGGCCAGCTCGAAGCCCCCTACGACTTCCGCAGCGACCTCACGCTGTACGTCCGCTTCGGCGACTGGTTCGCCTGGCTCTGCGTCCTCGCATCGCTCGTGCTGCTGGGAATGGTGCTTGCGAGGAGTTGATTGTCGCTGCAGTTGCGGTCTTTTTCGTTGTCTTCGTAGACAGACGGCAAGGTCGCGCACGGGCCTAGCTATCCGCGACGGAATGTCCCTTAGTGAACAGACATTCCCGTCTCCATCTCCCAAACTGGCAGGTGCAGTGGGAATCGCAAACGAGGAGCCAATCATGATGAAAATGAAACCGAGCACGAAAGATAAGGCGGAAGGCAATCTTCACAAGTTGAAGGGAAAAGTGAAGGAAAAAGCCGGGCAACTGATGAACGATCCTGACCTCGAAGCGAAAGGCCTAGCAGAGAAGATAGCCGGGAAGATCCAAAAGAAAGTCGGACAGGTGGAGAAAGTTCTGGGCGAGTAGCCAGGCGGTTCCGCCCCTCCAGAGAATGATTCGTTCTTCAATGCGCTGGACTCGAACGCCAGCCGTGGCACGGGCGAAACGGTAAATACATCTTGTGATCTAACTAAAAGGAGATTCAAATGTTACTGCTAATTATTCTCTTGCTGCTCTTGTTCGGCGGTGGCGGCGGCTATTACGGATATTCCAGATGGGGAGCAGGCGGAGGACTTGGGATCGTCGGGACGATCCTGCTCATCGTGCTGGTGATTTACCTGTTCGGCGGATTGCGACTTTAGAACCGTCGAACGATGGATTCACGTTCTGTAGGGGCGAGTAACTATCGGTGTGAAGGTTGGCGCATCCGTCGCCAAGTGCGGGAAGGCTTCTGGCGCTGGCGGCACGACCGCCGCTAGCGCCATCGAGGAGCGAGTGCGGGCATTTCCCGGCGAACCTGGTCCCGCGGAATGGAGCGTATCTTGCACAGACGTAATTATCTTCAAATTATCCTGTTGTCTGGGCTTGTTCTATTGCTCACGGGTACCCTGCCGGCGCAGGGCACTCCCGACAAGACAAACAAGACGCTCGTCGTGAACGGGAAAACGGTCAGCTCGGAGCTGCTGCAGATAAACGGCCATTCGTACGTGGACATTGAAACTTTGGCTCAGATCACGAACGGTGCCGTCACCGTGGAGCCGACTCGAATCGTCCTGACGATCCCGAATTCGAATCCGGGTGCTGTTCCCAATCCGGTGCCTCCGCAAACAGCGCCAGGGCTTTCAAAGGACTTTGCGAGTGCCGCTGTCGCCGAATTGGCGGAAATGCGAGAGTGGCGGGGTGCGATCGGAACAATGATCACCTACGGGCTCGCCGTGAGCGGTTCGTGGTCTCAGGACTATCACAACAGGGTAGAGGCTGGTCTCGCACAGGCTGCCCTCGCTGCCTCGACCGACGCGGACCAAAATGCTCTCCCGTTGCTGAGGGGTGAGTTTGACAATCTGACGGCGTGGGCGAATGAAGTGCAGGCCGCGCGTCAGGCGCTCAATGGCGCAAAGACGGTGGACCCCAACGCCCTGCGGAACGATCCATCCCTGGCAAAAATCACGGACTGCGGCCGTTTTTTGAACGGCATGGTTGTCAGCGGAACTTTCGCTGACAATGCCAGCTGCCACTAGCGCCGCTGCTTTGAAACCACCGCTCGGCCGATACTCTCCGCCCGCAAATCGCGTCTTCCGCGAACAAGCGGATTTCCGAGTTTCGAATTTAGCTTATCGTATGTAGAATTCAGATATGGCTGAACACATCGAAGACCTGCAGCAGCGCTACGCCGATCTCCAGAAACGCATGGGGCTCGTGCGGAGCTTTCTTTGACGCCGAGTCTGCCCGCGCGAAGCTAACCGCCCTCGAAGAAAAAATAAACGCTCCCGATTTCTGGTCGGACCAGGAAAAGGCCCAGGCGCTCTTGCAGGAGCGCAAGCAGCTCGAAGAACGCGCTAACGGCGAAGCTGCGCTCGATAGCAAACGCAGCGACCTCGAAACCTATTTCCATCTCGCGCAGGAGGAATCGAACGACGCTCAGCGCGATTCGATCCTCGAAGACCTGGCCAAGGAACTCGCCGGCGTGGATGCCTACGTTTCCGACCTCGAGACGAAGACGCTGCTCGCGGGCGAAAGCGATCGTCTCAACGCCATTGTCACCATAAAACCCGGCGCGGGCGGCACCGAATCCCAGGATTGGGCGGAGATGCTCCTGCGCATGTATCTACGCTGGGCGGAGCAGAAGGGCATGAAAGCGAACATTCTCGACTCGACGCCCGGTGAAGAAGCGGGCATCAAGTCCGCCACCATACAGGTCGAGGGCGAGAACGCCTTTGGAATGCTGTCGGGCGAAAGCGGCGTGCATCGCCTCGTGCGCATTTCACCGTTTGACCAGCAGGCTCGCCGCCACACGTCGTTCGCGTCGGTTTTCGTCATCCCGGAAATCGACGACCGCATCGAGATCGTCGTGAAGCCCGAGGACCTCCGCATTGACACCTTCCGCGCCGGTGGTCACGGCGGCCAGAACGTCAATAAAGTTGAATCGGCGGTCCGCTTCACGCACCTGCCGACCGGGCTCGTCGTCACATGCCAGAACGAGCGCAGCCAGCACAAGAACCGTGAGTCGGCGATGAAGGTCTTGCGTTCCCGGCTCTACGAACTCGAGCTCGAAAAGCGGCGTGGAGACCAGCGCAAGCTCGACGCCACCAAGTCCGAGATCAGCTTCGGCAGCCAGATTCGCTCCTACGTGATGCAGCCCTACCAGATGATCAAGGACCACCGCACCAAGGTGGAACGCGGCGACATCCAGAAGGTGCTCGACGGCGACCTCGACCCGTTCATCCGCGCCTACCTCCTCTACCGTCGCGACGTCTCGGCGTAGCAAACATCCGCACTTCTGCCGAGGATGGGCGGCGCAAGACGCCATCTTGCCCGGTCGCCAGCCACCGAAGTCCTGCCTATGTATGCAGGCGTATCCATCGCTCGCAGGCATGCTCACAAGAATACAAATATGGACCGTCCGAATGACGCGCCCTCAGCTAGGCCATCACGCCGCAGCAAATATTCTTATGCTTATCAGCCATATCGCCTACCGCCGAGCGTAGCCCTGGCCGATCCTCGAGACCGTCACTCAGATATATGTATGCATTTTTATATTGACATGAACATTCTCTAATGATAAATCGCGCTCAAACGGGGAGTGCGCCGCACTTGGATTGGTAACTCAGCGGTGCGGGGGAGCGTGGAAAATGTCAATGGGCCCAGGCTCGTCGAAGTCTGCCTCATTAATGTTGCTTCGCGCCGCGTTTCTGGCAGCGCTGGCCATACCTTTCTTGTGCGTCCTTGTTGCTGGCAACTTATATGCGCAGGTGGAAAAAGCTACACTTTCCGGAACCGTCATGGATCCCAGCGGCGCGGTCATAGTCGACGCCAAGATCCAGGCGAAGAACGTCAACACCGGCGTCACCTATTCCAGCAGTACCGACGGGCAGGGACGCTACATTCTCCCAGAAATGCAGGTTGGCACTTACGAGGTCTCGGCCCAGAAGGCCGGCTTCCAGCAAATGGTGCAAACCGGCGTCGTGCTGAGTGTCGGCGCGCGGCCAATCCTGGACTTCAAACTGTCAGTGGGCCGATCCGAGCAAGTCATCGAGGTGGAGAGCGAGGCTTCCCGAGTCGATACGGAAACCGCTGCGGTGGGCCAACTGCTTTCGCCCAATCAAATGGAAAATCTGCCGTCCAACGGCCGCAATTTCACCGATCTGCTCAGCCTGGCGCCGGGCGTGGCGACGGTGCCTTCGAGCGGTGGTGGCGGCGGCCAGTCGGCCACCGTCTACGGTGAACAGACCAACTACTCCGTTTCCGGTTCGCGCCCGGTGGGATTGGCCTACATGCTGGATAACACCGACATCCGCGACGCGCTGGACCATGGCGCGGGAGTCAGCGTGATGGGGACTTCCCTCGGCATGGAGGCCATCCAGGAATTCTCGGTTCTGACCAACACCTACAGCGCGGAATTCGGCGGTACCGGCGCGGCCGTGAACGCGGTCACCAAGTCGGGCACCAACAGTCTGCACGGCTCGGCGTACGAATATCTCCGCAACAGCGTGTTGGACTCCAGTAACTACTTCGACGCCCCCGGGCAGAAACCGACTTTTAAGAGGAATCAATTCGGCGGCTCGCTAGGAGGTCCGATCAAGAAGGATAAAGCCTTCTTCTTCGTCAATTACGAGGGCCTGCGGGCGGGTACGGGCGAGACCTCGCGCGCGATTGTGCCTACCTCGTTGCCCGACCTCTTCGAGGCCGGCGGCATGACCTATAACGGCACCACGTGGGTCGGCAAGTACGGGCCGATCAGTCCGTTGACGGAAAGCATATTCGGCTTGTATCCGCTGGCCCAAAGCTCGTCTCAATGCCCGAACGTACAAGGCATAGTGTTTCTGCCGGGCACGGGCCTCTTCTGCTCACATGATCTTCAGATCGGCAACGAGGACTATGTGCTGGGACGCGCCGACTATACCTTGGGCACCAACGATAGTTTGTTCGCCCGCTACGTCCGGGAAAGCGCTTACCAGGTTCTGCCTTACGTCTATACTCCGGTCCCGGGATACCCGGAAATTGACCACGAGCGCAACCAGTACCTCACCATCGAAGAGCGGCATACATTTTCGCCCAGGATGCTCAACGAAGTCCGTTTCGGGTTCGTCCGGCTGTTTACGCTGACGGCGAACGGCGGCGTCAGCGGACCCCCTCTGCAATCGGCTCCCGGCCTGCAGGATATGGACTTTTCCCCCGGCCAGAATCTGTCCTCTCTGGGTCCTTCGCCTACCAGTCCAAGCCGGCCGGTCACCAACCGGTTTAGCGCTGGCGACGATGTCGTCGTGTCGATCGGTGCCCATAGCCTCCGCTTCGGGGCCACCGTAACCCGCGTGGAGTTGAATCAGTACTGGGACCAGTATCCCGGCGGCGCCTGGATCTTCGCGGACCTGAGTGGCGACACAATACCCGGAACACCGTTGGGTGGCTCGATGTACGGCTTCCCATTGCTGTGTGTGTGCGGGGCCGCCCCCACTTACAGCTATACGACACCGAGCGGGCAAAATTTTCCCTTCAACCCCTACCGCTACTGGCGCCAGACCTGGCTGGACCCTTACATCCAGGACGATTGGAACATCACTAAGAGACTTACCTTAAATCTCGGGCTACGCTACGCGTGGGCCAGCAACCCGACCACGGTCCATGAACCCGTGTTCGTGATCAACAACTTAACTGCGCCGACGACGACTGAATACGACTTTGTCACCGCGAAGCATCCCTTTACCAGCAATCCCAATAAATGGAATTTCGATCCGCGCATCGGCCTGGCTTGGGATCCGTTCGGGGATCACAAGACCTCCGTCCGCGCCGGCTTTGGCATGTTCCACGAGCCCGTAACCGCGCGTACCTATGCCCTCGACAACACGTCGTTTCTCCCGAATGCACCGCTGTTCTTTCTTTTCTTTAGCCCCGGTTTCCCCGCTCTGCCTTCCAGTCCCTCAGCAGCCAGCTCGATTGCCTGGTACTACGCGATCCTCCAGAATGTGGACACGGCGCCGTACGTTATGCAGTACAACCTGAACGTGCAGCGCGAACTGGGGCGCGGGACAGTGCTCACGGTGGGCTACAACGGTTCCTCGGGCAACCACCTGTTCTTTTGGGCGGACGCCAACCCTCCTCTAGCCTATGGCGATGCCACCTCCGCACAACTGAACGCGCCGGGAGCCAATGGCGCGCCGTCATTAGCGGCAACCTTTGCTGGCACGGGCGCCACCGGCCAAGGCACGCGGGGCACGGTGAGCAACCCGTTTTTGGGCTTGCACGTCAATCCCAACTTCGGAGCTGTGGAAGCGGTTCAACCTAGGGCACACTCCACCTACAACGCCTTGCAGGTCACCGTGAGCCGGCAGTTCGCCCGGGGCCTGGTCGGCAATGCGGGCTATACTTGGTCCAAGTGCTTGGATGATGCCTCGGCCACGATCAGCACGGAACAGGGCGAGTGGGCCGTCGTTGATGCCTACAACCCGAGCCTGGATAGAGGTCCTTGCAGCTTCAGCTCCAACCAGGTGTTTACCGCCAATGCCATTTATCGGCTGCCGTTTCAGGGCAACCGGTTGAAGGATGGCTGGCAAGTTAGCCCTATCGTCAGCGCCTATTCCGGCCTGCCCTTTAACGTCCAGACCATGTTCGGGGGCCTCTACCAATCTCAAACGGGTGGTGCCACCGAAGGCGAGCGCCCCGAGCGCGTTCCCGGCTGCAAAGCCATGGTCAGGAGCAAAACCGAGTGGTGGAATCCGGAATGCTTCGTGCTCCCGCCATTCGGCACCCTCGGCAATTCCGGCCGCGACTCGCTCAATAATCCTAATTTCGTCAATTCCGACTTCGCGCTCTTCAAGGACACTCGGCTGACCGAGAAGGTCACCATGCAGCTCCGGGCGGAGTTTTTCGACATCCTGAACCACCCCAACTTCGTTGTAGGCAACCAGGTCTACTTGATGGGCACGGCCGGCACCGTCCCGCCGGTAATACAGTCAGGCCCAAAGGTAGGCCAGCCGAATCCATTCTATTCGCAACTTTCCAATCCGGCTGCGTATGTGCCCCCGACCGCCACCACCGCCGGTGGCGTGCTCTGCAACCCGTCACAGGTAATCGGCGCTCCTGTCGTTGGCCCCTGCTACACCCCCACGACCGGGCTGGGCGTGACCATGCCGGGGACCAACGGTGGCCAACGCCAGATTCAATTCGCTGTAAGATTTATGTTCTAGGCCTCAAGCGACGGCGGGATCAACTTGGTAAACCCGGTCAAGGGCTATAGCAACTCCGGCGTTGGCGCGGTGCTGGGCCCCGGCCAGTTCAACTTGGATATTGCGGGTCACGTTCTAGCTAGACAGCCCCGCGACGGGCGCGGAACCAGTCGCGGTAAGTGCAGTGCACGGAGCCGGCGGGAGACTCCACCCACTCCCGCCGGCTTCTTTGTTTAATGCCGTTGATGGTTTGCTTTTCGACCGCGTATTGCGCCGTTCGACCTGCGTTTAAGGCTTTTCCGTGCACTTCGTTGACACACCTAAATGCCTATGCTAGCGTCACTAGTTTGAGTAGCCTGGGAAGCGCAACTTAGGCACGTAAATTCCCTCTTATTCCGCCGGAGGACACTGTTTTGGCACATTCCGATGATAAGTTCCTATTCACCTCGGAGTCTGTAACCGAGGGCCATCCCGATAAGATTGCGGACGCGGTTTCCGATGCGGTTCTCGACACCGTGCTCCAGCACGACCCCATGGGACGCGTCGGCTGCGAAACCCTGGTCACCACCGGCCTCGTCGTCATCGCGGGTGAAATCACGATCCAGCGGGAATTCCGCGGCGTCCTCGACTACGACACGATCGCGCGCGGCGTTATCAACGATATCGGCTACAACCGCGGCAAGTACGGCTTCGACTGCGAAACCTGCGCCGTCATGTCCGCCGTGAAGGGCCAGTCGCCCGACATCGCCATGGGCGTGGATACCGGCGGCGCCGGCGACCAGGGCATGATGTTCGGATATGCCTGCGACGAAACCCCCGAATTGATGCCCATGCCGATCCAGCTCGCGCACCAGTTGGTCTATAAGCTATCGGAAGTTCGCAAGAAAAATGAGGTCAATTTCCTCCGGCCCGACGGCAAGTCCCAGGTTTCGATCGAATACAGAGATGGCCGCCCGGTCCGCGTGGATACCGTGGTCATTTCGACGCAGCACAGCGACAGGGTTTCGCACGCCGATCTGCGCGACGCAATCGTCGAGAAGGTCATCAAGCCTGTCCTCCCCGCGAACATGTTCGACAAGACCACCAAGATCCACGTCAACCCGACCGGCCGTTTCGTTACCGGCGGTCCGATGGGCGACGCGGGTCTCACCGGCCGCAAGATCATCGTGGACACCTACGGCGGCTACGGTCGTCACGGTGGCGGCGCGTTCTCCGGCAAGGATCCCTCGAAGGTGGACCGTTCCGCCTGCTACATGGCCCGCTACGTGGCGAAGAATATCGTCGCCGCAGGCCTCGCTCGCAAAGTGGAAGTCCAGTTCGCTTACGCCATCGGCGTGGCCGAGCCGGTTTCGGTCATGGCGGATACCTTTGGCACCGGCACGATCCCGAACCATCAGATCACCGAGTTGATTCGCGCGTTCTTCAAGCTCACGCCCAAGGGCATCATCGAAACGCTCGATCTCCGGCGGCCGATTTACCGCCCGACTGCCGCGTACGGCCATTTCGGCCGAACCGGCCCGGGCTTTACCTGGGAGCGCACGGATAAGGCCGACGCCATCCGCAAGGAAGCGGCGTCGCGCGGTTCCGTCGCGGTGTCTCGCGCTTAGTTTCTCGTCCCCAATAGAATTAAAGGGAGTCTCTAGTGGAAACAGCGGTCAAGGTAAAAGGCGATGTGAAGGACCTTTCGCTCGCGGAACAGGGCAAGCGCAAGATCGAATGGGCGAATCAGCACATGCCCGTGCTGCAGTTGATCCGCAAGCGTTTCATCAAGGAACAGCCGCTCAAGGGCATTCGCATGGCGGCCTGTCTCCACGTCACCACCGAGACGGCCAACCTGGCGATCACGCTGCGTGACGGCGGCGCCGATCTCGTGGTTTGCGGCTCGAATCCTCTTTCGACGCAGGACGACACCGCAGCCGCTCTCATCAAGGAGTTCGGCATCCCGACCTACGCCATCAAGGGCGAGGACCACGCCACCTATTACGCGCACATCAACGCGGCGCTGGACCACAAACCCCAGATCACCATGGACGATGGCGCCGACCTCGTCACCCAGCTTCTCACCAAGCGCAAGAATCAGATTCCGGACGTCATCGGCGGCACCGAAGAAACCACCACCGGCGTCATCCGCCTCCGCGCCATGTCCAAGGACGGCACGCTCAAGTTCCCGGTCATCGCAGTCAACGACGCGCTCACCAAGCACTTCTTCGACAATCGCTACGGCACCGGCCAGTCCACTCTCGACGGAATTATTCGCGCCACGAATCTTCTGCTCGCGGGCTTGAAGCTGGTCGTCGCGGGCTACGGCTGGTGCGGTCGCGGCATCGCAATGCGCGCCAAGGGTATGGGCGCCGACGTAATCGTCACCGAAATTGATCCGACCAAGGCCATCGAAGCCGTTATGGACGGTTTCCGCGTGATGCCCATGAACGAAGCGGCCAAGATCGGCGACATCTTCGTCACCGTCACCGGCAACAAGGCCGTTCTTGCCCACGAACATTTCGAAAGAATGAAGGACGGCGCGGTCATCAGCAATTCGGGCCACTTCAACGTCGAAATTGACATTCCTGCGCTCGAAAAGCTCTCCAGCGGCCATAAAGAGGCCCGCCCGTTCGTCGAGGAATATTCGATGAAGGACGGTCGCAGGATTTATCTCCTCGGCGAAGGCCGCCTTATCAATCTGGCCGCAGCCGAAGGCCACCCCGCTTCCGTGATGGACATGAGCTTCGCAAACCAGGCGCTGGCGGCCGAATACATGGTCAAGAACGCCAAGGATCTCAAGGCCCAGGTTTACTCCGTCCCCGAGCACCTGGATAAGCACATAGCCAAGCTCAAGCTCGATTCGATGAACGTGCTAATCGATAAGCTCACCCCGGAGCAGGAACACTACCTCGCATCCTGGGACGAGGGCACGTAGACTCGGAAATTCGAAGAACGGAACTCGAAACTCGAAAAACGGGTGGCCATCTCGCCACCCGTTTTTTTTTGCGCCTTGTCTTCGTAGGGGCGCGGTATACCGTGCCCGGCGATGATTCTTGACGCGACTCTGCCCATCCGTTTCGATTTCACGTCCGCGCAGGTTTTGTAGCGGCCGCCGTTCAGGCGGGCGCTTTCGAGCCGATGCTTGCCCCGCGGTATCGCCACCCATCGGCCGCTGATTTCTCATGTAGCTCAGGTCTTTAGACCTGAAGTTTTTCGGCCTTCCGATTCACGCTTTGCGCCGTGTGCTGCTAAAATCCCATCGTTCATGGCTCCTCGCTCCATCGGCCTCGCGTTGGCCTGCACCGTCATCCTGGGAACCGGCCTGCGTCCATCGGCCGCCGTCGCACTTCAGCAGGACCAACCTCCACCGGCCGCGACCGCGCCCACACCGCAGCCCGATGTCCCTGAACTTCGCTTCACCGGTGAAGTCGCTCGCGGCCAGTCCTTCACCCGTGATATCGGGCATAACCTGACGTTCCGTATGACTCCCGCAACGGCCGACGAAGGCGGCGGCTGGGTCATCGAGATTCTTCCTCCGGTTGAGCCTACGGACGATCCCGTCGAATTCGCGGCCATCGCCACGCCCCCTTACCACGCCTATAACGATCGCTATCTCGCGGCCGCATTCGGTTACTCGGCGAAAGAAGCCGTTCAGACCCTGGTCCGAAAATTCAATTTCGTGCAGTCGGTCCTCGACGAGCAACGCGCGAACGAAGTGGTGAATGCCGGCCTCTACCCCAGCACCGTTTCCGAGGCCGACAAAGCCCGCATCGCGGTCGAAGCTGCTGCGCTAAATCTGGGGACCGGCGAGCTCCGCATCCTGCATTCGCGCATCACCACGGGAAAGAACGGTACTCCGGACACGATCGCCTGGGTCAAATTCGAGGTCGTGCTGAGTTTCTCTCCCGGACTCACATTGCAACAGGTTCTCGCGCCGGACCCGCCGGTATCCAAATCCAACCGTTAATTCGCGCGCTGGCCTTTCGGTCGTAGGGGCGTAGCACCGCTACGCCCGGCAATATTCCTTGGCACCGTGTGTCCATCGCCCTCGATCGCCCCCGGCCGCATCCCAGCGCATTCGCCGCGCCGCCGCGCCAAGCGCTCTCTCGCCAACCGCCGTTGTCAATTTGCTGTCGCCGCGATACCATCCGCCCAGCTTGCAGTCCGTTTTCAGGGGGAAGTCATGGCGAGGCGAATTCGCAGTTTGTGTGTATTCTCGTTCGTATTCTTGACGGCGCTGGCCCACGCAGCTGTTGCGCCGGAGCACTGGGTAGCCACTTGGGCCGCCTCCCCGCAGACGCCTCGCTTCGCGTTTCCGCGGTTTCCGACTCCGGCTCCGGCGCCGCCGGCAAACAACGCTCAGCCGGCGCCCACGGCTCCTGCTGCCCCCGCGCCACCAGCGCAGGGCAATCCGCCTCCCCCGCCCCTATTTCCCGCCCCGCCGACCATCAGCAAGCAGACCGTGCGCATGATCGTTCACACCAGCATCGGGGGCCACCGCGTCCGCGTGCAGTTTTCGAACGCGTTCGGCACGAGCGCCCTGCAAATCGGTGCGGCTCACATCGCGCTCCACGACAAGGACTCGGCCATCGTCGCCGGCTCCGACCACGCGCTTACCTTCAGCGGCAAGCCATCCGTCGCCATCCCGCCCGCAGCCGAGATTCTGAGCGATCCTCTTGACTTCGAAGTTCCGTCGCTCGGCGATCTGGTGATCAGCCTCTACGCTCCCGTCGAAGTCACCACTCCGACGATCCATCTCACCGGCCTGCACACCACCTATATCTCGCAGCCTGGTGACTTCACCAGCGCCCCCAGCATTGCGGACCCGACCACGCGCGAACTCTGGTATTGGGTCGCCGGAGTGGATGTCGTCGCGCCTCCCAAGTCCGCCGCCATCGTTGCCTTCGGCGATTCCATCACCGACGGAGCCACCTCCACGCCGAATACCAATAGCAGCTGGCCCAGCCAGCTGGCCGTGCGCCTCGCCGCGAACAAAGCCACCGCGAACCTCGCCATCGTCAACGAAGGCATTTCCGGCAACCGCCTCCTCAATGACGGCGCCGGGGTCTCCGCGCTGGCCCGTTTCGACCGCGACGTCCTCAGCCAGCCGGGCGTGAAATGGCTGATCGTTCTCGAGGGTATCAATGACATTGGCCTCGGCAACCTGCCGGGCGCTCCGCCAGCCGAGGCGCCTACCGTGGATGACTTGATCGCCGCGCACAAGCAGATCATCGAGCGCGCCCACATGCACGGCATCAAAGTCATCGGCGCCACGCTCACGCCCTATGTCGGTGCGGCCTACGCGACGGACCGCGGCGAAGCCATGCGCGAGGCGGCGAATAGCTGGATTCGCACGAGCAAGGCCTATGACGCGGTCATCGACTTCGACGCGGTCGTGCGCGATCCCGCCAATCCCAACCAGATTCGCGCGTCATATAACATCCGCGACCACCTGCACCCCAACGACGAAGGCTACAAAGCCATGGCCGCCGCCGTCGATCTGGGACTGTTCACAACCAAGTAAAAGGCAGTCGCCCATCAGCTCGGGCTATGTGGAGTGCGGTGGCTCGCCACCGCTGTTTGTGGGCGAGGCTCGCCTCACCCACTCCCCGCGCAAGGAGTTCTTCGTAGGGCCATCCGCCGCGGCGGATGCCCGCCAATGTTCCTTGGCGACGCGTCGTCCATTCGCCTCGGCGCTGGGCGCATGTGGAGTGCGGGAGCTTGCTCTCGCTGTTTGTGCAGAATGGGCTCCCAGGTCGACGGTCAGTCGAGCCTGGGAGATCAGATGCTCGCCTCGCCCACTCCCGAAGTCCCGATGAGCGCCCTTGTGCCGATATCTCGCGAGCGGTGGCTACGGAACAGGGCTAGTTCTACTCAGCACGGCCGCGCGCCACGCCCACTCCCCGCGCGAGAAGTTTTTCGTAGGGGCACGACATGTCGTGCCCGGCAATGTTTCTTGGCGGCGCGTCGTCCATTCGCTTCGGCGCTAGGCGCATGTGGAGTGCGGTGACTTGCCACCGCCGCGCCAATTCAACTCGGCGGATCGTCGTCGCTGAGCTTCTTCAATTTCACTGCCAGATAAACGCATGCCGCACGCCGTTCGCATCGGAGTAAAGTCCGGCTACCGCCCCATTCGCGTTGATGCTGCGCGGAATCGTCCCAAGGTTCGTGTTCGAAAGAGGCAATTGCGCAGCGTCGGGATCATCGAAACTTGTGAATGTGCCGTTCGGCTGGCGAAGATACCCATGCCTCACCAGGTTTGCGTCCCGGTATTCCCCAACGACCATGCCGCTGTCGTTGATGGCATTGGCGAAGGACGTATGTGCCCCCGATTGGGGCGGATCGAAGACCGTGTACGACCCATCGGCATTGCGAATCACGCTGTGGGTCGTGCCCACTCCGTTGATCACACCCACGTTGATGCCGCCCACGATCACGCCGTTCGCGTTGATCGCCACCGGTTCAGTGCCTTCGTTCGCGGCGGTTCCTGCGCCCGGCGCGTCCAAGGTCGTTATCGTGCCGTTCGCGTCGCGCAGAAAACCGTGATGGACGCTGTTTGCGTCCGTGTACTCGCCCGTGATCTCGCCGCTCGCATTGATCCCGTAGGCCAGCGCGCCCTGAATCCCGCTCGGACTCCCGGTCGGATCGATCAGCGCAAACGTTCCATTCGCGGAGCGCACATAAGCATGGTTGCCGTTCAGGTCGATCACTGCTCCCGCGATCACGCCGCCGTCGTTGATGCACAACGCGGTGGAGCCGCTGCTGTTCGGCGGGTCGAATTCCGTCATGGTCCCACCCGAACTCAGCAGAAAGCTGTGCAGGAACTGCCCGTCGGAGTAGTATCCGACCGATACCCCCGATGCGTTCATCGCGGTTATCAGCGTCCCGTTATTTTGAGTCGGAGCCGCGCCTGGCGCGTCGATGGTCGCGAACTGGCCGACGGACGTTCGCACGAAACCGTGAAATACTCCGGCGGCGTCGATGACGTATCCGATTACGTTGTCGTTGGCTGTGACCCCAACGCCAAACGTTCCCTCCGGCGTCGTCGTGCCCGCTCCCGGCGCATCGATATTGGTGAATGTTGGGGGTGGAGGTCCTCCTCCGCCGGGATTGCCGGACGAGCCGCCTCCACATCCCGCCGCCGCGCCGACAAGCAGCACAACCAGAATCGCGGCCGGCACAGGCGCTCTCAAGCGCCCTCGACAGCAAAAGTTTTCCGATGCCTGACGTCTCCGTTCATGACCCCCTCCACGCCTCGATTGTTCCTAGGGGACGATATGCGACGTGGATTATACACAAGATTACTAGCCTCGGTAACAATGCCCCGCGCCCGCAGGCCCGACCGTCACCGCGCGGACAGTCCTATGTAGAGGCACGGCATGCCGTGCCCGGCAATGTTCCTTGGCGCGATGCGGCCCATCCACGCGGAACGATCGCCGTCGCGAATTATGTAGCTCAGGTCTTTAGACCTGAGGCCGTTCGGCCCGTCTTGGTTCTTCTCACTCCTTACAAAATTCTTTACACAACCTCACCCTTGCACTCTCCCCGCTTTCCTCTAAGATGGTTCTGTGAATTCTGGACCGATATCGTCGAAAACGCAGGGCAGCGCCGATCACTTCGGCGATGCGATACTTTCGCCAAAATTACTCGACACACCATGCCGAGTCATTTTCGTCGTAAGTCATAGAAAACAAACGAAAGCACGCCCTGGGAAGTGTCACACTTTTTCGAGGGGCTTGAGAGCACATCAATGCACGACCTAGCCCATCTCGCGATCGAAACGGCGAAGTGCCGCAGCGCTTCCTACGCCGACGTTCGCGTGATGGACATTCGCCATCGCGATATTTCCACCAAGAACGGCGAAGTCGGCACGCTTGCGGAATCGGAGTCGCTCGGCATTGGCATTCGCGTCATCGCCGGCGGCGCGTGGGGATTTTCCTCGACCGACTTGCTGACAAACGAAGGCGTGCAGGCCTGCGCCGCCGAAGCCGTCTCGATCGCCAAGGCCTCCGCTCTCGCAAAGCGCGAAGATGTTTCGCTCGCGCCCGAGAAATCCCACGTGGACACCTGGCAGAATCCGTTTCTCAAGGATCCGTTCCGCGTTCCTGTCGAGCAGCAGATCGATCTGTTGCTTGCCGCGGATAAAGAGATGCGTCGCGTGAAGGGCGTCACCGTTGCCGAAGGCTCCATGTCCTTCCGCCGCATTGAGCAGCTGTTCGCCTCCAGCACCGGCTCCTCGATTCATCAGATCAAGATGCAATCCGGCGCGGGGATCGTGGCCACCAGTTTCGCGGGCACCGAGATCCAGAAGCGGTCGTACCCGAATAGCTTCGGCGGACAGCACATGCTCCAGGGCTACGAGCTGATCGAGTCGCTCGACCTCGTCGGCAATGCGGGACGCATCGCGGAAGAGTGCGTCGCGCTGCACTCCGCGGCGCAGTGTCCCGAGGGCCAGCAGACCATCATCCTCGGCAGCTCGCAGCTCGGCTTGCAGATTCACGAGTCCATCGGCCATCCGATCGAACTCGACCGCGTCCTCGGCATGGAAGCGAACTTCGCGGGCATGAGCTTCCTCACCACCGAAAAGTTGCGCAAATTGAAATACGGTTCCGACATCGTCAACGTCGTCGCCGACGCGCGCCTCGAGCACGGCCCCGGACTCGGAACATTCGCTTACGATGACGAAGGGGTTCCCGCGCAGTGCACGCCGATTATCACGAACGGACTCTTCACTGGCTACTTGAGCAGCCGCGAAACCGCGTCATCCATCGGCGAAAAGCGTTCCGGCGGCACGATGCGCTGCGAAAGCTGGAACCGCCTGCCCATGATCCGCATGACCAATATCAGCATCAACCCGGGCACGTGGAAATACGACGATCTGATCGCGGACACGGACGACGCGATTCTGATGGAAACGAATCGCTCCTGGTCCATCGACGACAAGCGCTATCATTTCCAGTTTTCGACCGAAATCGGCTGGCAAATTAAGGGCGGGAAGCAGGGGCGCATGATCAAGAATCCTAGCTACAGCGGAATCACCACGGAATTCTGGAACAGCTGCGACGCCATCTGCTCGCGCGATTATTGGACGCTGTGGGGCACGCCCAACTGCGGCAAGGGCCAGCCCCAGCAGGTAATGGGCACGGGGCACGGAGCCTCCCCGGCGCGATTCCGCAACATTAAAGTCGGCGTCGCCTTCGCGAAATGACAACGACGGCTGAAAAGTTGAGGCTGTCTGCTGCGGGAAGGCGCGCGCTTTCATTCCCTCTGGCCGACGCCCATTTTGTTGTCATCCCGAGCGAAGCGAGGGATCTCTCTTGTCTATGAAGCCAACTGCACAACTGTCGCTCGCGGAACTGGAACGCATCGGCGCGAAAATCCTCAAGCTGAGCGAAGCGGACGAAACCGAAGTGGACGTCAGCGCCGCAACCGATTCGCTCACGCGCTTCGCCAACAACACGATTCATCAGAATGTCGCCGAACATACGCTCGGCATCTCCGTCCGCGCCGTGGTCGATGGCCGCACCGCTCGCTCGTCCACAAACAAGACATACGACGAATCGCTTCGCCGCGTGGTGGCGTCCGCCGTCACCCTCGCGCGCCACCAGCCCGAGAATCCCGATCTCCTGCCGCTGCTCGGCAAGCAGAAATATCAAAAGGTCTCGCGCTATTTTTCGGCCACCGCCGAAACCACGCCGCAGGACCGCGCCCGCGCCGTCACCCGCGTGTGCAAGATGGCGGACAAGAACAAGCAGACCACTGCTGGAATTTTCGCGAGCGGCTCGTTGAATTCGGTGATGGCCAATTCAAAAGGGCTTTTCGCCAGCCACCGCCAGACTCGCTCGGAATTCTCCGTCACGATTCTGGAAGAGCACTCCTCCGGCTGGGCGAAGTCGAATTCGCCCGATATTCGCAAGCTCGATCCCGAGGAACTGGCCGAGCGGGCGGCGCGAACGGCGGCCGGCTCGCGCGCGCCGCGCGAAATTCCCGCGGGCCGCTACACCACGATCTTGAGGCCTTCGGCCGTCCTCGATCTAGTCGGTTTTCTTTTTTATGATTTTGCGGGCACCGCCGTCCTCGACAAGCGCTCCTGTCTGACGGGACGCATGGGCAAAAAACTCTTCGGCGACAACATCACCATCTGGGACGACGCGTATCATCCGCTGCAAAGCGGCGCGCCATACGATGGCGAAGGCCTGCCCCGACAGAAAGTACTGCTCGTCGATCGCGGCGTGCCGAAGAATCTGGTTTATTCTCGGGCGACCGCGAAGAAAATGAAGGCCAAGCCGACCGGACACGGCTTTTCGCTTCCCAATGAGTATGGCGAAGCGCCGATGAATCTGGTTTTATCGGGCGGCGATAAATCCACCGAGGAAATGATCCGCACCACGGAGCGCGGCATCCTGGTCACGCGCCTCTGGTACATCCGCGAAGTGGATCCCTACCAGAAAATCCTCACGGGAATGACGCGCGATGGAACGTTCCTGATCGAAAACGGCAACGTTTCCGGCGGCGTGCGGAATTTCCGCTTCAATCAGAGCATCATCGAGATGCTGTCGAATGTCGAGATGATGGGCCCGGCGGTGCGCGCGGCCGGCGAAGAATCTTTTGAGATGGTCGTGCCGACCATGAAGGTCCGCGACTTCCACTTCAGCGAAGTGACGAAGTTCTAGAATTTCGGCTTCGCTCGCGTTTCTCCAACTCATTGCGATATAAGGACTTCGGAGAGGGCGCCGAAACGGTGCGGCGTGCGTCTTTTCACGCGGCCGCTGCGTAGTACTGATATGACGGGTTCGATCGCGTTCGTTTGGGAGGAGCGATTGGGAATCGACGCCGCCGTTCAGCAGCTTCGGCGCGGTGACCCGGACGCGCTGGCCACACTGATGGCGCGTTATCAGAATCGCATTTACCGCTACCTACTGCGCCTGGTACGGCAGCCGGCCGACGCAGATGATCTCTTTCAGCAGACTTGGCTCCGCGTCGCGGAAAAAATCCGGAGTTTCGATACGTCTCGCAATTTCGATGCGTGGCTTTTCACGCTGGCGAGAAATCTGGCGTTCGATCACCTGCGGCGAGTCCGGCCGCGCAGCCTCGACGAGCCGGTCGGCGATTCGCCGGAAGATACGATGGTTTCGCGGCTCGCTTCGGGCGATCCCGGGCCATTCGAGCTGCTGCTGGCGACCGAGCGCGCGAGCCGGTTGGCCGGAGCACTCGAAAATCTGCCGGTGACCTATCGCGAGGTGCTCACATTGCGCTTTGAGGAAGAGATGAAACTGGAAGAGATCGCGCTCGTGCTGGCGGCGCCGCTTTCGACGGTGAAGTCACGGCTGCGCCGGTCGCTCGAACAGCTGCGCGAGATGCTTGAAGCGGACGATGCCGGCGAGGTGCGCGCATGAGCCGCCCGGACGAACACGCTGAAATCCGCGCGCAGCTGGCGCAGCTGGTTGCGGGTGGGCTCGACGCAGACGCCGAGGCGCGCATCGGGCGTCATACCGCGACTTGTCCGAGCTGCGCCGCGGAGCTCGAATGCTGGCAGCTGATCACCGGCGGACTCCGCCGTCTACGCACGCCGCAACCGTCGCCGGCGCTTTTCGAGCGCGCTCGCGCAGTGGCGGCCGCGCAGCTCACCGTGCAAGCCGAGCAGCGCCAGAACCGAATGATGCTGGTCCCGCTGATCGTTTTTTCATGGGTGGTGACGGTCGCAGGATGGCCGGTCTTTCGCTTCGCAACCGGCGGGCTGCTTTCGCTGCTGGACATCCATTTTCGCCAGATATGGCTGCTCTTCGCGGTTTTTTCAGCGCTTACGTGGCTGGCGGGCGGCAGCGCCGCCGTGCTGCTTTCGCTGCGCCGTCCGCATGAACGGAGGCTCGCATGAACGATTCTCGAAACAAGACATCCGTAATTCCGAAGTTCGTCTACGCGCTCGCGGGCGTCGCGTATGTGGCGGGATATCTGGCGATGAGGTACGCCGCGATTCCCAGCGATCCAAAAAGCGTGGATTGGCCCGAGGGCGGAAAGGTTTTGCTGAGTCTTTTCATTCCGCTCATCATCGTCGGTTACATTCTTTTGATCGGTTACGTCTATGGCGACGCCAAGCGCCGCCTCATGCGGGCCTGGTTGTGGACCTTGCTCGCAATTTTCATTCCCAACGCGATCGGGATCATTCTGTACTTCCTCCTCCGCGATCCGCTGCCGTTTTATTGCTCGAAATGCGGCGCGTCGGTAAAGTCGGCGTACACGTTTTGTCCAAATTGCGCCACGTCCTTGCGGCCTACGTGTTCGCAATGCGGACGCGGCATCGAGCGCGGCTGGGCGTACTGCCCGCATTGCGGTGCAGCCGTAACCGGTCAGAATAGGGCAGCTCCGCAGGCTGGTTCGCCGACTTCGCAGCCGCTTTAGAGGGAACGGATTAGAGGGATTTGTGCGACAGAAGGGAAGACCGATCGCGCCGTTAGTCGGTGAATTGCAAACTTGAAATCGCCCGGGCAATGACGTTTTCCTGGATCTGCACCAGGTCATTGTCCGCGCGGGTCATGCCGAAGATGGTGTAGAGCTTTGCACCGCGCGGCACGAGCACGACCACTCCGGACCAGTCGTGCTGGTCCACACTGCCGCGGAACGTGTGTTCCGTTGCCGCCGCGCCGGACACTGTGATCTGTTTTTCGTCCATTGGCCGAAAATTCTCCATCACATCGCGCAGGCGGCGCTCCGTCGTGTCCATCGCGGTCGCCAGTGATTTTCCAGCCGGCTCCTGGCCGATCAGAAGGTAGGTCGTGTCATCGCCCGTGCCCATCGCGGTAATCGCGCCCGGAAGCACCGCCGGCGCCGTCGCGATCACGTCCCAGGTCGGCGGCTTGTACATGTGGAAGCGATAAGTTTCATTCGTGTAGGTGTTGCCGTTGACGGATTCGCGAATTGGCTCCGGCGCGGGTGGCTTGGGCGGCGCGGCGCTGGCCACGGGAACTGCGGCTGCTGCTGGCGGCGCTGCTGCTTTGGCGATTGGCGCTGCGGCTGGCGGCGTCGTTTTGGCGACCGGCGCGGGAGTCGGCGCGGGCGAAGCAATCTTTGCGATTTTGGTTGCAGACGCCGGCGGCGGAGCAGCTTTAGCGACCGGCTCGGCAGTAGTCCCAGCCATTGCTGGCAGCGGCGGCGCGGAGGCGGCCTTCAAGGATTCGGATTTCGGCTTTTCAGCGGGCGAGGTTTTTTCGGCGGCTGGCTCGGGACTTTTTTCCGCGGCAACTTTGGGCGCGTCCGACATCGCAATCGAGACGACCTGGTCCTTCTGCACGACCGCGAAGCCGTAGCTGGTTTTCACCTTGAACGAGTTTTCTTCGAAGCCGACGATGGTGCCGGAAATCTTCGAGCCGTCCTTGAGTTTCAGATCATCGGCGCTCAACTGTCGCGGAGCGAGCAGCACGGCGGACATCGCGACGCACACCGGCAAGACCAGCGCGGCAGTCCCAAGGAGTGAAATTCCCCGCTTCATGTAATTCAGTATGGGTGCCGGCCATCTGCGCGGCAAGCTCCTCGGCCGCGGTGTTGCCGGGTTAGTCAGCATCAGCGTTTGCGGCTGGGACGAGCAGGGGAGCGGCGTGACTTCGACTTACTTTTCGAGGATTGCTTCGGCGCCGGTTTGGTTTTCGCCTGCATGGCGAGCAATTCGCGCAGCAGTTCCTTGAACTCGTCTTCGAGTACCTGGAATTCCGCGGCGGCGCCGCCCAGGCTGTTGAGACGTCCCATGGCCTGCAGGTTGCGCGCCGTGCCCGCAGCCTTTTGCGCGCCGACCAGAGCAAGCGAACCCTTCAGCGCATGCGCGGCCGTACCGAGACTCGCGGCGTCTCTCTGTGACACCGCGCGGCCGATGGCGGAGAGCTTCTCCGGGGCATCCGCCAGGAATGTCTTCAGGAGCGACTGGGCGATTCTCTGGTTGCCACCGGTCACACGGTCGAGGTGCGCCGCCAGGTCTCCAGGAGTCCGTTCGGGCGCGGCGGAATCCGCCGGCTCGGGGAAGGATGGCTGCCTGCGCGCCAACGCTGCGAGCACACTGAAAAGCTCCGCCATGCGAATTGGCTTGGAGAAAAACGCGTCCATGCCGGCCGCGAGGCATCGCTGTTCATCCTCTTGGGTATTGTTTCCGGAAATTCCAATGATGATGGGGCGCTTTTCGCCGGCAACCGCCGCCTGCAGAATCGCGCGCGTGGCTTCGAGCCCGCTCATGCCGGGCATTTCTTCGTCCATCAATACAATTTCAAATCTGTCTTTTGCGAGCGCATCCAGCGCCTCGCGCCCGTCGAACACAGCGGTGACGGAGTGCCCGCTGTGACGCAAGAGTTCCGTCAGTAGCTCGCGGCTGCCGGCGTCGTCATCAGCTATGAGGATACGCATGGTTGATCCGCCCGGCCGCGGCAAACGAGACAGCCCGCGGTAGGTCTGCCCCAACAGGATCAACTTGCCGCGCTCTTGCCGCAAGGTATTTTGTGAGGGGGTGAGTTTGAGGTGTAACCGCGCCCAAAGCGTCACGGGAATCAGCGATCGAGAAATGCGCGGAGGCGGGCGTGGCCGGCGCGGCTGACGGGGAGCTGCGTTCCGCCGGCGAGTACAGCGACGTGGGTGTCCTTGCCGAACGGTTCGATCTTGACGACGCGTTCGAGATTGACGATGCAGGAACGGTGAATGCGGAGAAACCGCGACGGGTCGAGCGCGGCCTCCAGACTGGAGATGGTCTGCTGCTTCAGGTGCTTCTTGCCGCCCGAGGCGAGAGCGACGTAGTCGTCTTGTGCTTCCGCGTAGTCGAGTTTTGCAACCGGGATGATGAAGACGCTCGTGCCGTCGCGAACTGGGATGCGATCCAGATACTGCGAGGGCGGCCGCGCGCTGGCCGCAAGCTCCATGGCGGGGAGCGGCGCCGTCTGCAATTTGCCCGAAAGCCGTTCCTTGGCGCGCTCCAGCGCCGCATTAAAACGCTCGGCGCCGATCGGTTTCAGCAGGTAGTCCACGGCGTGAACTTCAAAGGCGCGGATGGCGAACGCGTCGTAAGCCGTGACGAAGACGACGGCCCGATTGGCGCCGATGAGTTCGAGAACCTCGAAGCCGTCGAGTTTTGGCATCTGAATGTCGAGAAACAGGAGATCGGGCTCGAGTTCCGTCGCGCATTTCACGGCTTCGAAACCATTGGCGCATTCGGCGACGATTTCGATTTCCGGGTGCGCGGAAAGGAATTCACGAAGCACCTGGCGGGCCAGGTCTTCGTCGTCCACAATCAGCGTCCGGATTTTCTTGCTCGTGTCAGAGGTCACGGTACGCGCTCCTTTGATTCGGCCGGCAAACTGATCGCGACGCGGAAACAGGATCCGTCAACGCTGGTGGCGAACTTTGCCCGGTTGCCGTAGCGCGCTTCGAGGCGCTGGCGGACGTTCGCGAGTCCCACGCCGCTCTTGCGGCGCGGCGGGGCCTCGGGGTCGAAAAGGTTCTCGACGACGATCGAAAGCTCGCCATCGCGGCGTTCGGCCGCCAGCCTGATCCATCCACCCTCGACCAGGTTGGCAATTCCGTGCCCCACGGCATTTTCCACCAGCGGCTGAAGCAGCAGCGGCGGCACCTGCGCGTCAAGAGCTTCCGGGTCTATCTTTTCTTCCATCTGCAGGCGCGCGCCGTAGCGGATTTTCTCCACCGCCAGAAAAGCGTGGATGAGCGAAATTTCTTCCTCCAGTGGAATCGCGGCCTTTTCGCCGAGACCCAGAGTGCGCCTCAGGAAGTCGCCCAGCAGGATGCACATTTCGCGGGCCTTGGGCGCGTCCGAAGTGGTCAAAGCGCTGATCGAGTTCAAGCTGTTGAAGAGGAAGTGCGGATTGACCTGCGCCTTGAGCGCCCGCAATTCCGCCTCGCGCGCGAGGACGCTTGCTTGCATCACGCGTGCCTCCGCCTCGCGCGAGGCTTCCACCGCCAGCAGCACGTAATGAAATCCAACCGCGAGGAGATAGAGAAGGACGCCGGTGGCGAACAGGAGAGGAAAGTCCTTCGTGAGTCGCGTGTCGATTCCGCGATAGTCGTCCAGACTCGCGAGCATGCGCCCCAGAATTCTGGCGGCGAACAACCACAGCCCGCTCGCCACCAGCGCGCCCGCTACGTGCGTGAACAGGAAACGCGACAGACCGGATTGCTCGAGAGGCGTGGCCTGGCACGGATACCACGCCGCGAGACACACGAATGCGTACAAAAGGCATAGGACGAACGCGACGGTGGTGGCTTCGAGCCACGACAAGCCGCCCGGGACAGCCAGAAGGTAAGTGAGCATTCCCGCGAGGGGAATCCAGCCCAGGAGGTAGAGGAGCAGCCGGCGGAGTTGGGCGAGAATGGGATGCATAGGAGCGGCTAATTCTTGATGTTCATGCCCCCGAAAATTGCGACACCCTTGATGATTAGTTTCTTCGGTTGCGGGACAGCCGCGCCGCCCACGGTTGACGCGCCGGCGCTTGGAACCTCGGGATGGCGCGTCCGGTCGCCGCAACCTCCGAAGATTCCAACGGTCTCCATGACGACTTCCCAGTTCGGGGGAATTCGAATATCGCCGCCGCCGAAAATGGTAACGACTTCGATTTCCACGACGTTGCCCAGCATGTCCGCTTCCCGCAGATCGATGTCGAAGCCGCCGAAGATGCTCACGATTTCGCCGCCAACGAAATTCTTCGCGACGATGCGCCGCTTGCCGCCCCAAAAAATATTGACCTCGTTCAATCGCGGAGCCGAATTCTCAGACGCACGGTATCTGTCTTCCCATCCGCGGTGAATGTGGTCGCTAATTTCTTCCATGCGCCGATGGAATTCGCTCCAGGGTTTTTCGCCGTGCCACTCCGGCCCCGGCCCGGGGCCCGCTGCGAAATTTGAGTGCGTCTGGGGCGGGGCCCAGTTGGGGGGCACGCCGCTCGGAGCGCCGACAGGGGGCCCGTAGTTGGGCGCGGCGGTGCCAGAAGCGCTGCTCGACGCGCCAGCGCCGGGATTTCCTCCCGGCGCGGCAGTGGTCTCCGGCGCTGTCCAGGGCGGCGTTCCGGGCGGGGATCCGGGTGGCGGCCCAGGCGGAAAGTCAGGTGGAGATCCCGGCATGGGAGGAACGTCCCAGCGGTTCCGGTTCTCGTATCTGTGCAAGATTAAGAGGATGCCCGCGCAAATCAGGAAAACGGGCCATACCACTTCGATGCGGATGTGGCTGAGTCCGAGTTCCTGCAATTGAAAGGAAATTCCGAGCAAAATCAGAAAGCCGCCCCAAAACCAGCCGGTCGTACCGCGATGCCGCGAGAGTCTATTCGCACCGAAGTAGATCAGGAGAAGCGGCCAGAACTTAAAGATTTCATTGGCCGCGACGACTCCGATCTGGTCGAGCAACAAAATGACACCCAGCCCGAGGATCACCACCCCGACGATGAAATGCCGGTTCGAGTGTCTTGGGTACGTCACTGCGTTATTCCCCCTCGCGAACGCCGCGGCGCGCGGCCGAACGGTCTGCGGGCTTCAGCGCCAGTACCATGCCAAGTCCCAGCACCACGAGCAGAAGCGGCCAAAATTGGGAGACGTTCGCCAATTCCGGTGCGTTGAGGTTAGCGGCCAACAGATCCCACGCCGCCTGAGCGATCATCACGGCAGGCCACAGGTTCCGTGGATCCAGGTTTCCGTAACCGAGCATGCCCAATTGAAACACACTTCCGATGAAAATTAGCGCGGCGGCCGGCAGCAGAAGTGCTGCTCGAAGAAACGGCCTACCGGAAACGAACTGGGGTTTCGCATCCGTCATTGCCATCGCCTCCTGCGTGAATTCAGGATTGAACATGGCGAGAGATTAACGGCAATGGGTGGAGGCGTCGCGCCCTTTTCGGCGAATTGCGGCAATTTACCGGCGAACGACGTCTGGGCACGGCAGCCCTGCGGGTGGGTTGAGCCAGGATGACGATCGGACTGCAAAGAGGCGCCAGTTTTTTACGCAGCAGGGAAGCGCGGTGCGATTGGGCCGCGAATCAGAGCGACATTCCGAGCCAGAAGGCCGCGATCACCACGCCTCCGGCCAGAAGCAAGAAACGCATCCATTTCTTGCGCACCGCGACCACAAGGATTCCCATCGCGCAGAGGACAAAGAGCAGTTCGGGCCAAAAGAGGCGGGAGCTGAAGCTGTCGGTCCACTGGCCCGCGTCCTCGCGGAGCCAGACCGTCGCGACCGAAGAGGTGGCGGCGAGCGAGACCGCGATCAGGCCCCCAAGAGCCATTCCCTTCGCCCACTCGGGTATGACCCAGGCCTTTTTCGCGTCGCGCCAATCGAGCCACGTCTGCGCGACAACGACGCCTACCAAGATCAAGACGAACAGAGCCAAGTCCCCTCCCAAGAGTCCATCGCTACCGGAAGGGTTTCCGGCAACACAAAGGCAAGCGCAATCTGTTTACCAAAGGCCCTCGAAGGGAGGGGGCGGGCGGTGTTCGTTATGTGGCATCCACACAAGGAGTTGGTGCCGTTGCGCGGAGAGCTGTGACGGGCTGCGCCGACTTTGTCGAATATTAGTGCGCGCCGATGGACCATCTAAGAAGGAATTTTCATCATCACAGCGAGTCCCAGCGGTTGCGTGGCTAGTACTGGAACTCGCTCGCGTTGCGGTTCTCACAACCTGGTCGTTGGCGTCAAACGGACCCGATGGGCGAATCTGTTAGGATGATCGGACACATGCGAGCTCCCTGGATCATCGCGCATCGAGGCGCCTCGGGTCACGCCCCGGAGAACACGATGGCGGCGTTCGAGCGGGCCGTCGCGCTGGGCGCGCAATTTATCGAGACCGACCTCCACCTGACGCGCGACGCGCGGTTCGTGGCCATCCACGACAAGACTCTCGAGCGCACGACAAATGGCAAGGGGGCAGTGCGGGACTTTACGCTGGCCGAGTTGCGTGGACTCGACGCGGGGATGTGGTTCGACCGGCAGTTCATGGGGCAGCGCATTCCGACGCTCGAGGAAATTCTGGAGTTTGCGCGGCAGCACGACGTGGTTTTCTACCTGGAAATCAAATATGACTCCGCATGGGGCATGCATCACGCGCTGGCGGCCGCGCTGGGCGGGCCGGGGAACGCGGCGCGCACGATCGTGATCTCGTTCGATCCGTCCACGCTGACGGCGCTGCGGCGGCTCGACGCGTCCATCATGATGGGGCTGCTGGTTGAGGGCGAAAACCGGGACTTCGTAAAATCGGCGCTCGACGTGGGGGCGAGGCAGCTCTGCCCGCGCGCGGATCTGATCACGCGCGAGCTGGTGGATCAGGCGCACCGCTCGGACCTGCACGTGGTCACATGGACCGTGAACGAGGCGGCCAAGATGAATTCCGCCATTAACGCCGGCGTGGATGGCATCATGACCGATCTCCCCGATCGGCTGCGGGCAACGATCGAGGACAAACAACCCCAGATCTGAAATCGTAAATCCGCCATTGAATTGTCAGCAACGGCAGCATGGACTTTGCTCCCTTAAGCAGTCTTAACAGGCGCTAAACCACCACAAAGAGCCGTTCTGGAGCTTCCTAGGGCGTTGTGGCGCCAAGCGCGGCGAAAAGCTTGGCGAACTGTGCGAGCGGGAGCTGTTCGGCGCGGGCGTCGGAGCGCAGGCCGCAGGATGCGAGCGCGTTGTGGATGCTCTGGTCCGAGGCGATGGTGAGCAAATTGTTGCGCAGCGTCTTGCGCTTATGGCCAAAGCAGAGCTGGATGAATTTGAGGAACTTCGCTTCATCGGCGACGCCCAGGGACGCGCCTTCCCCCGGCAGCGCCATTCGCACGAGCGCGGAGGTCACTTTCGGAGGCGGGCGAAAAGCGCCCGGCGGGATCTTCAGCGCGAGCTCGGGTCGCGCGTAGAACTGGCACGCGGCGGAAAGATATCCGTATTCGCGGCGCCCGGGGCGAGCCACGATTCGCGCGGCGACTTCGAATTGCATCATCACGTGAATCGAAAGGATATGGTTCGCGCAGCCGAACAGCTGGTGGAGAATTGGCGAGGTGATGTAGTAGGGCAGATTACCGTAAACGCGGAATTTTCCGCCGGCCAATTTCGCGAGATCGAGCTCGAGGACGTCTCCTGCGACGATTTCAACGCCGGGCCATTCGTCGGGTCGGGCGCGGACGGCTTCCTGCAAGTTTGCGGCAAGGCGCGGGTCGGCCTCGATGGCGATCACGCGGCGGCCTTTTGCGGCGAGGAGACGGGTCATTTCGCCGTGGCCCGCGCCGATCTCGATCCACAGGTCATCCGCGCCGAGCGGCAGAGTGTTCAGGATGCGTTTCTGCCAGCCCGGAGAGCCGAGGAAATGCTGGCCCATTTTCTGTCGCGCCATAGAGGGTCCGAGTGTAGCAACGCGTCGACTGGCCCGGAAGCAGTAACAAACTCAGTATGCGCCCCGGAGATTGGCTTGACGGATGCGGAGGCGTCCGTTACCGTTTTCATTCCGGAAAAAAACCATGAAAATTCTGTTCGTAGCCTCGGAAGGACTTCCGTACTCGAAGACCGGCGGGCTCGCGGACGTCATCGAAGGCCTGCCCCGGGCGCTGCAGGCTGCAGGACACGAAGTGGTCGTCCTGTTGCCGCGCTATCACGGCAACAAGATCGCGTCCGTGCTTGTTTCGAGCGTCAGCGTGGCGCTGGGCGACAAGATGAGGTTTCCGGCGATCGGCGAAGGCGCGCCGGTCAAGGGCGTCCGCTATTTCTTCGTGGACGATCCCGCGTACTTCGATCGCGCGCAGCTCTACGGCGACAAGACCGGCGACTATCCTGACAACGCGGAGCGCTATGCCGAGTTTTCGCGCGTGGCGATCGAGTTCATGAAGCGCGTGTGGCTGCCGGACGTGGTTCATTGCCACGATTGGCAATCGGCGCTGGTACCGCTGCTGCTGCGGACGCAGCACGCGAACGATCCGGTGGTGCGGTCGCTGCCGGTGGTCTTGACGGTTCACAACCTGGGCTATCAGGGCCTGTTTCCTCCCGCAGCGATGAAGAGCATCGGACTGCCCGACACGCTTTACACCATGGACGCGCTCGAATTCTACGGCAAGGTCAACTTCCTGAAGGGCGGGCTGATTTTCGCGGACTTTCTGACCACGGTGAGCCGGCGCTATGCGAAGGAAATTCAGACTCCAGAATTCGGCTGCGGGCTTGAAGGAGTGATACGCAATCGCGCCGACCGGCTGGTGGGGATTTTGAATGGAGTGGACTACGGCGTCTGGAGTCCCGAAGCGGACCCACTGATTGCGCAAAACTATTCGGTTCACAATCTTGACGGCAAGAAGGCCTGCAAGAAGGATCTTCTCGCGGCATTCCGGCTGCCCGAGGAAAATATGGACCGGCCGCTGATCGGGATCGTCTCGAGATTTGTGGACCAGAAAGGCTTCGATCTGATCGCAGAGATTGCGGGCGACCTGGCAAAGGAGAATCTCGCCGTAGTCGCGCTCGGCGCCGGCCAGCCGGAATATGAAAAGCTCTTCAAAGGGCTTGCCGACAAATATTCGGCGCGCGTGAGCGTGAAAATCGGGTACGATAACACGCTCGCACACAAGATCGAGGCGGGGGCGGACATGTTCTTGATGCCGTCCCGTTACGAGCCGTGCGGGTTGAATCAGATATACAGCCTGCGTTACGGCACCGTTCCAGTGGTGCGCGCAACGGGAGGGCTGGATGACACGATTCAGAATTTCGCAGTGAAGACTCAGCAGGGAACGGGTTTCAAGTTCGACGAGTACGACGGGGGAGCGCTGCTCGGATGCATTCGCGCGGCGCTGAAGGCGTACCGGGACCCGAAGGTGTGGCACACCATACAGGCAAACGGCATGGCCAAGGATTTTTCCTGGAAGGCCTCGGCGGCCGCTTATGTCACGCTGTATGAGGCCGCTAAGAGGGCTCGAATCCCGCGGGTTGCTGGATCATCTAAATAGGGGCGCGTGGAACGGCTTTGGGCCGGGACCCGCCACAAGAGGAAATCATGTCAGACATTCTACAAGCCGTAACGGACGCGAGCTTTGAAGCGGACGTGATCGAAGCCAGCAAGACCCAGCCGGTGATGGTGGATTTTTGGGCCGATTGGTGCCGCCCGTGCCACATGCTGACGCCCACGGTCGAAGAGATCGCGCGGGAACAAGCCGGCAAGCTCAAGGTCGTGAAGCTCAACGTGGATGAGAATATGAACGTGGCTGGAAAATTCAGCATCCGCGGCATCCCCACGCTGCTGGTTTTCAAGGGCGGGCAGGTGGCTGACCAGATCGTCGGCGCCCAATCGAAAGAGCAGATCACCAAGATCATCGAGCGCCACACTTCCTAGGCGCGACCCCGCTCGAATTGGATATCGAATTCGCAGCTTTTCGTACGGGCCGGCGACTGGGTGGCGCGCCCAATCGGTGCAACAAGGGGGCAGTTGCTGTGAACACCGGCGAGCCCAACGCGCCATCGGCGGTAACGACCGCGGGACCAAAGACGTGCCCCGTTTGCGGCGCGAACTTCGGGTGCATGGCCGGACAGGGAACCTGTTGGTGCGCGGAGGTGAAGCTCAGCAGCGAGGCGACCGCCAGTCTGCGAGCGCGCTTTGCGGATTGCCTGTGCCCGCGCTGCCTGTCCCTTGCGGCCGGACGCTAGTTCCGGCAAGAGGGCGCAAACAACTCTCCGAAGATCCTCCAAACTAGCTGGCCAGAGACGCATCCTCACCGTGAATCACCTGCTCAGCGACGGCCGGCGGCGGTGCCATTGGGCGCGAAGCCCATTGATGATCGAGTACCACGATACGGAGTGGGGCGTGCCGCTGCACGACGACCGCGGCCTGTTTGAATTCCTGATTCTCGAGGGCGCGCAGGCCGGGCTGAGCTGGGAAACGATTCTCCGCAAGCGCGAGAATTATCGTCGGGCTTTCGACCGGTTCGATGCCGCGAAAATCGGCCGGTACGATGAACGCAAGGTTCGCAAGCTGCTTGCCGATGCGGGGATTGTTCGCAATCGGCTGAAGATTGCGTCGGCGGTAACGAACGCCCGGGCATTCCTCGCCGTTCAGTCGGAGTTCGGCAGCTTCGACCGCTACGTCTGGTTCTTTGTTGGCGGTAAGCCGAAGAAGAATTCCTGGCGGAAATCCCGGCAAGTCCCGTGCCGCTCATCGGAGTCGGATGCCCTGAGCAAGGACCTGAAGAAACACGGATTCCGATTCGTCGGCTCCACGATCTGCTATGCCTTCATGCAGGCTACCGGGATGGTGAACGACCACGCTGTGGACTGCTTTCGGCGCAACCAAGTTCGACCTGCCAGGTAGCTCGTTTTCAATGCCGCGTTCCCACTAGGGAAGCCTGGGCACATCGTATCCCCGCTGTGGGTTGAGGTGGTAGTCGAGGATGACGGGAGGAAGCAAGCAGA